>ENA-OQCP01000643-OQCP01000643.1-human-gut-metagenome-genome-assembly--contig:-NODE-643-length-15306-cov-7.858884_pt1 | contig 15306 bp, 16 predicted proteins | sample MGYA00242760_ERZ504583 | MGnify/ENA primary metagenome ERZ504583 (study PRJEB26092, sample SAMD00036308) | human gut metagenome | host: Homo sapiens | study: EMG produced TPA metagenomics assembly of...
GCGGGGATCTCATCCTTATGATCTGTGCAATCGCACATATCAGCTCCTTTGTTAGCTGGGTTGGGGCGGGGCGTCTTACCTTTACTCGCTGCTGCGGACAGTCCTGCTCGCACGAAGAGCACATTAAGTGCTCTTCGGCTCGTGCGGAACTTGCAGCGAGCAAAGATAAGAACGCCCCGCCACATCGTTAACTCGACTGATGATAGCAAATACAACAAGCGAGATGCCTGCGACTTGCAGGCATCTCGCTTTATCTAAATAACGTGGTTGAGGCTCAACCTTTATGTGCAGGTCTTATCTTATCGATACGTTACGCTCTGTTGGGAGTCCTTGACTACGACTCGTGGGCTCCGCCTTCGACGATCGAGGTCGAGCTTACCAGGGTCAGGCGTGCCTTTTCCTGGAGCTCGGGGATCGAGAGGGCACCGCAGTTGCACATCGTGGACTTGACCTTATAGAGCGTGCCGCCCACGCCGTCCTTGAGGGAACCGGCGTAGGGAACGTAGGAGTCAACGCCCTCGACAAAGCTGAGCTTCGCGGCGCCGCCCAGGTCGTAGCGCTGCCAGTTACGGGCACGCGCAGAACCCTCGCCCCAGTACTCCTTCATGTACTGGCCGTTGACGTTGACGCGCTCGGTCGGGCTCTCGTCAAAGCGGGCGAAGTAGCGGCCCAGCATCATAAAGTCGGCACCCATGGCAAGGGCGAGCGTCATGTGGTAGTCGTAGACAATGCCGCCGTCGGAGCACACGCACGTAGACGCCGGTCTCCTCATAGTACTCGTCACGGGCGCGGCAGACGTCGATCAGCGCGGTGGCCTGGCCACGGCCGATACCCTTGGTCTCACGGGTGATGCAGATGGAGCCGCCACCGATACCGACCTTGATGAAGTCGGCACCGCAGTCGGCCAGGAAGCGGAAGCCTCGGCGTCGACGACGTTACCGGCACCGACCTTGACGTCCTCGCCGTAGTTGGCGCGGATCCACTCGATGGTGCGCTTCTGCCACTCGCTGAAGCCCTCGGAAGAGTCGATGCATAGGACGTCGGCACCGGCCTCGATGAGCAGCGGCACGCGCTCGGCATAGTCGCGGGTGTTGATACCGGCGCCGACCATGTAGCGCTTATCGCCGTCGAGCAGCTCGTTGGGGTTGGTCTTGTGGCTGTCGTAGTCCTTGCGGAAGACGATGCCCATGAGGTGATCGTTGTCGTCGACAATGGGCAGAGCGTTGAGCTTGTTGTCCAGATGACGTCGTTTGCAACCTTGAGGCTGATGTTCTTGTCGCCCACGATGAGCTGCTCGCGCGGGGTCATGAACTCGGCGACCTTCTTCTGGTGGTCATCGCGGCTGGGGCGATAGTCACGGCTGGTAACGATACCCAGGAGCTTGCCCTTGGGGGTGCCGTCGTCGGTAACCGGCATGGTGGAGTGGCCGGTCTTCTCCTTGAGCTCGATGACCTGCTCCATGGTCATGTCGGGGGTCAGTGTGGAATCGGACTGAACGAAGCCAGCCTTGTGATCCTTAACGGCCTTGACCATAGCGGCCTCGGACTCGGGGGTCTGGGAACCGTAAATGAAGGACAGGCCACCCTCGGTAGCGAGCGCGACACCCATGTCGACGCCCGAGACGGACTGCATGATGGCGGAAACCATGGGGATGTTCAGGGTGATTGCCGGCTTCTCACCGCGCTTGAAACGGGTTAGCGGCGTCTTAAGAGAGACGTTGTTGGGGATGCACTGCGAGGACGAGTAACCAGGAACCAGCAGATACTCCGAAAACGTGTGGGACTCACCGGGAAAGAACGTAGCCATGTTTCTCCTTTTTCCATGCGACCGGTCGGCTGCAGGCCTCGTAGGACCCAGCCCAACCTTGGGCGCCCAATACTGGGGAAGTATCTTAACGCACTTTGACTGCTACAATGCATGATTTAAGAAGAGCACACGAGGGTTTGACGCAGGCTTTGCGTTTGCCCAGCAAACACTTTAGCGGAAAGACGTGGAGCACATGGAGTACAAGACGACGGCAAAGTTGGTCATTCAAGCGTGCGACAAGGATCTGCCGGGTGTGTTTGGCCATGGCTGCGTCTTGCTGCTGCAGGGTATTGCCCGCGACCACTCGCTCAACCGTGCCGCCAAGAGCATGGGCATGGCGTATTCCAAGGTTGGCGCATTGTGAACGAGGCTGAAGGCAGCTAGACTGCAAGCTCATCGAGCGCGACGGCGCCCGCGGATCATCGCTCACCCCCGCCGGCAAGCGCGCCATCGAAGTCTACGAAACCCTGCAGGCAGAAATCAACGACGTCATAGCAACCCGCGCCGACGCCTCATCGCCAGCATCAAAGAGTAGCTAATTTGGGACGGGGCTTTTTAGCCGCACAATCTCTTCTCATAAGTTGCGGTGAAATAGGGACTGTTTATGCGGTTAAAGCCGTAAATCAATCCATATTTCACCGCAACTTATTGAGTCGAGGATGATTTAGCTAGTTGCGGAGGGCGTTGTCTAGGGTGGACGCTACGACCAGGGGGTCGTCGGTGCCGGCGAAGAGGCGGATGGTGCTCCCCTGCTTGCCGCGTGGGGCCGAAAGGCGCGTTGTTGGGCCGCCGGCAGGCGATGTGCGGAATTCGTCCGGCAGCATGCTGAAGAATTCGCCCGCAATGTAGCCCATCAGGTCAAACTCTACTGCCGGGCCAAAACCGTGCTCCAGGATGCAGTCGCGATGGCATGGTCGGGATGCGAGGTCAGCCCGGGATAACGCACGTTGCGCACCATCTCATTGGCAGCCAAATACTCGGCCAGCGCACGTGCACGGTCGAAGTGTTCCTGCATGCGGGTGTCGAGTGTGTCGAGCTCGTGCTCTAGAACCTCAGCCTCATCGGAGGACAAGTCGAGCGCAGCCAATCCGCAGCCCTCAAGCAGGACATGCGCGCGCTCGGCAGCGGCATCCACGCGATGGCGCTTGAGCTGTGAGCGTGCCACCGAAGCGGCAACGAGCTTGCGCGGAGCCTTGCCGGCGCACGCGCGATCGAGCGCCTCGAGCGACAGCGCAGCACCCAGCCGCAGTGGATCGCAGCCAAAAGCCGACGCCACCGTGTTGTCCACAACCAGCAGCGCGTGCGACTCACGAGACGCGCGGCCCAGAGCGCGAAGGTCGGGCACACGCAGACCAAACCCGCCGATGGAGTTGACGAACCACCACAGGTGCGGCCCCTCGGCATCAAACGAAGCATCAAAGCCCTCGGACGCAGCAGCAAACGCCGCAGCCGCGGGCTCCCCCACCAGCGCAACATCGCAGCCATCAAAGCCGCAGGCAAACACATCGGCAAAGTCGTCCGCAAAGGCCACCAAGCGATCGCCGGGCCGCACAATCCCCAGCATCGACAGCGCCGCCGGCACATGCGAGGCCGAGACAAGACGCGCCTCACGCGCACCGGCCCTCAAAGCCCAAGCCTCTTCTAGCTGCTGTACATCCACACGGCACCGTCCCTTCAAAACAAAAACCCACGATGCGGGTGTTTCCCGCATCGTGGGCAACGGCTGCAGTATAGCGCCGATATGCGGCGAATCGCTAGATGTTGAGCGCGTGGTAGGTCACGCTCGCGCCGACGGCGTCAACGGTCACGCCATAGGCCTCGGGATAGATGCGCGTCGAAAACACGAGCGCGCCATCGTTTACAAACACCTCAACCGAAGAAGCGTCGCCGACGATGCGTACGTTTCGAACCTCGTCGACCGGTTCCCAACGCACCGCGCGACCGCAGCCGGCCGCCGTACGGGCCTCGTCGGTAAAGCGCATCTCAAAGCGCGCGGGCAGTTCACCCTCGGCGGGCACAAACGCCAGCTTCAGCTCGCCATCAACGGTCGCACTAAAAGCGCCGTCGACACCGGCAACAATAACGTCAAAGCAGGTATCGCCGGCAACCTCCAACGAGCCCTCCCCCACACGCACCGAGGCATAATGGTGCTCGATCTCGCGCGCCGGCTGCTGCAGTACCACGCCGCCAGCACCGACCGTAAGCTCACGCGGCACCGTCATGCAGTGCTGCCAGCCGCACGCCACGGTGGGGTCGTTGCCATAGGTCGGCTCATCGGGCATGCCCATCCAGCCGATTAGAATATGGCGACCGTCCTCGGCCGTGAACTCCTGCGGCGCATAGAAGTCAAAACCTGCGTCCCACAGGCGGAACTCGCCAGATCATAAGCGTCCTTGCCAGCCGTAATGTCACCCGTAACGGCATGTAGCCCGCTGCATACACATTGCCGCGGTCCCAACGACCGCTCTCGAGCCCTTGGGGAGAGAAGGACAGCCACTTCGCCGGTGCACCGCCTTTCGCATCGAGCTCGATATAGCTGGGGCACTCCCACATAAAGCCAAAGCGCTCGGGCGTAGACACGCGATTCTCGAGCTCCCAACTAAGCATGTCAGCCGAGCCGTACACCAAGATCTCGCCCACATCGCGACCGGCACCCTCGCCATGCATGGCGCAAAAACGGCTCTCGACATGCGGACCGTCGACGCGACGACGCGCGCCCAGCACCATGTGATAACGCCCGTCCACGTCACGCCACACCTTGGGGTCGCGCACATGGCAGGTCAAATCCTCGGGATAATCCTCGGAAGTCAGCACCACACGCTTGGCGCCGAACGCCTGGCCGTCGGTGCTCTCCACATAGACGGTATCGGCTCGTCGACCGGTATTGACGTAATCGTACGTGCCGTCCGCATCGGAAAGCTTAACGTTGCCCGTATAAAGTACGCGAATGCGACCGTCTTCGGCAAGCGCGGAGCCCGAATACACACCGTGACAATCGAACGACTCGTCGGGCAGCAGCGGGGCGCCAACGTAATCCCACGTCATAAGGTCGCGACTCGTCGCATGGCCCCAGACCTTAACGCCACCCTCGACATCAAAGGGCGCATATTGAAAATAAGCGTGGAACACGCCGCCCGCTTGGCAAAGACCGTTGGGGTCGTTGAGCCAACCCGCCGGCGGCATAATATGGAAGTGTTGGCCATACGCGCCATGACCACACTCAGAGGCGGCAGCATCAACCGCGGCAACCAACTTTGCAAGGTCGCGACCAAGTGCATTAGACATATCAAAGTCCTAACGGATCGAAAGTAACAAGGCACCAGAGATCGGCACCGGATACGGGAAACGCCCGCGAGCATACAACCCGCGGGCATCCCCTCAATCAAAAGCTCTTACGCCTGCTCGGAAGCTTGGGCTCATCCTTGTACAGGACAAACGAGACGGCAAAGGAAACCAGCGCGGCAACCGCAAACATGATCGCATACTGCACGGGCTGGGCCAGGCACAGCAGGATACCGAAGATACCGGTAACGCCCGTGCCGGAGGCAGCCAGCGAAGTAAGCGCGCAGACCAGGGCACCGCAACCACCGCCGATGCAGCCGGCGATGAAGGCTTAAAGAAGCGCAGGTTCACACCAAAGATGGCAGGCTCGGTAATACCCATGAAGGCGGACAGGCCGAAGGAAGCGCCAGGCCCTTGATCTTGGCATCGCGGGTCTTAAAGGCAACGGCGAGTGCGGCACCACCCTGGGCGATGTTAGCGGCACTGGCGATGGGCAGCCAATAGGTTACGCCGTACTGGGCGAGCTGACCCAGGTCGATGGCGGTGTACATCTGGTGGATACCGGTAACGACCGTGGGGGCATAGAACAGGCCGACGATAAAGGAACCGATACCAAAGGGCAGGGTGAGCAGGGCCTGAATCAGACCGAGGATGGCGTTCTCGGCCCACACGAAGATGGGACCGACGGCAACGAAGGTCACGAGCACGGTAACGAACACCGAGACGAGCGGGGTCACAAAGAGGTCGAACATCTCGGGGACAACCTTGTGGAGACGCTTCTCGAGGAAGGCGAGTATGGCGCAGGCGATAACGATGGGGATAACGTGGCCCTGATAACCGACCCACTCAAAGCTGTACACGCCGGGAATGACGGTGACCATGGTCTGCACGCCCTCGGAGGCAACCGTGTAGGCGCTCTGCAGCGAGGAGTTGATGAACGCACCTCCGACGACGGCGCCCAAATACGGGTTAGCGCCAAAGGCCTTAGCCGCGGAGTAGCCGATCAGGATCTGCAGAATGCCAAAGGACGTGCCCGAGACCAGGTCGGCGATCTTGTAGATAAAGTTATTGGTGTCGAGCGCGATAAAACCGTTGGAGGCCATAAAGTTGAGCGCGCTCATGATTCCCAGCAGCAGGCCCGAAGCCACGATGGCGGGGATGATGGGGACAAAAACGTCGCCGAGCACCTTAATGGCACGCATAAAGATGTTCTGCTGCTGTGCCGCGGCCTCCTTAACCTCGGCTTTGGTGGCAGCCTCGACGCCGCTAAGCGCGATGAACTCTTCGTAGACCTTGTTGACGGTGCCAGTGCCAAAAATAATCTGGAGCTGGCCTTGGGCCTCAAAGACGCCCTTGGCGCCGTCGATATTCTCGATGGCCTCCTTGTCAACCTTGGCGTTATCGGCAATCACCAGGCGCAGACGCGTGGCGCAGTGTGCGGCCGAAACAACGTTGTCGGCGCCACCGACGTTGTCGAGCACCTCTTGGGCTGATTTGCGGTAGTCCATGACTTCCCTTTCCTCCAACGGGCGCATCTGCACCCGGCCATCTTTGACACTTACACTGTAATCGTTTTCAGTTATATATAGCTGTAATCGTTTTCATTAGCGGTAAACGGTAGATATTTGACGGTGAAAGGTGGTTTTGAGCCAAAAACAGGGAATCAAAGGCCGGCAGACATGCCCAAAGCCTAGACATTCATCAGCTGATGTCCGAGCTTGAGCGTCTTGAGGCCGCTCTCCCCCTCCACGCCATCGAGCGTGTTGAGCAACATATTGGTCGCCTCGACGCCACTGGTCAGGTAACCGTAATGCACGGTGGGAATGCCGCCCGTCAGCGCGCGCAAAAATGCGTTGTCGCCAAAACCGCTCACGCGACGCACGCCCTCGCCCATGCCGCGCGCCTCGTCAAGAGCGCGCAGGGCGCCGGCCGCCATAGTGTCGGTCGCGCACGCGATAAACGAAACATCCGGCACTTCGCCCAGCAGCTCGCGCGACGCACGATAGCCGGAATCGAGGGTAAAGGACCCGCAGCGAATCAAATCGGGATCGAGCACAACGCCCGCGGCGCCCAGACCAGCTTCAAAACCACGACGACGGTCGTAACCGGCGGCACGGTCTTCCTCGGTAACACCGATATAGCAATCTTGCCCTCAACATGCGTCGCAAGCGCCTGGCCCAGCTCAAAGGCAGCCTCGTAATCGTCATGGTAGACGCAAGCCGCGCCCTCGACGTTTTGGCCGATCAGCACAATGGGTACACGGCAAGACGCAATGGCCGCACGGTGCTCATCGGTAATCATGGTTGCCACGAGCACGATGCCATCGACCGGGTGGTTCTGGAACAAGTCGAGATACTCGAGCTCGCGCTCGGCCACGTTGTCAGTATTCGCGAGCAGCATCTGGTACCCGCGGCGACCGAGCACCTGACCGATACCCGCAGTAATGCGGCTCACGGATTCCGAGTTGATCTTGGGCACGATGACGCCGATGAGCTTGGTGGAGCCGGTGCGCAGCGCGCGGGCCTGGTTGGACCGCACGTATCCGGTCAGCTCAATCGCCTGCTTAATGCGCTCGGCCTTGTCCGCCGAGATATATCCACCGTTGAGGTAGCGCGAGACGGCGGCGCTCGAAACGCCCGCTAGCTCGGCCACATCTTTCATCTTTACCACGAGCACCCCTTTATCTTGCAATCGTTTGCACCATCATACCCAGCCCAAGTCGGCATAATAAATCAATTTAAACCGAACCAAATATGCCCATCCTGGTCGAGCATACGCCAGCGAACGGGCAGCTGCCGTGGCGAGGTGCCACAAAAGAGGAGCGACGCGTACTTTATGTACGCGAGCGACGGTTTGAGCGGCAGATCGCCCGGCAGATGCCCGCGCAGCGTCGAGCGGTCCGCGTTCGTTAGAACGCCGGAACCAAACTAGCCGTGATATTCGCCGTTGTACTGGATGAGCGTCAGGTCCTCAACGCCGTCGAGCGCGCGAATCGCATCGGCGTAGGGCATGTCAACGCCGTCCGAGAACACCTCGACGGCCATCTCGACCTTGTCACCGCGCATCGTCTTAGATTTGACGGTGAACTTGGTACGCCCAAACGCGCGCACGATATCGTCGCCGGTGGTCTGGCCCGTGTAGTGGATGACCATCATGTACACACGCGCCTTGTCCTGGTGGCTCGCAAAGCCGGCGATCATCACCACGATCACCGCTGCCGTGAGCCCCACGAGCGCATACATGCCGGCGCCGGCCGTAATACCCGTCGTAATGGCCCAAAACAGATACAGCAGGTCGAGCGGGTCCTTGACCGCCGTACGGTAACGAACGATGGACAGAGCACCGACCATACCGAGCGAGATGACCACGTTCGTCGAGATCGCGAGCGTAACCATGCAGGTAAGCACGCACATGCCCACAAGCGTCACGGCAAAACTGCGCGAATACACCACGCCGGTAAAAAAGCGCTTGTACACGTAATAGATCAGGATGCCCATGGCGAGCGCCACGAGCAGCGACAGGCCGATCTTGCAGGGTCGACCTGGCCAAACGCCTCCAAGACGGAGTTCTTAAAAAAGTCCCTGGTGCTCATGGTCTAAATATCCCCTCGGTTCTCAAAATCCGATTCCCAGTAATTAAATCCGCGCAGGTAGCGGTCTTTTCGTAACACAGGCAGTACTTGGAGACCGCCGTGAGCTCGGCCGCGCCCGGCGGCACCATATCGCGCACCAGCTGCGGGCAAAACTCCGTAAACTTGACCTCCATCACCAGCTTGCCGGGCTCCAGGACCGGCAGCGCGGGCAGCGTCGCGTCAAAGATGTCGAAGCTTCCCACCGCGGCACGCACGTTGCTATCAAAGGTAATGCGCACGGTGCCCTCGTCCATCACCCACGGCTCGCGCTCGTAGTCCACGATGGTCCGCGGGCGCATCATGTTGCAGATGCACTCGATGTAGAACTCGCGACAGAGGGGATAGGGGCTCCTCAGCAAAAAGTCGTAGTCTCCGGCCAGAATCTGTTCAAACTCGCCGCGCGTGAGCGGCGCGTCCTCCTTGTAGATCCAGCTACCGTACTTCTTTTTACGCTCGAGCTTAATCACCTTGTCGCTGCCGTTATAGATGCGCACGCGATACTTTTTGCGCATAAGAATGCCGGCGTCTTTTTCTTCGTAGGCCGAGTTGCAGTAGTCGTCAAAGTACAGGCTGCGAATGGTATAGCCGCCCGCCTGCGCATGCTTGTCTAGCTTGAAAACCGGCGCCATGCGGCAGGCCAGCGCGGCGTGCTCACCCTCGTTAATGAGATATTTGAGCTCGTGGCGGTAACGCTCCTGCGTGGCACGCACAGGCGGAGCCGCCAAGCGCTCAAGCAGCGCGCTAGCCTTCCTCATACGTGTCCTCCACGACCTTACCGCCGTCTTGCACGTAAAAACACTTCATGCCGTAGTGCTTGCCGTCGTCGGTCACATAGTAGTCAAACGCATCTTGCGTATAGCCGTCTGAGTTGGTGGCGCGCACGCGCACAAAATACTGGCCGGCATCGGGCGCATCGCAGGTCACTTCGGGCAGCAGCACGTCCTCGGCCTTAAAAAGCACGTCGCTTATGGCATAGTCGCGCGCCAGCTCCACGGTATAGCGAATGTCACGCGCCTTAAAGTCGTAGGACGCATCCCAGTTAATGCGCAGCTTACCGTTATCGATCTGCGGCACGCCAATGTAGAACGGCATGGGCTTTTTATAGCTCTCGCAGTAGCTCTTATAGTTCTCCTCGATCTCGGAGGGAATCGCCGCGGCGATCTGCTCGTATTGGTCCTTGGTGACAGGCAGATTGTCGATATCGGGCGAGGCAAAAACCAGGGATTCGGTAACCTCGCGATAATGTTTGATCATCTTGGCAAGACGTGCCTCGGTCATATACGAGCGCAGGTCCTTTACGGCGCGGTCGAGCTCGCTGCGGAACGATTTGCTACGCATTGCACGATTGAATAGCACGTTGCCCCAGTAGTTGCTTACGCCGCGCTCCCAGCTCGCATAGTCCGAAAAGCCGGTCAGAGACAGCTCCAGCTTGCGCAGCATGCCGTCGTTGTCCCAATCGAGGATGTACCACGTATTGGAGTTGAGCGGGCTATACAGATAGCAGTTACGGTTCTGCGTATCGCAGTTGCCCGTCAGGAGCTGAAACGCCAGCCAATAGACCAGGTTCTCGGTATCAAAGTAGGTGTCGAGCACATCGTCGATCTTTTGCGTATCGTCGTTTAGCGCCTCGAGCATCTCGATAAGCTTGGTGTGGTCCGAGTCTCCCTTGATCTCGAGCATGCCCTCAAAGTTTGCCTGGTTGTAGTCTGGGTCGTCGGCAAGTTTAATGGTGTCCTCGTAGCGGCGGAAATCGAAGCTGTTCACCTTGTACAGGTGCCCGCTCTTATCCAGGCCATGTGCCTTGAGCGCCGTCTTGTTGAGCTGCTCCACCTGCGTAAACAGGCCGTAGTCCTCAAAGGTATCGTTGGACTTTTCGGTCTGATCGCACACCCAAAGATGCACAAACTGCGTGCGCAGGCCCATCATCTGGGGGATTCCGCGGATAAGGTCGTAGGCCATCTTGTTGCGAAAACGCATACCCTCGCCCATGTGCTTGTTGAGCGCAATCGCGCGCTGCTGGCGCCAGGTACCTTGCCCTTTTTGAGCTCCACCTTGTAATTCTTTTGCGAGTTCATGCTCGATGTCTGACCGCGCACCTGCACGGTAGCATTGGGCGCTTCCTCGCCATAGCCAACCTCGCCGGCCGCCGGGCCGTCTTCGTCGCCCGCCTGCAAAAGGCCCATTACCTGATAGCGCGTCACGCCCATGTCGGCATAGTCATACACCGAGTACGTATTGATCTCGGCCCAGCTGTGGTCGGTGTTCTCGGAGCTGTTGCCGCGCGAGACCGTCAGGTACATGGTCACAATGCCCGAGTCGTCGTAGACCTCGTACAGCTCGTCTTTATCGCGTAGGTGCTTGGTAGCGTCCGAGGACTCGGCCTTTTTAATCTTGTCCTGCTTTTTGACCTTTTTGGTCGAGGATTCGTCCTGAGATGAGCAGCCCGAAAGCAGCAGCGCGCCGGCAGCCGCCTCGATCAGGCAGCGGCGAGACATCAACTTATCGATCATCAGAACCTCCCCAATGGTTGCGATACACGCGAACTACTGCGCGCTGAAACGCGCCGTGCGGCACGCCCTTGCGGCGGCACTCCTCATAGCGCTGCTCGGCACGGTCGAGCAAGCGGCCCAGCTGTGTAAAGCGACCCGTTTTGTCGGTCGCCACAATGGGCTGCTGGCTCAGGATACGATACGGCAAGTTGGCGGTATAGGTATCGAGCCGCAGCAGGGCCACGATAAAAAACACCACCGCACCCAACAAAAAGCCAAAGCCGTAAAACTGCTGCGGCAAAAGCAACGACACGGCGGTCGCCAACCCTGCCACACCGGCAAACAGGCCCGAGGCCAGAACGGCTCCCTTGTAGTCGGTAAAGTACAGCAAGATAAGCAGGATCGTGTTGCCCACGGCATACAGGCCGTAGCCTACGCATAACGTGCGAAAATACCCGTGCATAAGATTGTTAAAGCCCAGCGGCAGGGCCGAGAGCACTGTGGTCTCGAGCGAAATGACCGCCGCCGTCACAAACAGCTGCTTGAGCGCGCAAAAGCGCAGTTCGCTGTTGAGCGTGGAGAGCATCTCCTCCTCGGCCACCACAATATCGCCCACCACGCCGCCGTCGTTAAAAAGGCTGTAGTAGTCACGGTAGCGCGGATAGAAATTGACCTCGACCGACACCACAAAGTTGACGGTCGTGACGAGTGTGGTCAAAAACGCAATGAGTGCCGGCACGTCATGGTAAGGAGCCCCGTAAAACAGGCCTTTGATCTGCACGCCAATAGGGCCCGCCCAGATAATAACCAGGTGTGCGAAAAGCCCCAAGTTGGTAAACAGCCCCGTAAGCGCAAGCGGCATAAATTGGTCGAGCCAGCGCAAAAAACGCCAGGGACTCCGGTCACTCCGTGGAAAATACCGGTACAGCAGCACCACGTCCCAAGCGAGCATCACGCCGTAGCCCAGAGCGATTGACGCCAGCAGGCCCTCGACCGGCGCAGTCCCAGCGCCAGCGCGGCCAGAGCGCACAGGCACGCCACGCCAATGGCAGCCGCAAAGCTGCACAGGATACCGCGGTAATCCTTGATGGCCGTGAGGTAACTCATGCCGTTCCAGTTGACGATCATAATGTTGAACAGCCACAGGCATAGCAGCCCCTGCAGCAGCGTGGCGCCCGAGAACAGCAAAAAAACGCCGTAGAGCACCGTGCCCGCAACGAGCATGACAGCATTGGAGCCCCAAAACGAAGGCAGTATCTCATCCTCGCGCTCGGCAAACAACATATCAGCCAAAAAGCGCGTGACCGGCATGGAGAAAAAGCTCGTGAGCGCAAGCGAGGCCAGCAGTGTGTAGGTCACCATGCACACCAGCAGATCCTGGTTGGCACGGCCCACACCCCACAGACCGCACAGCACCAAAATACCCACCTGCAGCAGCACACCCAGCAGCATGGGGCCCGTGCATACGATGCCGGCGTAGCCGTAAGCGCGCATCGTGCAAACAGGCCCTTGCGCCTAAACAGGCGCTTGAGCTCAAAACCAATTCCGGCCACCGGCTACTCCCCCTCTCTGGGCAGGTTAAACGCACACGCCGTCTCGTCGTACAGCGCGCGATAGTTGGCGAGCATCTGCTCGTGCAAAAAGTACGTGGCAACGCGACGCTGCCCGCGCTCCCCCATCTCAATGCGACGGGCGCGGCTCACGCACATGCGCTCCATGGCATCGGCCAAGCCCTTGCGATACATGGGCGGCGTCACAAAACCCGCCACGCCAAAGTCGTCGCCCGGGGCGCCTTCGAGCAGCTCGCGACAGCAGCCCACCTCGGTCGTCACGCAGGGACGGCGCGCTGCAAGCGACTCCAGCACGCTGAGTGGCTGGCCCTCGGAGATGCTCGTCAAAATGGTAAAGTCGAGCTTTTCCATGTACTCGACCACGTTGACGCGGCCGGTAAAGATCAGGTCGCGCACGCCCAGGGTATCGACCAGCGCGTGGCACTCAGCGCCGTACTCCTCGTCGTCCACGCCGCCCATAACGTGCAGGCGCACCTTGCAGGCGCTCGTGCAGCTCAAAGAACGCATAGATCATGGTCTTGACGTCCTTGATGGGCGCCAGGCGCACCACCGCGCCAATGTCCACCCAGCCGTCATCGGGCTTTAAGGGAATGTCCTTAAAGCGGTCGAACTGGATGCCGTTGGGGATGACCAGGCATTTGTCCGCATCGCAGCCCATATCGATCTGCGTCTTGCGGGCGTATGGAACAAACTGGTCACGCGGAAGGCGCGACGGTAGATCTCCTCCGAAAGCAGGTAGAAAAAGCGGATCCAGCGGTCCTTAAACGACGGCACCACCCAGTCAGCGCGAATGATCTCTTCCTCGCGTTCGCGAGTATAGATGCCATGCTCGGTCAGCAGCACCGGCGCATGGTGAACGCTTGAGCCCAGGCAGGCGAGCAGGCCACCGTAGCCGGTCGAGATGGCGTGGTACACATCGGCCACCGGCACCTCGCTGCCCAGAAGGTAGAGCACGGGCAGCAGCATGGAGCGCATGGTGTGGAATGCATCGGCAAAGGGCGTGTATGGGTACTCGGCCAGGCACACGTCGCGAAAGATATCCATAAAGGCGCGACTCTGCAAAAACGAGAGCGGATGCACGCGACGGCGCTGGAAGATATCGAATAGCACGTCCCAGTCCGGATTGGAGAGCGACACCAGGCGGCGCAGCGCCTCGCGCTCGCGGGCGTAAAGTCGGCCTCTTCTTGCTCGCCCGATAGGCGCAGGGCGTCGTCCAGAAACACCTCGTGCACCTCGACACGTTGCCGGGCAGCTCGTAGACAAACTTGCCGCGGTCGACAGCATGCGCGCCAATCACCCACAGCACAAACTCGTGCTCGGGCATGGCCTGTATGTAGCCGTGCATCCAGGTGGACACGCCGCCGTGCACATAGGGGTAGCAACCCTCGAGTACCAAGCAGATTCTCATTTGTCGCCACCCTCCTTGCGTGCAATGGTCACCGTCTTGTCCGTGGCTTTGACAGGTACAGGTCGCCCGTCAGATGCGTAATCTCGCCACCCGTGACTGCACCGGGCTCACCGTTGTTGGCGCGGAACATGAGCCACGCCTCGTCGTGGAAATTGCCCAGGCTGAGCGTCCAGGCATCCGCACTTGTATCCACGCTCACCGTCACGGACGAAAAGCGCTGGATGGCGCCCGAGCATTCCGAACCGGTCTGGCGCCGCAGGTCGGGCGCAGACTTGGTAAGCCACTCCAGGTAGTTGGTCAGACCGCCCTTGTAGACCTCCCAGCTCCTTGGCGCCGCGATCGGGATCGAGCAGATCATCCGGGTGCATAAAGTGCGTACTCACGTAGTGCATGTTGAGCTCGGACACGGCTGCCAGACGCATATAGGAATCGTTGACCATGCCGCCCGAGACAATACGTGGCTGCTCCACAATGCCATCGCTCGCCACGCCAAACTCCTGCACATGGGGCAAGACGGTGCCATCCTCAAAATACGTACTGGCGATGGTCTTAATGCGCGGAACGTCGGTGCCAATAAGCTTGCGCGCACGGGCCGAAAGGATATTCGACGGTGGCACATAGACCGAGCCGTGCGCGTTGGGCAGCACCTCGTCCTGAAAGGCGATGAGCTCGTTGAGCGACGCGACGAGCGTTTCCTCGTTCTTCCACGTCTTGTAGTCGTACAGCTTGCCATAGTCGGTATCCCAGAGCGCCAGAGGCTGATGGTTGTAGCCGTGAAAGCCCAGCTCTCCGCCCATCTGCAGCAGCATGCCGCCAAAGTAGCGGAACTGCGTGGTATCGGCCTGGCGCGCGGGCTCGGTCTGGTTGACCGCGTCCTCGTAGTTTTCGATCATCACGCCGGTAAAGCGAATGCCATATTTTTGCGCGAGCTTTTGCAGATCGGGCCACCAAACCTTGGTGTAAAAATCGGCAATGGAAAGCCCGTAGTCGCGCTTGATGTAGGTGCCATCGCCCGAGGGCACGGGGCTGGGAAAGTCGTCTAGGTAGAAACGGCGCTGTTGATGACCGGATAGGCCGTGGCATCGCCCAGCAGCTGATCGCCGCGGCGTAAAAACCGCG
>ENA-OQCP01000644-OQCP01000644.1-human-gut-metagenome-genome-assembly--contig:-NODE-644-length-15293-cov-4.226098_pt1 | contig 15293 bp, 16 predicted proteins | sample MGYA00242760_ERZ504583 | MGnify/ENA primary metagenome ERZ504583 (study PRJEB26092, sample SAMD00036308) | human gut metagenome | host: Homo sapiens | study: EMG produced TPA metagenomics assembly of...
GGAAAACGGAAATTAAACAAACGAATCGGAAACATTAAATCTTATTTAATAAGGAAAAGGAGAAAATATTATGCATGCTTTAAAAGATTTGGTACAGCTTTCGGCGGATACAAAATGATGGAAAACTACCCCGTTCCCGAATGCGGTCCGGACGACATTATTCTTGAAATCAAGCAGCCGCTATCTGCGGTGCCGACATGAAACACTGGGGTGTTGACAACGGTTACGATGACACAAACATCACTCCCGATCAGCAGCAGTCGGTTCGCGGTCACGAGTTCGCAGGCGAAATCGTTAAGGTCGGCGAAAATGTAAAAGACTGGCATATCGGTCAGAGAGTTGTTTCAGACAACAGCGCACATGTTTGCGGCGTATGTCCGGCTTGTGAGCAGGGCGACTTCCTCTGTTGCGAACATAAAGTAAACCTTGGACTTGACAACAACACATGGGGCGGCGGCTTCTCAAAGTATTGTAAAGTACCGGGCGAAATCCTCGCAATTCACAAACACGCAATCTGGGAAATTCCTGAGGGCATCAAGTACGAAGAAGCTTGTGTACTCGATCCTATCTGTAACGCATACAAGGCAGTTGCTCAGCAGTCACATCTTATCCCCGGACAGGATGTTGTAGTATTCGGTACAGGTCCTCTCGGACTTTTCTCGGTACAGGTTGCAAAGCTTATGGGTGCCGTAAACATCGTAATGGTTGGTCTTGACGATGATGTAAAAGTAAGATTCGGCGTTGCAAAAGAGCTTGGCGCTACACACTGTGTAAACGGTTCTAAGGAAGATGTAGTTGCAAGATGTACAGAAATCTGCGGCAGAGATAACCTCGGACTCGTAATTGAATGTTCAGGTGCTAACATAGCTCTCAAGCAGGCAATCGAAATGACAAGACCAAATGCTGAAATCGTTCGTGTTGGTATGGGCTTCAAACCTCTTGAATTCTCAATCAACGACATTACAGCTTGGAACAAGAGCATTATCGGTCACATGGCTTATGACTCAACATCATGGAGAAACTGCATCAGACTTCTTCAGTCAGGTCAGATTAAGGTTCAGCCGATGATTACTCATCGCCTCGGTCTTTCACAGTGGCAGGAAGGTTTCGATAAGATGGCTAAGAAAGAGGCTATCAAGGTTATCTTCCACTACGATTACGAAGATTAATTAAAGAAAATATGCATCAGGGAGGATTTTTAAATGAGAAAGCTTATGATTGCCCCGTCAGTGGGATGCTGTGATTTGTTCCATGTTGAAGAACAGGTTAAGTTGATTAACGAAAAATCAGATTACCTCCACATGGACATTAAAGACGGTGTTTATGTTCCGAGTTACGGAATCGGTCCTGATTATCTCGACTACCTTAACAAGCATGTTGAGAATCTCAAACCAATGGATGCTCACCTTATGGTAAAACATCCTCAGCAGTATCTTGAAACCTTTGCAAAGCAGGAGCTGCATACATAACACCTCATACAGACTGCATCGAAGGTGACGCATTTGTAACGATTCACAAGATCAAAGAGCTTGGCTGTAAGGCAGGCGTTGCATTAAGTCCCTCGGTTCCGCTTTCTACTATTGAATATTATCTCCCGTTGCTTGATAAGGTTACAATTATGATTGTTGATCCGGGCATCGCAGGTCAGCCGGTTGATCCGCAAATGTTCGTAAAAATCAACCAACTCGCTAAGATCAGAAAGGAAAGAGGTCTTAACTTCTTAATTGAAGCCGACGGTTCAATGAACAGCAGTCTTTACCGTCCGCTTTACGAGGCAGGTGCAGATCTCGTAATTCTGGGACCTCCGGCATTATGGAACAAGGACACGGATTTCAATAAGGCTTGGGACATAATGGAAGTGAGTTTGAGCGAGAGCTTGACGGTGCTGAGAGAAAAATCTGATTTAAATAAAAAGTCAAAGAGGAAATTAAAAGGAGAAGAAAAATGGCTAACAAAACTTCTGTCAACATTGGCGCAAGACTTGACCGCTTGCCCCAATCAAAATGGCATGTTAAGATCTGGCTGATTACAGCTTTTGCACTCTTAGTATGCTGGTCAAACGGTATCGGCGGTTCCGTTCAGAACATTCTTTTGAACGAACTTCACTGGCTCGAACCCGGTTCAACACTCCTCGCAATGTGGGGTACAACTTACACAGCAGGACAGCTCTTCGGCGCACTCATCGGCGGACCTATCGGTGATAAAATCGGCCGTAAAAAGAGTATCCTTCTTTACGAAATTATCCATATCATCGCTATGATCGGCGGCGCTCTTTCACCGAACATTGCAGTTCTTTATGTGTTCAGACTTCTCCAGGGTCTTGCACTCGGCGCTCTCCTCGTAGTTCTTTTCGCAGGCTTCACAGAGTATGTTCCCGGTAAGAACCGTGTACATGGTCAAGCCGTACATCATTCATCGGCAACTGGGCTCACCCAATCTGCAACGGTATTGCTCTTCTTATCGTTTCAACAGGCGTAAGCATGAATATGAACTGGAGAATCCAGTTTATGATTCCTTCAATCCTTTCAATCATCGCTTGCATCTTCATCTATGTTAAGTTCCCCGAATCACCGAGATGGCTCGAATCACAGGGCAGACTTGACGAAGCTGACGAAATTATGACAAGCATTGAGAAAGAAATTGAAAAATCAACAGGCAAGCCACTCCCACCCGTTGAAGTTACAAATCCAAAGCCTGTTAAGAAGCTCCCGTTCACAGCTCTCTTTAAAGGCAAACTCCTCAGAAGAACTATCGTTGGTTCGCTCGTACTCATCGGTATGAACACAATCCAGTACACACTTATGAACTGGATGCCGTCAATGCTTTCAGGTCTTGGCTACGACACATCAAAGTCACAGTTTATGACAATGTTCGGACTCTTCGGCGCTCCGTTCGGTATCTTTATCGCATCTCTTATCATGGATAAGATTCCTCGCCGTGTAATGGGCGTTATCCTCCTTGCAGGCATGGCAGGTCTTGGTGTTGCAACAGGTCTTCTTGCTCCGACACTCGGAATGACAGGACTCATTGTTATGACATTCTTCCTCAATACAGTTATCTATATGTATGTTTGCTACGCATCGGCAGTTTATGTTCCTGAGATGTGGCCTACATCGGCAAAGCTTTCAGGTTCAGGCTTCAGTAACGCAATGGGTCGTGTAAGTAACATCTTCTTCCCGTTCCTCGTTACAAATGTTGCTGCAAGCAGCATGGGCTCAGGCGGTGTATTCATTCTTATCGCAATTGTTGCAGCAATCATCGCTGTTGCAGTTATCTTCCTCGGTGTTGAAACCAGAGGCGAATCCGTTGAGAACATCGGTGATGTAGAGTAATTCTGCAAAACCCTCTAATACATACAACCAAAAATTTTAGATGCGGTGCCTGAGTGCATCGGGCACCGCAAACTAAAATTCCTTACTAATGAAACAGATAAACAGCAATTAAAAACATTCAAGAAATTTTAACTTTAAATTATTTAACTCATATAGGCAAATTAAATCAGAACATACGCAGAAAGCGCATCGGGCGCAAAATGCTTAAATAAATTATTATAAAGAAAGTGCAGGAGATTATTATGAAAAATTCAGAAGCTATCTTAGTTACTCCAAAGCAGTTTGAAATTCAGGAATGTCCCGTTCCCGAACCAAAGGATCACGAGATTCTTATGAAGGTTGAATATGTCGGAATGTGCGGTTCCGATATCCACGGCTTTGAATTCGGTCCTTTCATCCCACCTAAGGATCCTAACCAGAAAATCGGTCTTGGTCATGAGGTTGCAGGCGAGGTTGTAAAGGTTGGCTCAAAGGTTACAAGATTCAAAGCAGGCGACAAGGTTCTCATCGAACCCGGTGTTCCGGATGACAAATGCGAATACTGCCGTACAGGCAGATACAACATCTGCCTGATGTTGACTTTATGGCTACACAGCCTAACTACAAGGGCGCACTCACACAGTATATGACACATCCGGAGGAGTGGACATACCACATTCCCGAGGGTATGACAACAATGGAAGCAGCTCTCGTTGAGCCGGCAGCAGTCGGTATGCACGCAGCAATTCTCGGCGGCGCACAGCTTGGTAAGAGCATTGTTATCCTCGGCGGCGGTACAATCGGTCTTATGGTACTTCAGGCTTGTAAGAGCCTCGGTGCAACAGACATCACTGTTGTTGATATTATGCAGAATCGTCTTGACCTTGCATTAAAGCTTGGTGCAAGCAGAGTTATCAACGGCAAGGAGCAGGATACGGTTGCACTTCTCCGTTCACCCGAATATTTCGGCGATCACGGTTGTGAACTCGTATTCGAGGCAGCAGGTTCTGTATTCACAGCTCAGCAGGCTGTTCAGATCGTTGCAAGAGGCGGTAAGATTATGATGGTCGGCACACAGTCAAAGCCTGTTCCGATTGACTTCCTCAAGATTAACCGTGAGGTTATGATTCAGACATCATTCCGTTACTGCAACAACTTCCCGCAGACAATCGAGGCAATCGCAAGCGGTAAGTTCAATGTTAAGGATATGGTTACAAACATCTATGATTACAAAGATGTTCAGCAGGCATTTATGGACGCTATCGACCCCGAAAAGAAAGCCAATATGGTTAAGGGCGTTATCAAGGTAGCGACTGATATACACAGATTTATTAAAATTTTCATAAGGAAAGGTGATTAAAATGTTATCAGATATCAGATATTGGGAAAAGAAGGCAACAGAGGGACACTACGCTATTCCTCACTTCAATGTATGGAATGCAGAAATGCTCATGGGTGTTATTGACGCAGCCGAAGAGCTCCGTGCTCCAATCATTATTTCATTCGGTACAGGTTTCACAGGCAACACTTCTTTTGAAGACTTCTGCTACATGATGGATTCAATGGCAAAGAAGGCTACTGTTCCTGTAATTGAGCATTGGGATCACGGCAGAAACATGACAATTCTTCAGAACGCTGTTAATCACTGCATGAATTCGGTAATGCGTGACGCATCAGCTCTTCCTTATGAAGAAAATGTTGCCGAAATCAAGAGATGCGTTGACTACTTCCATGCTTACAACATTCCTGTTGAGGCTGAGCTTGGTCATGTAGGTAACGAAACAGTATATGAAGAGGCACTTTCAGAGTACCAGTACACAGATCCTTCAAAGGCTAAGGAATTTGTTGAGAGAACAGGTTGTGACTCACTCGCAGTTGCAATCGGTAATGTTCACGGCGTATATTCGTCAGAGCCAAAGCTTGCTTTCGATGTACTCGAGGCAGTTGCCAAGGAAGTAGATGTTCCGCTCGTACTCCACGGTGCATCGGGTATCGGTGACGAGGACATTAAAAAGGCCATCTCACTCGGTATCGCTAAAATCAACATTCACACAGAGCTTTGCCAGGCTGCTATGGAAGCTATTAATGCTCACAAGGACGAGCCATTCCTTGCTGTTGAGCGTGAAGTAAGAAAGGCTGTTAAAGAGCGTGCAATGTACAAGATTAAACTCTTTGGCGATGACGGCAGAGCAGATGAGTAATATGAGTAATACAGAGAAAAAACTTGATGTTATCTGTCTTGGCGCAGCGGTAGTTGACATTCCTCTCCGTCCGGTATCAAGAGATATTTTTGATATCGAATCATATCCTGTTGACAGAATCGCAATGTCTGTCGGCGGTGACGCAATGAACGAGGCAACAATCATCAGCCGTTTAGGCTTTAAAACAGGCATTATCGCTTGTATCGGTGATGACGCTGCAGGTCAGTTTATCCTTCGCTCCTGCGAGAAGGACAACATAGATGTTGAAGGCATCAAGATTGATCCGACAATCGACACCTCAATGAACATTGGTCTTGTAACCGATGACGGTGAAAGAACCTTTGTTACAAACCGCAATGGCAGCTTGTGGAAAGAAAACATTGAGCATGTTGACTTTGAAAAAATGAAGCAGGCAAAAATCCTTTCCCTCGCAAGTATCTTTAACTGTCCTCTTCTTGACGGCAATACGCTTGTAAAGATTTTTAAAGAGGCAAAGGCGGCAGGTATGACAATTACCGCCGATATGATAAAGCCACGACTCGGTGAAACTCTTGACGATATCAGAGAAGCTTTAAGCTATGTGGATTACTTCTTCCCGAACTTTGACGAGGCTTGCCTTATGACAGGCGAAACCGAAGAATCAAAGGTTGCAGACAAGCTCTTTGAATGCGGCGTTAAGAATGTAATTATGAAGATAGGCAAGCGTGGATGCTATATCCGCAATGCCGCAGGAGCAATGATTGTTCCTGCCTGCAAGGGTGTAACCGCAATCGACACAATCGGTGCAGGCGACAACTTTGCGTCAGGCTTTATTTCGGCACTTCTTCAGGGCAAGGATATCCGTGACTGCGGTATCTATGCTAACTGCACAGCGGCTATTTCGGTTCAGTATGTCGGTGCAACAACAGGCGTTCGGAACAAAGAAATGGTTGAAGAAATGCTTGAAAAGTATAAAAAAGATTATATCCTGTAATAGTAATAAATCTGTGACATTAAGCCTGTGTTCGTAAGAATGCAGGGCAACCCCCCACCAATATATTATTAAAGAAAGGTCAGATGCAAAATGAAGACGATGAAGCTTGGCAAAACAGGTATTGATATTTCAAGAATGGGACTCGGCACCTGGTCAATCGGCGGCGGCTCGGCATGGGGCGGCGACCACGACCTTCAGGTTGTTGTAGATACAATCCGTGAAGCTCCGAAGCTCGGTGTAAACCTTATCGACACAGCTCCCGGTTACAACTTCGGCAACAGCGAGAAAATCCTCGGCAAGGCTCTTGAGGGCATGAACCGTGAAGATGTTGTAATTATCACAAAGTGCGGTGTTACATGGGATCAGGAGATGAAGGGCGACCTTTTCAACAAGGTTAACGGCATTCAGCTTTATAAGAACCTCAACAGTGCATCAATCAAGAGAGAAATTGAAGAATCACTCAAGAGAATGGGTACAGACTATGTTGATGTATATATGACACACTGGCAGTCAATCGAGGGCAGCGAGTATTATGTTCCGATTCAGAAGACTATGGAGGTTCTCAACGATCTCAAGGCTCAGGCAAAATCAAGGCTATCGGTGCAGCAAATGTAGATATCAAGCAGATTCAGGAGTACCTCAAGTGGGGCGAGCTTGATATCGTTCAGGCTAAGTATTCAATCCTTGACCGTGGCATTGAGGACGAAATCATTCCTTGCTGTCGTGAAAACGGTGTTACAATTCAGGCTTATTCACCGCTTGAAATGGGACTTCTCTCGGGTACATTCCCAAGAGATTACAAGCCTGTAGGCGCACAGATTCCAAAGAAATGGTTCCAGCCCGAAAATATGCAGAAGGCTATGGATGTTATGGATCAGTGGAAGCCTCTTTGTGAAAAATATAACTGTACAATTGCTAACCTTGCTCTTGCATGGATTCTTGCTCAGGGTGACTTTATCAACCTTCTCAGCGGTTCTACTACTGTAGATCAGATTGCCGAGAATGTTAAGTCAGCCGAACTTGAACTTGATTCCGCTGATGTTGCAATGATGCGTGATATGGTTGAAGCTATCGACAAATAATTAAGGGTTGCTTAATACACCTTTGTGTATAGGGTGAAGGAATCCGCTCCCGATTGTTAAAATTATTGTAAAAACAGTCGAATTCCCTTTACTTTTGTTGATAATTATGTTAGTATGTAATAAAAGTTGAGGGAAATGTTTATGGCAAAGAGAATTGACGAAATCAGACAAAAGGTTGAAACCGAAGGCGAGGTTTTCGTCTCGGATTTAAGCAGAATATATAATGTAACCGAAGAAACTATCAGGCGTGATCTTGAAAAGCTGAAGAATGACGGTATCATTACCAGAACTTTCGGCGGAGCTGTTCTTAACACAACTCCTCAGAATGACAGAGTGCATTTCTTTAAACGCAAGGGAATTAACCTTGAGGGCAAAAAGAAAATTGCTAAGCTGCTTGTTGATAAATTTATCGGTGTGAACACGATGATGATTGATAACAGCACAACTGTTCTTGAGGCTGTTAAGCTTTTTAAGGACAATGAAAATCTTACCGCAATTACCTTTTCTGCACAGATTTTTCAGGAACTCGACACTTGTAAAATGAAGCTGGTTTCAACCGGTGGACTTTATGATGAAAAAACCCGTTCTTTCTACGGAAAACCTGCAAAAGAGGCTATGAAGAAGTACAATGTTGACCTTGTTCTCCTCGGATGCAAAGGGCTTGATATGGAAAGAGGCATAACTGATTCTTCCGAAGGTGAGGCTGATTTGAAGTCTGAGATGGCAAACCGTGCCGAATGTGTGGTATTACTTGCAGACCATTCAAAATTCAACCATACTGCATTCGTTAATTTTTTGGATTGGGATAGGATCGATTATCTGATTACCGACGAAAAGCCGTCACAGGAATGGCTTGAGTTTTGTGAGCAGATGAAAATAAAACTTATGTACTGATTTACCTTGTCCGGTACATAGTTTGAGTCAGTGCTTTTTATAATTTTACCCATTAAAGCTCCTGTTCTTTTTAATCAAAAACGGCAGGAGCTTTTGCGCTGTCAAAACTTTAGCAGATTTAACAGTTTTGAGAACGCATAGAAATTATTTTTGTTATTATTGGATAGCATTGTTAAATCTGAGTTGAATTTTAAACATAGTAATTATTTTATATATCACTATGGAAATTCTATTAATTACGGTTATTTTTGCAGACGGGAGACCAATCGGAGACGGTTCCCGTCACATTAAGGACACACCGATTAAATATGAGGATAGGATGTGCAAATATTCCTTGAGAAAGTTTATTCGGCAGTTCCGAAATAAAGGGGTTACCCAAATTCACAGATAAGGAGATGTAAAAATGACAAAACAAAAGGAGAAGAAGAAAGCTTCAATTGTCAAGAAAATGATGATTGCCGTTGTCGCAGGTTTTGTAGTCGGCTTTATATGTCTGCTGATTAAAAGTGCGGTAATGGGAACAGACGGCGAAGGAGCTGGAAAGTTGTTGAGGCAATTTTATTCCAGGATATCACCGCAACAAAAGATATTGAAGGACTCGGCTTGTTCTACATCGTAGGTCAGCTGTTTATGAAGGGACTTCAGATGATGATTGTTCCTCTCGTCCTTTGTTCGCTGACACTTGCACTTTGCAGCCTTGCAAACCCGAAAAAACTCGGTCGAATCGCAGGTAAAACATTTGTGTCCTACCTTTGCTTCTATATCGTAGCAGCAGCTCTTGCAGGCGCAGCAGCTTATCTTGCAAAGAGCCTTGGTTGGTTCACAGTCAATCTTCCGGCACAGCAGGCTCAGGACATCGTTACAATGGAGGTTACAACCCGCTCGTAACAATTGTAAACGCTGTTCCGAGCAATATGATTAACGCAATGTCATCCAACAACACAATTCTTTGCGTTGTTGTTATCGCAATTATCTTTGGTCTTTGTATGACAAAGATGGGCGAAAAAGCAGATCCGCTCAAGAGAGTTTTTGAAAACATCAACGATGTCGTTCAGATGTTCCTCAACTTCCTTATCAACAAAATTGCTCCTATCGCAATTTTCTGTATGATCGTAAGAGCACTTGCCGTTTACGGAATTGAGTACATTTCACCGACAATGATGTGGATTGTTGTAACAATTGTTGTAAGCCTTCTTCTTGTTTGCACAATTTACCCAATCGGTATTTTCGTTACAACAGGACTTAACCCGTTTATCTTCCTTAAAAAGGCGGCAAAAATCGGTATGTTTGCAGCAGCAACAAACTCGTCTGCCGCAACGCTTCCGCTTAATAAGGAAACCTGTATTAACGAACTCGGCTGTTCCGAAGAAATCAGCAGCTTTGTTCTTCCAACAGGTATGACAATCAATATGAACGGTACAACCGCAATGCATATGATTGCCATTACATTCATCGCCACAGCCGCAGGCGTCAACATTACTCCTGCAACCCTTTGCCTTACAGCATTCCTCTCAATCTGCACGGCAGTCGGTACTCCGGCAATCCCTGTTGCAGGCACAACAATGGTTTATGTTGTAATGATGGGACTGGGCTTGAACTCAGATCTTTGTATGATTGGCTACTCGCTCATTCTTGCCATGAACTACCTCCCCGGTATGGCTGTTATCACACTTAATGTTATCGGTGATGCCGCTACCAATGTTATAGTTTGTGCAAAAGAACATTGCCTCAACAAAGAAATCTATAACAGCAAAACCCCTAAAAACAACTGATTTCAGTAAGATAACTTCAGGAAACCCCTTGTAAAACCGAACCGCCCTCGACAGCGCATGCACTGCCGAGGGCGGCTTAGTTTTACGGTGAGCCGCCGTTCCCAGTTCGTGAAGATAGTATGGTATAAAAAAGGACATATTATGCCCGAGCGAAAGGTTTAATTAAATGTAAAATTGAAAATTGAAAATGGAAAATTACGGTGAGCCGCCTTTCCCAGTTCGTGTAGATAGCTTGTAATGTCAAAAAAACATATTATGCCCGAGCCTAACATTGCAACCGTTCGCACAATTCCGTATGGGCGGATATCATCCGCCCGCTAAGTAATTGCAGAAAATTTATGATGAAAATAAACTGTATAAATGGGATACATTTACCTAAATAATGTAGCAGTCAGTTACAATTAAACTTCATTATTTATCAGCCAAAAATTCCTTGCCGCTTTATCGGTTGCAAGAATTGCATTGATGAATGCGTCCTCGGTCGGATTACCCGGGACATACTTCCACTCAACAACGCTTGCGGATTTGTGCGCAATTGCAGGCACATCATCCGGAGTAAGTGCAATTTCGCCGAGAGTGCAAGGAAGTCCGATACTGTGGTTAAATTCAAAAATTCTGTTTCGCTCCTCAAATTGTCCGTCATATGTCAGCAGACATAGCACACCGAATGAAACAATTTCGCCGTGCAGATGCTGCCGTTCACATTGCGGAAAGAGTGACGCACCGTAATAAACACAATGTGCGAGCGATGAATTGTAGTAATAATCCTCCTCGGGATTCGGATTGTTTTCGTGTACGGTAAAATTTGAAACAAGTCCCGCCGTGATAATAATGTCAAGCGCAACCTGCTCAATTGCCTCTGTCGGCACATTGTTTTTGCAGTCCTCAAGAGCTTTTTTGCCAAAGCTTATGAGCGGTTCGGTACTTGCGGAGGCAATTGCCTTGCCAAGCAACGGTGTGTGAATCATATTCTTTTCACGACACGCAAAAATTACTTCATATTCCTTTGAAAGTGCGTCACCGATTCCTGCCCACATAAGCTTTTCGGGTGATTCGGCAATAATTTTTGTGTTGATAAATGTGTGAATTGCAGGGGCTTTGTGGTACGAATATTCCTTAAAAGTACCGTCGGGATTGTACATTACCGAAAGCGAGGTGCATGACGCACAGTTTGATGCAATTGTCGGGAATGTGAACAACGGTTTGTTATATAAAGCACAATAGGTTTTTGCCGTGTCAACAGCTCGTCCGCCTCCGATACCGAACACCATATCAGCCTTTTGCACAGACGGATTGTTCTTTATTTTTTCAACATTTTCATAGCTGGAGTCACCGCCGTACCATACAAAATCAATGATTTCAATGTCAGAGCCTTTGATGCCTTCAAGCAAAGCCTTTTTTGATTTTTCCATAGCTGTTTTACCGCCGACTGCAACCGCCTTTTTGCCGTACGGCTTTACAATTTCGGGAATCGCCTTGTAGCAATCAACTCCCACGCTGTAACTCGGTAAAAATTCGCTGTATGTGTGTGACATAATTTATCCCTCCGAAAACAATACTTATAAATAAATTATATCACCGCAGTTTGTGCATTTCAATACATTAGCACAATAAATTGTTAAAATTATTATTGCCTGACAGATGAAAATATGCACACATCTTATGCAATTTAGCAAAAAATTGCGAAGAATATTCGTGAAAAATACTTATGGAAATGGCTTTTGCAAAGTGCTATAATCTTGTAAATATATATAAGAAGGGCGGTGCTTTTATGCAGGAAATATACGGACAGAAAACAGACAGACAGCTTGCAGCAAAGCAGAGAATAATTGCGGTTGCGGCAGGCAGGGAAAAGGCAGACCTTGTTTTAAAAAAACGCAAAGTATCTTAATGTGTTTTCAAATGAATTTTTGTGCGGTGACATAGCCGTTGCAAACGGACTGATTGCCGGTGTCGGAAAATATGACGGTAAAACAGAGATTGATGTCAGCGGAAAACTCGTTCTCCCCGGCTTTATTGACGCACATATTCACCTTGAAAGTTCAATGGTGACTCCTGCTGAATTTGCAAAGGCAGTTGTTGCCCACGGTACAACCACAGTCATAACCGACCCTCACGAAATCACAAATGTAATGGGTATTGACGGAGTTGAATATATGATTCAGGCATCGCAAAATTTGCCGATTGATGTTCATTTTATGATGCCGTCATGTGTGCCTGCCACAGAAATTGACGAGAGCGGTGCGGAGCTTGACTGCAAGGATATTGACTTGTACTTGGATAATAAAAAGGTACTCGGACTTGCAGAGATGATGAACTATGTCGGTGTTATCAACGGCGATAAAAATGTGCTTTCAAAAATTGTCACCTCGCAGGCTCATCACAAGAAAATTGACGGTCACGCCCCTGAGCTTTCGGGCAATGACCTCAACGCATACATTGCCGCAGGTGTCTATTCCGACCACGAGTGTTCCACCTTTGAAAATGCCCTTGAAAAGCTGAGAAAAGGTCAGTTTATTATGATTAGAGAGGGGACTGCCGCTCATAATCTCAAGGCGCTTATGCCGCTTTTGACTCAGCAGTATTACTCAAGGTGTATGTTTGCAACAGATGATAAGCATCCAAGCGATTTGCTCTATGGCGGTCATATTGACTACATTGTAAAACAGGCGCTGAAAAACGGTGCAGATCCGATTGTTGCCCTCAAAACAGCAACCCACCATGCCGCAAGATACTTTTTGCTCAATAACAAAGGTGCGATTGCTTCGGGTTATCTTGCCGATATTGTTGTTGTTGATAATCTTGAAGATTTTAATGTTGAAACTGTTTTCAAGCGTGGCAAGCTTGTTTTTGACGGCGAAGTTAAGGACTTTTCTGCTCCCACAGTTGATGAAGAGCTTGCCGAAAAATGCTTCGACACTTTCCACCTTGACAGCGTAACTCCGAGCAGTTTCAAGGTTGACGGAAAACTCGGACTTATCGGTCTTGTCGGCGGTGAATTGCTCACACGCAATCTCGGCACAGCAGATAAAATTGATGTGGAAAACGATATTCTGAAAATCGCCTGCATTGAGCGTCACAAAGGCACAAACCATATCGGTGTCGGCTATGTTAAAGGCTATTCGCTGAAATCGGGTGCAGTCGCAACCTCTGTTGCCCACGATTCACACAACATTATCACAGTCGGCTGTAATGATGATGATATTGCCGTTGCCGTGAACGCTATCAAGGACAGCAAGGGCGGTATCGCAGTTGTTGAAAACGGCAAAATCAAGGCTCTGCTCGAACTCCCGATTGCAGGCTTGATGTCCGATGAACCGCTGACAACCGTAAACGAAAAGCTTGAAAATGCAAAGTTATCTGCATATGAACTCGGTGCGGATAAAAGCATTGATCCGTTTATGACTCTCTCGTTTCTAAGTCTGCCCGTTATCCCAAGCTTGAGAATAACCACCAAAGGTGTGTTTGATGCGGAAAATTGGAAAATGCTCTGATGTGCGGAAATTTTTAATAGTACAATAAAATATAAAATAAATAAAACAGGAAAACAAAATGCGTATTGTCACTTTGTTTTCCTGTTTTATTTTGTAAAAAGGCTATAGTCATTTTACAGTCACTTTGCATTTGTATAATTTGAATATAAAAGAAATCGGTTGATTTAAAGCATATAGCAATACAATATTAAATAATAGCCATTGTGCAATATTTACAAATTATTGTGTAAAAATTTGTCGTAAAAATTACCTGAATTGCTTGAAATATTATTAAAATGTGATATAATAGCATCATAAAGCCAATGTATAAAAAGTATTGCAATAATAATTACAGAGGTAATTGAAGTGTAATCTACTAAATTGCCAGTTGTAAGCGACTAAAGATGTAATAACTTAAAATTAAAAACATCAAAATATAATAAATAATTTAAACAGATAAACGCGCATTTGCGTTTGTTTAAATGGTAAATCTGTACAATGGCTTGTGAGGAGGTCTGGATATTAAGAAAAATGAGGTGACGAAATGAAATTCTATAAAAGATTATTAGCAATGGCAATTGTGGCAACCGTTTTTATTTCCGTTTTTGCATTTGGTGCAACGGCATACGGATCTGATAATGATATTCCGTTTTCAGTGAAGGTTCCTGGATATCAGGGTAAGGTTTATACTAATGCAGAGTACAGAGGTAATTCAGGAATAGAAGTTCCTTGGAAAGTTAATTTTACTTATTCAGAAGAAGGTAAAGGTACCATAATGTACTTCTATCTTTCAGGACCTTGGTATTCAAAAGAGTCAAATGTAAAAGCTGTAAAACAGGGAAGTGGCAATAAATATTTTGATGCGTATGATTCCTGCAAAAAAATGAATGTTGGACTTGCTATTAAGAACAATAACAAGGAAGATGGCAATAAGTATAATGTTTCAGGATATTGGGACGAAGAAACAGCAAAACACGCATTTTCATACTAATAAGTTTTACTGCTTTTAAAAATTACTGTTAGTTAATTAACTTTTATTCCTCATAAGTCATTTGCAGATTTACCATATAACTATATAACGAATCAGCCTATAAATTGAGGTGAAAAATATGTCATATTATATTACCCGAATATTTAATAACAAACTTAAATTAGGTGTTATACTTTTTATTTTTGTAGCTCCGATTTTAGATATATTGATGGCTTTTGTGGATGTGTTCAAAGGAGCATCTGTTCCTGTTCCCGGATTAGTTACTTTTTTGGGATCTTTCATGACGGCAGGACTTCAAGGCGTGTTGACAGGTATTTACCGTTGTTCTTGGCAATTATTGTTGCGGATGATTGCATTGAAGATTACAGAATAGGGTACAAAAATATTCTTGTCACCAAAAGAGGTAAGAATAAATATTTTGCATTAAATATACTTAAAAGTTTTACTGTTTCATTTTTTGTGCTTATAATTCCTCTCTTACTCAATCTTCTTATGGTGCATATTGTTTTTGCGGGAGGTTACATATATTCCTGCTGATGTGGAAATGCTGAAATCTGAATCCAATCTACTTCAGTCTTACAGCAATCCGATGTTTT
>ENA-OQCP01000645-OQCP01000645.1-human-gut-metagenome-genome-assembly--contig:-NODE-645-length-15281-cov-3.142669_pt1 | contig 15281 bp, 19 predicted proteins | sample MGYA00242760_ERZ504583 | MGnify/ENA primary metagenome ERZ504583 (study PRJEB26092, sample SAMD00036308) | human gut metagenome | host: Homo sapiens | study: EMG produced TPA metagenomics assembly of...
CATTTTGAAGTTAGTCAACACCATTATTGCCAACACCAAAGGCGACGGGGAGAAATCCGGCGAGGATTTTTGGGTAAGTGCGACTCGTTCGCAGACGGTAAAAGTCTGCGCACGAGCAACGGTTTTCCGTTGTTCGGAGAACTGGTAGTTTGATAGGTGGAATGACGGGGTAACGCCCTGAAACGCTACCTTGATGGGCGTGCATTAGCTGTAATGGCTGGTGTACGAAGCCCCATGACAAAGGCTGAGAGTAACCGTAACCACTGCTTAAAGTGGTCGAAAGCGGTCTGGAGGCAGACTGTGTTACCTATAAGCCGAGAGTCTATAAGATACCTATGGTAGAATGTTCGCTTTGGCGGGCGGACTGACGAACCTGCGAATGTACAGGTCTAAAAGAAGACCACGCAGAAATGTGTGGGTGCGTTAATGCGCAGTCGGTGTGGTTTAGTAGAAATTGATCCTACGAACGACCATGCTGTGTTACAGGCACAGGAAAGCCGACAGGTCTATAGCAGGAACCTACGGGTATGTATGAACAGATAGAACTATCGGAACGAGGAAAGGCAGCAGATTCCGCAAGGAATAGTCTGACGAAAAACAATAAGCAGACGAACTGCTGCTGAAAAGTAGTGGTCGAACCTATGATGTGCTTGCGTTATGTGAGCTACGGAGGAATGGCCACAAGTCGGTTGAGATAAGCAGGCATTATTCAATCCAACATAAGGATTCGAGTAAGACCAAAAGGGTCACTTTCGCAAAAAGGAGGTGATGCCTTATGCCAAAGAAAAACAAAACTCTATGTGTAGATGACTTACGTCATGCCGAGTATTACGGTATGCAGCCAGTTTTTGATGAACTCTATCATCGAAGTTTGGAGGGAGAAAATTTTACCGACCTTATGGATTTAATTCTGAGCCGGGACAACATTCTTCTGGCATATCGGAACATCAAGCAAACGGAGGAAGCTACACAGCAGGAACAGACAACAAAAACATCAGTGACATCGGGTGTTTACCGCCCGAAACAGTTGCAGAGAAAGTGAGGTTTATTGTCACAGGAAGTCAGCACGGATACCGCCCAAAGCCGGTAAGACGCAAAGACATTCCGAAACCAAACGGAAAAACCAGACCGTTAGGTATTCCCTGTATCTGGGACAGGCTGGTACAGCAATGTATCAAACAGGTCATAGAGCCAATCTGCGAAGCGAAATTCAGCGACAACAGTTACGGCTTTCGCCCGAACCGTTCCGTGGAACACGCCGTGCAGAAAACTTACACCATGCTTCAACGCATGAACCTGCATTATGTGATTGAGTTTGATATAAAAGGATTTTTCGACAACGTAAATCACAGCAAGCTAATGCGGCAAATATGGGCAATGGGAATACACGACAAGCAGTTGATTTTTATTATCAAGCGGATTCTGAAAGCACCGATTAGAATGCCAGACGGCACTACACTCATTCCAGACAAAGGCACTCCGCAAGGCGGTATCATTTCACCGTTGCTTGCCAATATCGTGCTGAATGAACTGGACAAATGGTTGAGAGCCAATGGCAGAACCACCCTCTTGTAAAGGAATACGGGTATGAGAGGAAAATCAGAAACTCGATTACTTTTGACCGGAGCAAGGCATTCCTCAAAATGAGGAAAACAGGTTGAAAGAAATGTATATCGTGAGATATGCAGATGATTTCAGAATTTTCTGCCGGAATAAAGAGGACGCTTTGAGAACGAAAGAGGCTGTAACGGCATGGATAACCGAGAGGCTGAGGTTGGAGGTATCGCCAGAGAAAACAAGGATAGTCAATGTTAGAAAACGCTATTCAGAGTTTCTTGGGTTTAAGATACGAGTCAGACCGAAAAGCAGGAAGTACATCGTGCAATCTCATATCTGTGACAAAAAGTTGGAACTGGAAAGGCAAAAACTGGTGGAACAGGCGAAACGAATTGCCCGACCTTCAGAGGGAAAAAGACCTTTGGACGAAATACGGCTGTACAATTCAATGGTTCTGGGAATACAGAATTATTTTCAACTTGCCACCTGCATCAGCATTGATTGCAGGAAAATCCACAGACAGGTCATGACAGTTTTAACAAATCGGCTCAATACAGAAACCGGGTGCAGACTTGTTCGAGAGGGCGGCGCAATGACCGAGAGCGAAAAAGAACGGTTTGGAAAGTCGGCAATGATACGGTATGTATCTGGAATCGACCAACCTATCTACCCTATCGCATACATCAAGAACAAGATACCGATGGCAAAGAAAGCGGCGGTTTGCAGTTACACGGTAGAGGGACGGGCATTGATACACACGAACCTAAGTATGAACTCATCTGTTCTATCAGGTTTGAGGAATCAACCGTCTATGGGGCGAAGCACAGAACTTACTGACAGCAGGATTTCACTATTCTCGGCTCAACGTGGAAAATGTGCGCTAAGTGGGGAACTCTTTGAAAATGCGGCTGACATAGTATGCTGGCTGAAAACACCGGCAGAATTGGGCGGCAAGGAACGCTATCGAAATATGATTTTGTTCCATAATAGATTTCTTCCACTCCTGCAAGAGTGTCCTAAGAATGAGCTAAAAGAGATAGCCGACACGCTCAAGGCAACAAAGGAACTGATGTTAAAAGTGAACAGTCTGCGCCAGCAGGCTGGTTTGTCCGCAATAGAAAACTAACATTTCATTTGGTGATTGATTAAATGCTTGTGAAAACAACCGATGGAACGCCGGATGCGGTGAAAGTCGCACGTCCGGTGTGGAGTGGGGGAAAATCCGGCGATAACTTCAAAGGATTACCTATCACTATAAAGCGTATGTCAGAGATCATGAAAAAGAACTGAGACAAACAGTACTGAACATCAATCTGGACATGATCGGAACGTATATGGGAAAATTTATCGCCTGTGTATCGGCAGAAGAAAAGCTTACCCATTACATCAGCTATATGGCTGCAGAAGTTGGATTTCCAATTGCGGCAGAAAACGGCGTCTATTCCAGTGATTCCACACCATTTGCCGATCATGGGGTTCCGGCTGTTTCGTTTGCGCGTATTGCCAACGGAAATGTCGCCCCGATTCACTGCCGCTACGATGTCAAAGATGTGATGTCGATGGAGCAGCTGCAAAAAGATATTGATTTCCTGACAGTATTTACCGGAAGATTCGCAAACGCAGCGGTCTGCCCGGTGGCAAGAGAAATACCGGAAACGATTCGGAAACAATTGGATGAATATTTGTTTCGCAAGAGAAAAGAAGCCTGATATACTTCGATCACGGATATGAGCAGCGAGACGAATTGCAAATAGGAAAAAGAACGACAGTGGCAGGAGAGAGAAACCATGAAAAAATAGACTGGTAGAAATCAGGCAGGTAAACGATGCCCTTGCAGAAATGGTTGCGCTGTTTCGAGTAGAACTGCGTTCCTATAAAGGAATTGCATCAAAACCGAACGTGGAAGACGGACGGGAAGAAATGAAGGAATACCTTTTAGCAGGATTTCCAGTGTTTGCCGCCACGGTGCATGGCGAATACGCAGGTTATGTTGTCTGTCGTATTGAGAGCGAGGTGGTGTGGGTGGAATCCATCTTTGTCAGAGAAGAGTACCGCCGGCAGGGAGTTGCTGCCGCACTGCATGGCAAGGCAGAAGAAATTGCAGCTTCTTATGGAAACGATACGGTTTACAACTATGTCCATCCCAATAACCACAGGATGATTGAATTTTTGGGAAAGCGTGGTTACACCGTTCTGAATCTAATTGAGATTCGTAAACCGTATCTGAATGAAAAACTGACGCAGACGATTACGGTTGGGGAACATGAATTTGATTATTGAGGGAGTCATTTTCATCCCACAATTCCAGAAAAGCCCGAAGTTCAGACGGAAGGCGCCCCTTGCGCCAGGCAAGCAGGATTTCGGTTGTAAGGTCTGCATCTGTGATGGTGCAGGCCTTTAATTTATGGGTAAGATTCAGCATGGAGGCCGGCAGAAGAGCGATGCCAAGGCCTTTTTCTGCCATTGTCATTGCCGTGCGGGCGTCCTCGCAGGTGAGATAGATATCGCAGAACAGACCTGCCTGCTCGAAAGCGGAGAGCATGTATTTCCGGTAGCGGTTCGACAGAATCAGCGGCTGCTCGGCAAGTTCTGTAAGCGAAAGGGTTTCACGCCCGGCAAAAAGCGGGTGAGAAGGGAGTGCCATGGCGGTGATGCTCTCTTTTAAAAGGGTCTTCGTCTCACAGCCATTTAAAACGATTGGCGTGCGGAGCGTGGTGAGATCCACCATGTGATTTTCGAGCTGGTCTTTTAAAGCAAAGGTAGAACCCTCGTGGACATCGAAATGGATGTGCGGGTATTTCCGGGAAAATCGCAGGAGATAGTCGGCGAGCAGTGAAACGGTGGATGGCGTCATGCGATGTGGAGTGTCGCAGACTGACTGGATTTTACGACTTCGCGCCTGGTGAGATCCGCAAACATCAGAAGCGTTCCTGCCTGTTCATACAGTGTTTTTCCTGCCTCGGTCAGAGTGATTTTCTTCGTGCCGCGGATGAGAAGAGGCACCTGAAGCTCTTCCTCCAGCATTTTGATCTGATAACTTAACGGCGGCTGTGTCATATGCAGCACCCGTGCCGCCCCGCTGATGGTTCCCGCATCCACGATGGCGCGGAAGTATTCGAGTTGTCGAAGTTCCATAAAAATCCTCCTGAAAAAACTATATAAAAATTATTCAATTTCAATATAAAAACAATAATTTACATATAGAATACGCCATGCTATACTGAAAAGCAAGTGAAAAAGAAGGGAATGAGGGAACAAATGAAACGAATTGATTTCGAACATGGAACCGTAACCGGAAACATCCTCGGGGCAGCGCTCCCGATGCTGGTTGCTCAGATTTTGAGTCTGCTGTACAATATTGTAGACCGCGTCTACATCGCGCGGATCCCGGAGGTAGGAACGGCGGCACTCGGTGCAGTCGGTCTGTGCTTTCCGCTGATCGTTATCATCACAGCATTCAGCAACTTGTTTGGAAGCGGCGGCGCTCCGCTGTTTTCGATTGAGCGTGGAAAGAATGATCAAAAAAAGGCGGAACGTATTATGAATACGTCGTATTCCATGGTATGTGTCTGTGCTGTCATACTGATGGTGATCGGCTTTTTGTTTGCCCGTCCACTGCTGTCACTGTTCGGTGCATCGGCAGATGCGATGGTATACGCGTATCCTTATATGATGATTTATCTGATCGGAACTTTGCCGTCGATGGTGGCAACCGGCATGAACCCGTTCATCAACGCGCAGGGCTACTCGACCGTTGGTATGCTTTCCGTCACGATCGGAGCGGTCGCAAATCTGCTGCTTGACCCGCTGTTTATCTTTGTGTTTGGCTTTGGTGTGCAGGGGGCTGCGATTGCAACTGTGATTTCCCAGACACTTTCCGCAGTGTTCGTTCTGTATTTCTTGACCCGGAAATCGGAACTGAAAGTGCGCTTTGTGCGGAAAGATGAAATTTCTGAGTGTGCAGGCTATGCGAAAAATATTGTCAGCCTCGGTACCGCGGGATTTATCATGCAGCTGACCAACAGCCTTGTCACGATCTGCTGCAACAACGTACTCTCCGTGACCGGCGGTGATATTTACATCTCTGTTATGACGATTGTATCGAGCGTGCGTCAGCTCGTCGAGACACCGATCTATGCAATGAATGAGGGAACTTCTCCGATTTTGAGTTATAATTACGGTGCACGCCGTCCGTCCCGCGTGCGCAAGGCGATGTGTGTCATGAGTGCGATGATCCTTGGCTATACCGCAGTGATGTGGAGCGTGATTGTTCTGGCGCCGCATGCGCTGATCGGTATTTTCAGTTCGGATGCGGTACTGACAGCAGATGCGGTTCCGGCTCTGAAGCAGTACTTTGCAGCATTCATTTTCATGGATCTGCAGTACATTGGACAGACCGTATTCAAATCTCTGAATAAAAAGAAACAGGCGATCTTTTTCTCTCTGCTCCGAAAAGTCTTCATTGTTGTACCGCTCACCTATCTGATGCCGTACGTACTCCACATGGGAACGGACGGTGTCTTCCTTGCCGAACCGGTATCAAACGTGATCGGCGGAAGTCTCTGCTTTATCACCATGCTGATTCTGGTTCTGCCGGAATTGAAGCGAATGGAGCAGCAGAAGTAATAGTTTTGAAAAGCTTTTGAAAAAAGTACAGGAAGATATTTACCGAAACCGTTTCGGCAGATATCTTCCTGTTTTTGTTGCGATACATACGATAAAAAGGGTTAGATTCCCCTTTTTCGCTGCGCTGCATTCGAAGAGAGCTGCCGGTGGCAGTTTCTGCAGGTGAAAAAATTATAAAGTATAGCTAAAAACTATTTTGTTGTATCGAAGATAAGTATTTGATCTTTCCGGAAATTCACGCTACACTGGAAACAGAAAAAACAAAAGAACAGGAGAGGGTTTTTATGGAAGAAAACAAAATGGGAACGATCCCGGTCAGCCGTCTGGTGATTTCCATGGCGCTGCCGCTGATGCTGTCACTTCTGATTAATTCGCTTTACAACTTCGTAGATTCCGTGTTCGTTGCGCGGGTTTCTGAGGATGCACTGACGGCAATTTCCCTGGCGGCTCCGATGCAGCTCATTGTATCATCGCTCGGCCTTGGAAATGCGGTCGGCCTGAACGCTGTCATTTCCCGCGCGCTTGGAGAAAAGAATCAGAAAAAGGTAAAAGATGCAGCGAGCGCCGCGCTTTTTCTTGCATTCTGCTCGTGGATTTTAAACAGTATTTTATGTATCGCATTTGCCCGGATCTATTTTGAAAGTCAGTCCGGCGGCAATGAAGCTATCGCAGCGTATGGCATCCAATACTTAAGTATCTGTATGATCGCGTCTCTCGGCCAGATGGGACAGTGGGTCTTTGACCGGTTTGTCATGGCAAGCGGAAAAGCGCACCTTTTTATTTTTACACTTTCCGCCGCATCGCTGACAAATCTGATTCTCGATCCGATCTTTATTTTCGGCTGGTTCGGCCTTCCGCGGATGGAGACGGCCGGAGCTGCGCTGGCAACCGTCATCGGCCAGTTTGTGGGCTGTCTTGCCGGAATGATGATTAATAAAAAGTGGAACCCGGAAATCCCGTTTGCTTTTACGCTGAAACCGGACTGGGTGAGTGTGCGTGAGATCATAAAAGTCGGTTTTCCGTCCACGCTGGTACAGATTCTGACCTCGGTTGTCAACATGGCGATGAATGCGATTATTATTACCTTTTCTTCGACGGCAGTTGCTGCTTTTGGTGTGTGCACAAAGATTCAGAATATTACAACCGTCGGTGTTCACGGTATCACAAACGGTCTGATTCCGATTGTAGCGTACAATTACGGCGCAAAGCAAAAAGAAAGAATCCGTCAGTCGATCCGGTACGGCATTCTTTACGGCGGCGGACTGTTTCTTATCTTTTTGCCGTGCTGGAATTCTGTCCTGGCGTTGTACTGAAACTTTTTGATGCCTCGGACAATCTGATGCGCATCGGAGTTCCGGCGCTCCGCATTCTGGCAGTGGCTATCTGCTTTCGATTCCAGGCCTGATCTATCAGGCGGCGTTGCAGGGACTTTCCCTTGGAAAAGAAAGTATGTACATATCCATGACACGCCAGGCGATTCTGCCGCTGATGTTTGCATTTCTTCTCAAAGGATTTGGAAACCTGAATCTGATATGGGGCGCCTTTGTCCTGGCTGAGCTCTGCGGCATCCCGCTTGCAGCAGCTCTCTGGAAACGGAAAGGGGAAAAGCAGATTCAGTTTTTAAGTATAGAAAAGAAAAACAAAAAGGCTGTTCTTTGCGAAAGGCAGCCTTTTTGCATACCATAAGATAAGAATACACAGGGCTTATGATGAAAGAGCAGGAAAATCTGACAGGAAAAGGAATTACAGCCGCCGTGCTGGATACAGGGATTTTTCCCCATATGGATTTTGACGGCCGGATTGTAGCCTTCCGGGATCTTGTGTACGGGCGGGAGACGCCTTACGATGACAATGGACACGGAACGCATGTTTGCGGTATCCTTGGCGGAAGTGGAAGAGCGTCCGGCGGAAAATACCAGGGTGCGGCACCGGGATGCCGGTTTGTCGTAGTGAAGATTCTGGACCGAAGGGGAAATGGAAGAAAGCAGGATATCCTCGCGGCGATTGACTGGGTGTGCAAAGAGCGAATAAGACTTAATATCCGCATTTTAAATATTTCAGTGGGAACAACAGAGCAGGAAAAATCGGTGGATGATCTGCTCGTGCAGGCGGTGGAGCGCGCCTGGGATGACGGGATCACAGTTGTGACAGCGGCCGGAAATCTGGGGCCCGCTCCGGGCAGTATTACGGCGCCGGGGAGCAGCAGAAAAGTGATCACCGTGGGAGCGGGCGATCTGCTGGAGCCAAGAAGAGGAATCTCTGGATGCGGCCCGACACGGGACTGCGTCTGCAAACCGGATCTTGTCGCGCCTGGAAAACGTCTCATTTCCTGCGCGCCTGGAAGAAGCAGGAAGGAATATGTGGTGAAGAGCGGCACCTCGATGGCGGCACCGCGGGTGTCCGGAGCCGTGGCTTTGGCACTTGAACGGGTTCCGGATCTTACAAATGTCCAGGCGAAAATGCTGCTTTGCGAATCGGCGAGAGACCTTGGCCTTCCGCGCAACCGTCAGGGGCATGGGATGCTTCAAACAGACCGTTTTCTGTCTCTTCTGTGAGACACTGTGCGGCAGCATAAAAAAGAAAAATGAAGGAAAACACCTCTCATCCTGCAAAAATTGTGTGAATTTATGGGAAAATGCCAAAAAATCAGGCGAATTTTGACTTGACAAGCTATAGGATACTTTATACAATAAACGGGAATAGAAAAAGGAGGCCTACTATGGAAAAAATTCAGATGACCACTCCTCTGGTAGAGATGGATGGAGATGAGATGACCAGAATTCTCTGGAAAATGATCAAAGATGAGCTGCTTCTCCCGTTTATTGACCTGAAAACGGAATATTACGATCTGGGACTGGAACACAGAAACGAGACGAACGATCAGGTAACCGTAGATTCCGCAAACGCTACCAAGAAATACGGTGTAGCAGTCAAATGTGCCACCATTACGCCGAATGCAGCGCGTATGACCGAGTACAATCTGAAAGAAATGTGGAAGAGCCCGAACGGAACGATCCGTGCCATGCTCGACGGAACCGTTTTCCGTACCCCGATTGTCGTAAAAGGCATCGAGCCGTGCGTGCGCAACTGGAAAAACCGATCACGATTGCCCGTCATGCATACGGAGATGTCTATAAAAATGCAGAAATGCGCATTCCGGGATCGGGAAAAGCAGAACTGGTTTATACGGCTGAGGATGGCACCGAGACAAGAGAACTGATTCACAACTTCACCGGCGCTGGTGTCATTCAGGGTATGCACAATCTGGATAACTCCATAGAAAGCTTTGCGAGAAGCTGTTTCGAGTACGCACTGTCCACGAAACAGGATCTGTGGTTTGCAAGCAAGGATACGATTTCCAAGAAGTATGATCACCGCTTCAAGGATATCTTCCAGGAGATCTTCGATGCAGAGTACAAAGAGAAATTTGCAGAAGCAGGCATTACCTACTTCTACACTCTGATCGACGACGCCGTTGCCCGCATCATGAAAGCAGAGGGCGGTTTTATCTGGCCTGCAAGAACTACGACGGCGATGTCATGAGCGACATGGTATCCTCCGCCTTCGGTTCCCTTGCGATGATGACTTCTGTTCTCGTATCCCCGCACGGATATTACGAGTACGAGGCTGCGCACGGAACCGTACAGCGCCACTATTACCGTCACTTAAAAGGTGAGGAGACATCCACCAACTCCGTGGCCACCATTTTGCATGGACCGGCGCACTCAGAAAACGCGGGGAAATGGATGGAAACGCAGAACTTTCCGCATTTGCAGACCGTCTGGAAAAAGCAACGATCGCAACGATCGAGAGCGGAAAAATGACAAAAGACCTTGCGCTGATCACCACCATGGAAAATCCGACCGTATTAAACAGCCGTGATTTCATCCTGGCCATCCGCGAGGAGCTGGAGAAATAATTAAACGAAGCAAAAAAGAAAGCCGATCCGGCATTCCCGCAAAAAGGGATGCGCCGGACCGGCTTTTTCTGTTTTGAATTTTCCGGGGAAAACCAGCCTATTCGGCAAGCTCTTCCCATTTTTCATACAGCTCTTCGAGTTCCGCGGCAATCTCTGCTTTCTCTTTGCTTAATTTCACACACTCTGCCACATTCGTTGCGACTTCCGGTTTCGACATTTCCTCATCAATTTCCGAATCGCGTGTCTCAAGCTCTTCAATTCGTTTCTCCGTCTTTTTCAGCTCGTTTTCTTTCTTGCGGAGACGTGCCTGTTCTTCTTTCTGCGCTTTCCAGTCCAGCTTTGTGGAGGAGGCTTCGGAAGGAGCCGCTGCTTCTTCCGGAGCGGCGGCATCGGCAGCAGGAGCATAGATGCGGGTCAGCTCTTCTTTTTTCTCCAGATAGTAATCGTAATTTCCGATATAGTTGACGAGTGTCTGTCCCGTCAGCTCCAGAATCCGGGTTGCGGTCTGGTTAATAAAATAACGATCGTGGGAGACATATAGCACCGTTCCGGTGTAGTCCTTCAGTGCATTTTCCAGAATCTCTTTAGAGACGATATCGAGGTGGTTGGTCGGCTCGTCGAGGATCAGGAAGTTGGCGTTCGAGAGCATCAGCTTGGCAAGGGAAATTCGTCCGCGCTCACCGCCGCTCAAGGTATGAATCGGTTGGAAGACATCGTCGTTTGTAAACAGGAAGGCGGCCAGCACATTTCGGATTTCGGTGTTTGTCAGATATGGATACGCGTCGGAAATCTCCTGGAAAATGGTCTTTTCCATGTGGAGCACCTGATGCTCCTGATCGTAGTAACCGATTTGTACACGGCTTCCAAGTGTAAAAGAGCCGACATCCGGGCGGATGACTTCGTTTAAGATCTTTAAGATCGTCGTTTTTTCCCGTTCCGTTGTTTCCGATGATTGCCACGCGCTCGCCGCGCTTGATTTCGAAATTCAGATCCTGGAAAAGCGTCTGTCCCGGGAAGGCTTTGGAGAGGTGCTCGACGGTCAGCACATCGTTTCCGCTTGTGATGCGCGGTTCCAGACGGATCCGCATATCGGAGCGTACTTCGGTCGGCTTTTCCAGCACATCCATTTTGTCCAGCATTTTTTCACGGCTCTCGGCGCGTTTGATGGATTTCTCGCGGTTGAAAGATTTCAGCTTTGCAATGACTTCTTCCTGATGGTGGATTTCCTGCTGCTGGTTGACCCAGGCATGGTAAGCGGCTTCACGGAGCATTGCTTTTTTCTGACTGTAGGCGGTATAGTTTCCCTCAAAAGTTGTTACTTTTTATTGTCCACTTCAACGACTTTTGTGACAACGCGGTCGAGAAGTAACGGTCATGGGAGACGATCAGGACGGCTCCGCTGTAATTTAAAAGATACGTTTCGAGCCAGGAGATCGAGTCCATATCGAGGTGGTTGGTCGGCTCGTCGAGCAGAATGATGTCCGGTTTGGTGAGCAGCAGTTTACCAAGTGCCACGCGGGTCTTCTGACCGCCGGAGAGGGAGTCCACCTGTTTTTCAAAATCGCTCTCGGAAAAGCCAAGACCTTTTAAAACACCGACGACTTCACTGCGGTACGCGTATCCGTTTCCAGTTCAAAGGTATGGGAGAGGCGGGTGTAGGTGGAAAGAAGTTCATCCAGCTCTGTACCGGATTTTGTATTCATATCACTTTCCATCTGACGGAGGCGTTCCTCCATATCGATCAGATTCTGTTTCGCGGTCAGCACTTCCTGGTAAATGGAAAGGTGTCCGGTCAGATCCTGATGCTGGGCGAGATAGCCCATCGTCTTTCCTTTGGAGAGGATGACCTCTCCCTCATCGGCCCTCATTTCGCCGATGATGATTTTTAACAGCGTCGATTTTCCGGCACCGTTGATGCCGACCAGTGCGGCTTTTTCGCGTTCTTCTATATGAAAAGATGCATTTTTGATAATTTCCGTTGTCCCGAATGCTTTCGAGATATTCTGACATGCAAGAATCATGTGGTTCCTCCAGATAACATATTTCTGTATTTTGACATAATACACCATCCTTATTATAGAGAGTAATACACAAAATTTCAAGAAATCTTTGACAATTTTCTATCAACCATATATAATATGAATATATGCAGGTGTAAATAAGGAGGAATTTATCTTGGAAGAAAAAGGAATTTCGCGGGCAGTTATCAAAAGACTTCCTAGATATTATCGTTACCTGGGCGAATTGCTGGAGGACGGAGTAGAACGGATCTCTTCCGGTGAGCTGAGCGAGCGGATGAAAGTGACAGCTTCCCAGATTCGCCAGGATTTAAATAATTTCGGCGGCTTCGGCCAGCAGGGGTATGGTTATAACGTGCGGTATCTGTACAGCGAGATTGGAAAAATTTTAGGTCTGGACAGAGTCCACAATATGATTTTTGTCGGAGCCGGAAATCTGGGACAGGCGCTTGCTAATTATGCGGCCTTTGAAAGAAGCGGATTCAAAACGGTCGGTATTTTTGACGTCAACCCGGTATTAAAAGGAATCTCCGTGCGCGGAATTGAAATCCGCATGGCGGACGAGCTTCCGGAATTTATCAAGGAACACCATGTAGAGATTGCGGCTTTGACACTGCCAAAAGCAAAAGCGGTAGAGATGGCAGAGATTCTCGTGGACAACGGTGTAAAAGCAATCTGGAATTTTGCACATACCGATCTAAACTTAAAACTTCCGAAAGATGTGATCGTCGAGAACGTCCATCTTTCCGAAAGTCTGATGCGTCTCTCCTACAATCTGACCAGATATGAGGCGGAGCATCCAAAGAACAATTAAGAAACCAAAACAAAAGCAGGAGAGTCTTCGGGAAACCGGAGACTTTTTCTGTTCACTTTCCGGATAAGGCAGGAAAAGGAGGAAAAGCGATGAAACGGATTCTTACAGCAGCACAGATGAAGCAGGCAGACCGCAATACGATCGAAACCATGGGGATACCGTCCTGGTACTGATGGAGCGCGCAGCGCTGTCCTGCGTGGAGGAGCTTCAAAATGGAACATGGGATACAGGAAAAGTCCTTGCTGTGTGCGGTCCCGGAAATAATGGAGGGGACGGTGCGGCAATTGCACGGATTTTAAAGACGAAAGGGGTGGATGCGGAACTGTTCTGTCTTGGAAATCCGGAAAAATACAGTGAAGGCATGAGAGCACAGAAGAAAATTGCGGAAAATTATGGGGTCCGTGAGGTTAAGAATCCGGATTTCCGGGAATATACTGTTATCATAGATGCCATCTTTGGAATTGGCGTATCCCGTCCGCTGGCAGGGGAGTACCGGAGGGTAGTGGAAGCAATCTGCGCAAGCGGTGTTCCTGTTCTTGCCGTGGACATCCCTTCGGGGATCCACACGGATACCGGAGAGGTCCTTGATGCGGCGGTGAAAGCCAGAGCCACGGTGACATTTGCCTGTGCAAAGCCAGGGCTTCTCTTTGATCCCGGAAAACGATATGCCGGAGAGGTCCTGGTCCGTGATATCGGAATCGGCTTTGATGCAGGAGAAGAGGAGACGCCCTGGTACGGTTCAGTGGAAAAAGAAGATCTGGACCGGTTTCTTACCCGCACGCCGATGGGAAATAAGGGAACCTTCGGAAAGGTGCTGGTACTTGCCGGTTCCGGTGCCATGTGCGGAGCCGCTGTTTTGTGTGCCAGGGCAGTCCTTGCATCCGGTGCCGGCATGGTAAAGGTTGTGACAGAGGAAAGAAACCGTACGCCGCTTTTCTGTGCCCTGCCGGAAGCAATGGCGGATTTCTGGAAGGAGGATGAGCCGCTTCCGGAAGAAGCCCTGCTGCAGGATCTCGCCTGGGCGGACGCTGTTGTTGCGGGACCGGGACTTTCCAAAAGCCGGACGGCAAAAGAACTGCTCGTTTTTACGGTGCAGCACACAGAAGTTCCTCTTGTTCTGGATGCAGATGCGCTGAACCTGATTGCAGAAGATGCAGAGATTCTTTCGGGCTGCCGGGCAGAAAAAATTTTAACGCCTCATGTAGGAGAGCTTGCACGGCTGCTGCACATGACCATTGCAGAATGCCAGCGTGACCCGGCAGGAAGCGCCGGAAGGGCAGCCGAAAAATACCAGGCCTGCTGTGTACGAAAGGATTCCGTAACCGTGACAGCAGAGGAAGGGCGTGAGCAGTATTACATAAACACAAGCGGAAGCAGTGCGCTTGCGACGGCGGGAAGCGGCGATGTGCTCGCGGGAATCACAGGCGCTTTGCAGCAAAACGTCAGTGTGAAAAAAACGAGAAAAAATCAGCTTGCCAAAACAGCGGCACTGGCGGCATATGCGCATGGAAAGGCGGGAGAGGCTGCGGAAGAAAAAGCAAGTGCTTCCTATGTAACAGCATCCGAGATTATCAGAGGATTGCAGTCAATCTGAGCAAAGCAGATCAGAATCACGGGTTCCCAAAAGGACTCCGGGCGGACTTTTTTGAAGCGCCGGATGAAATTTGTGAATACCTCCGGAAAAACAGGCAATATTAAATACATGGAAACGATTTTAAAAGGCGTAAAACGCCGGATCGTTATCGTATGGGAAAGCAAAACGGAAAGAATCGGAGAGTGAGCACAAGTGGTAATCAAGCGTGGCGATGTATATTATGCCGACCTGCGGCCCGTTGTGGGAAGTGAGCAGGGCGGTGTCCGTCCGGTGCTGATCATTCAGAATGACATCGGCAACCGGCACAGTCCGACGGTGATCTGTGCGGCGATTACATCGAGGATGAATAAGGCGAAGCTGCGACGCACATTGAGATCGAAGCGTCCGCCTATGGGATTGTACGGGATTCTGTTATTTTACTGGAACAGCTTCGGACGATCGATAAGAGAAGGCTGAAAGATAAAATCTGTCATCTGACGCCGGAACAGCTGGCCCTTGTGAACGAAGCACTGAAAATCAGCCTGGATCTGCTACATAAGGGGTATTTTTGGCGCGGTTCACGGTTGACGAATGAGAAAGATCGTGCTATATTCTATATTATATGGGCTTCTGCCGTTTTTCGGGGAAACCTTTTTACAGAAAAGTAATACTTTAAATAAAGGAGACAAAAGAGGTATGTCAGGACATTCAAAATTTGCCAATATTAAGCATAAGAAAGAAAAAAAACGACGCAAAAAAAAGGTAAAATCTTTA
>ENA-OQCP01000646-OQCP01000646.1-human-gut-metagenome-genome-assembly--contig:-NODE-646-length-15250-cov-1.992065_pt1 | contig 15250 bp, 28 predicted proteins | sample MGYA00242760_ERZ504583 | MGnify/ENA primary metagenome ERZ504583 (study PRJEB26092, sample SAMD00036308) | human gut metagenome | host: Homo sapiens | study: EMG produced TPA metagenomics assembly of...
CATGAATCATTTGCAGCTTACTTTTCATGGGCTTCTTTCGGATTGAATGGAACCGTCGGTAGTAATCTCAAGTACCAGTTTCTCGTAGTCGGTCTTCTGCTCTACACGGAAGTTCTCTACCTGATACTTCACATTACGTATCGGAGTATAAATAGAATCGATAGGAATTACGTTCACATCGGTGCAATATTCGCGGTTTTCGTCAGCAGGAACATAACCACGACCTTTGTTGATCGTAATATCTATCTGCATAGTCGACTTTGAATCTAAATGACAAATAACTAATTCAGGATTTAACACTTCAAATCCAGTCAAATACTTACCTATGTCACCTGCTTTAAATTCACTTGAATTCTCGACTGTAATACTTACTTTCTCACTCTCGAATTCTTCAACTACTTGCTTGAATCTCACTTGTTTCAGATTCAAGATAATGTTAGTAACATCCTCTTTTGCCCCCGGAACACTGGAAAATTCATGCTCAACACCGTCTATCTTGATAGTAGTGATAGCAAAACCTTCCAATGAAGAAAGCAGGATGCGGCGCAGTGCATTACCCACGGTAATACCGAAACCGGGCTCCAACGGACGAAATTCGAATTTCCGAATCTAGAGTCCGCTTCCAACATTAATACTTTATCAGGTTTTTGAAATGCTAATATCGCCATGAAATTAATTATTATTTAGAATACAATTCTACGATCAAATGCTCTTTAATGTTTTCAGGAATGTCTGCTCTTTCAGGTACATGCAGCAATTTGCCTACCTTAGAGTTATCATCCCATTCCAACCAAGGATATTTGCTATGGTTAAAGCCAGCCAGTGAGTTAGCGATAACTTCCAATGATTTGGATCTTTCACGAACACCGATCACCTGACCCGGTTTTACTGCATAAGAAGGAATATTCACAACCTCACCGTCTACAGTAATGTGCTTGTGGCTCACCAACTGACGAGCAGCTGCGCGAGTAGGAGCAATACCCAAACGGAATACGATATTGTCAAGGCGACCTTCCAACAATTGGAGAAGGATTTCACCAGTAATACCTTTAGCAGTCTCAGCCTTCTCAAACAAGTTGCGGAATTGTTTTTCCAAAACGCCATAAGTATATTTGGCTTTCTGTTTCTCACGAAGTTGAACACCGTATTCAGAAGTCTTTCTCTTTCTGGAATTACCGTGCTGTCCGGGAGGATAGTTCTTCTTTGACAATACTTTATCTGCTCCAAAGATACCTTCACCGAATTTACGGGCTATTCTTGATTTTGGTCCAGTATATCTAGCCATTTCTTTTAAATATTTAATTGTTTATTCATGAACTTGGGTTTGTTGCAGCCGCGATTGCAGAGAGAAAGTTTACAATCCAATAACAAAATCAAGTCTCACTTCTATTAAAGGTAAATTTTAAACTCTACGTCTTTCGGAGGACGACAACCGTTGTGCGGAAGCGGAGTTACGTCAATGATTTCAGTAACCTCGATACCTGCACCGTGGATAGTTCTAATAGCAGACTCACGTCCGTTACCCGGGCCCTTCACATATGCTTTTACCTTTCTCAAGCCAAGATCGTATGCTATCTTAGCACAATCCTTTGAGCAGCCATCTGTGCTGCGTAGGGAGTGTTCTTCTTTGAACCTCTAAAACCCATCTTTCCGGCAGAAGACCAAGAAATGATCTGACCTTCGCTGTTTGCCAGAGAAACAATAATGTTGTTAAAAGATGAATGAACATGCAACTGTCCATTAGCATCAACCTTCACATTTCTCTTTTTTGCTGCAACTGTTTTTTTTGCCATATCAACAATTATTATTTAGTAGCTTTTTTCTTATTAGCAACGGTTTTCTTTCTACCCTTACGAGTACGGGCATTGTTCTTTGTGCTCTGACCTCTTACTGGAAGACCAATACGATGACGAACACCACGATAGCAACCGATATCCATTAAACGCTTAATGTTCAATTGAACTTCAGAACGAAGATCACCTTCAACCTTATACTCTGCACCAATGATCTCACGAATCTTGGCAGCTGATCATCCGTCCAGTCTTTTACTTTCAGGTCTCTGTCAACACCTGCTTTATCCAAAATTTTTGCTGAACTACTACGACCTATACCATATACATAGGTCAACGCAACTTCACCTCTCTTGTTTTGAGGCAAATCGACACCAACTATTCTTATAGCCATATACTAAATTATTTTTTTTGCAAAAATAATAATATTATCCTTGACGTTGTTTATACTTAGGATTTTTCTTGTTAATAACATACAAACGGCCATTACGTCTAACGATCTTACACTCTGGCGTACGTTTCTTTAAGGATGCTCTTACTTTCATATCTTAATTTTATTTATATCTAAATACAATTCTTCCTTTCGATAAATCGTAAGGAGACATTTCGACTCTTACTTTATCCCCTGGCAGGATTTTGATGTAATGCATCCGCATCTTACCGGAAATATGTGCAGTAATCTCATGTCCGTTTTCTAATTCAACACGAAACATTGCATTAGACAATGCTTCAACTATAACTCCATCTTGTTCTATTGCAGATTGCTTTGCCATATTAATTTCTTAAATTGCTTTATCTCCTAATACTTCTTCAATGAACTCGAATGATGACAATATATCAGCTTCACCAGTGCCGACTGCTATCGTATGTTCAAAATGAGCTGCACACTTGCGGTCTTTTTGTCCTCACCGTCCAGCCATCACGCTCCATGAGTATTTGTCGGTTACCTAAAGTTATCATCGGTTCAATGGCAATGCACAAGCCTTTCTTCAGCATTGTCCCATAACCACGCTTTCCGTAATTGGGAACCTGAGGATCTTCATGCATTTCCTTGCCTATTCCGTGACCCACAAACTCACGCACCACACCATAAGAATTAGATTCGCAGTGCTGCTGTATCGCATAACCGATATCACCCAACCGCTTGCCGTGAACGGCATTCTGTATCCCTATGTACAATGCTTCTTTAGTAACCTTCAGTAATTTGCGGACTTCTTCGTCAACTTCACCTACACAAAACGTATAGCTGAGTCGCCACAAAAGCCATTCATGTAAGTACCACAATCAACAGACACGATATCACCATCTTTCAGTACCACATCATCTCCCGGAATACCATGTACCACCTGGTCATTTACAGATGTGCAAATAGAAGCTGGAAACGGATCGCCATATTGATTAGGAAAACCTTTAAAGGTTGGAACAGCACCATTGTCTCTGATGAACTCTTCCGCCACCCTATCCAGCTCTTTTGTTGTCACTCCGGGCTTTATAACCTTAGCTATCTCAGCCAACGTCTTTCCAACAAGCAAATTACTCTTGCGGAGCAGCTCTATTTCATCTTCTGTTTTAAGAAATATCATTCTTCAAAAAAGATTAATATGCAGCTACATTACCACTGCGGCCTTTAATACGTCCGGATTTCAGCAAACCGTCATAGTGTCTCATCAACAAATGACTTTCTACCTGCTGGAGAGTATCAAGCACCACACCCACAAGGATTAACAAAGATGTACCGCCAAAGAATTGAGCAAACTCAGCTTTCACACCGAATATACCGGCAAACGCAGGCATAATGGCAACCAAGGCCAAGAAGAAAGAACCAGGCAAAGTAATACGCGACATAATCACGTCAATATACTCAGCAGTTTGCTTTCCTGGCTTGATACCCGGAATAAAACCATTGTTTCTCTTCATATCTTCAGCCATCTGAGTCGGGTTAATAGTAATTGCAGTATAGAAATACGTAAACAATATAATCAACACTGCAAAAATCAAATTATACCAAAAGCTTGTATGATCAGTCAATGCACGTACGAAACCACTTGCATCATTTACATTTGAGAACCCAACAAGAGTGATAGGAATAAACATGATAGCCTGAGCAAAAATGATAGGCATCACGTTAGCAGCATTCACCTTCAAAGGAATATACTGTCTAGCACCGCCATATTGCTTGTTACCCACGATCTTCTTCGCATATTGTACAGGAATCTTTCTAGTTCCCTGCACCAAAAGAATAGCGAATGCAATAACAACCAGCAGAACAACAAGCTCAATCAAGAACATTACCAGACCACCAGTCTTGTCCGTCATACGGGAAATCAATTCCTGGAATAAGGACTGTGGCAGACGGGCGATGATACCAATCATGATAATCAGCGAAATACCATTACCGATACCCTTATCCGTAATTCTCTCACCAAGCCACAAAATAAACATACTTCCAGCCGCTAAAATAATGGTAGAAGTAAACATAAACAGAGTCCAATCTAATGAAGCATTTAAAGAAGGACCAGCCTGCATCTTAAGATTGAGCAAATAAGAAGGAGCCTGAACCAAAAGAATAAGAATCGTCAGATAACGAGTATATTGATTCATTTTTCTTCTACCACTCTCACCTTCGCGCTGCAATTTCTGGAAATACGGAACCGCAATACCCAGCAACTGAATCACAATGGAGGCAGAGATGTACGGCATGATACCCAATGCAAAAATAGAGGCATTGGAAAATGCTCCTCCGGAAAACATATTTAACAAGGCTAAAAGACCTTCGCTTGTCTGTTGATGCAATTGTGTCAGCATTGACGGATTGATACCCGGCAAAACGACATACGAACCAAAACGGTAGATTGCCACAAACAATATGGTAATGAGGATCCGTTGTCTCAGATCCTCAATTTTCCATATATTCTTTAATGTTTCAATAGCTTTTCTCATTGAATTAGAGTTTTACTACTTGTCCACCAGCAGCTTCGATGGCAGCAACAGCAGTCTTAGAAAATGCATGTGCTTGTACATCCAACTTAGCAGTCAAAGTTCCGTTACCTAATACTTTTACCAACTGGCTTGCAGAAATGAAACCAGCAGCAATGAAGTCACTGATACCTACAGTCTGCAAGTTCTTTGCTTCAGCCAATTTCTGAATTGTATCCAAGTTGATAGCCTTATACTCTACACGATTGATATTTTTAAAGCCAAACTTAGGAACACGACGTTGAAGAGGCATCTGACCACCTTCAAAACCGATTTTCTTAGAGTATCCAGATCTTGATTTAGCTCCTTTATGACCTCTAGTAGAAGTACCTCCCAAGCCAGAACCCGGACCACGTCCAATTCTCTTTCTTGTTTTAGTAGATCCCTCTGCAGGTTTTAAATTACTTAAGTTCATATTGTAATTCGTTTTATATTCAACAAATAATTACTTAACAATGGTAACCAAGTGTTTAACCTTATCCACCATTCCAAGAATTGAAGGAGTGCATTCGTGTTCAACCACACGATTCAACTTATGAAGTCCCAGTGCATCGAGAGTTCTCTTCTGATCAGCAGGAGCACCAATTCTACTTTTAACTTGTTTAATCTTTATAGTCGACATATTCTTCCTCCTTATCCTCTAAATACTTTTTCCATACTAACTCCTCTGTTCTGGGCAACCATACGAGCATCGCGCATTTCACTCAATGCCAAGATAGTAGCCTTTACCAAGTTGTGCGGGTTGGAAGAACCTTTTGACTTAGCCAAAACGTCTGTTACACCAACACTTCCAATACGGCACGCATTGCACCGCCAGCAACAACACCGGTACCGTGAGAAGCCGGTTTAATAAATACTTCAGCGCCACCGAACTTTGCAGACTGTTCGTGAGGAACTGTACCTTTCAGTACAGGCACTCTTGTCAAGTTTTTCTTTGCAGATTCAACACCTTTGGCAATAGCAGCGGTTACTTCACCAGCTTTACCAAGGCCCCAACCGATGATGCCTTCTTCGTTTCCTACTACCACAATAGCAGAGAAACTAAAAGTTCTACCACCTTTGGTTACTTTGGTTACACGATTAATAGCAACCAATCTGTCTTTCAGCTCTATATCGTTTGTAATCTTAACTCTATTATTAAGTCCTGCCATAATGATTAAAATTTAAGTCCACCGTTACGGGCAGCATCAGCCACCTCTTTTACTCTCCCATGATACAAGTAACCATTACGGTCGAAAACAACAGTAGTAATACCTGCTTCCTGAGCTTTTTTCGCAATCAGTTCACCTACTTTAGCAGCTTGTTCCTTCTTAGGCATTTTTTCAGTCATACCCAACGAAGAAGCGGCAGCCAATGTCTTACCGGACAAGTCATCGATAATCTGAACATAGATTTGCTTGTTACTTCTAAATACACTCATACGCGGGCATTCAGTAGTACCTGAAATTTTGTTGCGTACTCTATATTTGATCTTAATTCGTCTTTCTATTTTTGTTGTCATAATAATATCAATTTAAATGATTATTTAGCACCAGCTGATTTACCAGACTTTCTACGAATTTCTTCACCAACAAACTTAATACCCTTACCCTTATACGGTTCAGGCTTACGGAAAGAACGTATTTTAGAGCAAACTTGACCAAGTAACTGCTTGTCGCAAGATTCCAATATAATCAAAGGATTCTTGTTTCTTTCAGACTTAGTCTCAACTTTAACTTCAGGAGGCAACTGTATAAAGATACTGTGAGTATAACCTAAAGCCAGTTCAATGATATTTCCCTGGTTAGAGGCACGGTAACCTACACCGACAAGTTCCAATTCTTTCTTATATCCTTCTGATACACCAACAACCATGTTGTGCACCAATGAACGGTATAATCCATGGAATGCATGCTTTTGCTTGGGGTTATCCAGCATTGCATTTTCATTCTCAGCCAAAACAACATGACCGTCTTCGATGGTAACATTGATAGCAGGATTTACATATTGGCTCATTTCGCCTTTGGGTCCCTTAACGGTAACCACGTCATCTTTCAGAGTAACTGTTACTCCAGCGGGAATACTAATGGGTAATTTTCCTATTCTTGACATTGCTAATTCCTCCTATTAATATACATAACACAAAACCTCACCACCAATCTTCAGTTCAGCGGCTTCTTTGTTGGTCATTACACCCTTGGAAGTAGATATTATAGCAATACCCAAACCATTAATAACACGCGGCATGTCTTTATAACCGGTATATTGACGCAAACCCGGAGAAGAGATTCTCTCCAGCTTCTTGATTGCGTTAACCTTGTTTACCGGATCATACTTCAAGGCAACTTTGATTGTACCTTGAGGACCATCTTCTACAAACTTATAATTAAGAATGTAGCCCTTTTCAAAAAGAATCTTAGTGATTTCTTTTTTCAAATTAGAAGCCGGAACTTCCACAACTCTGTGCTTCGCTTGAATAGCGTTCCGCAACCTCGTCAAATAATCTGCTATTGGATCAGTCATATAAAAAATAAATTAAATTAATCAGGCCTACCCTGACAATATTTAAAAACAATAATTACCAGCTTGCTTTCTTTACACCGGGAATAAGACCGTTAGAAGCCATCTCACGGAACTGGATTCTGGAGATGCCAAACTGACGGATATATCCTTTGGGACGACCTGTCAGCTTGCAACGGTTGTGCATGCGAATCGGGTTAGAATTTTTAGGCAGATCCTGCAATTTCTGTGCAGCTTCAAAAGCTTCAGCAGGATCACCGGTTCTAACGATTTGCTTCAACGCAGCTCTTTTCTCGGCATATCTGGCTACTAATTTAGCACGCTTTACTTCGCGTGCTTTCATTGATTCCTTTGCCATATTATCAATCTTTTTTAGCGTTTTTAAACGGTAAACCGAATTCTTTCAACAAGGCATACCCTTCTTCATCTGTTTGCGCAGAGGTTACAAAGGTAATATTCATTCCGAGAATTCTGGTAATACTATCGATATTAATTTCAGGGAAAATGATTTGTTCTTGAATACCAAGAGTATAGTTACCCTTACCATCGAACTTACTTTCAATACCCTTGAAGTCGCGGATACGAGGCAGAGCTACACGAACCAACTTTTCAAGGAATTCGTACATTCTCTCACGACGCAGAGTTACCATAACGCCAATCGGCATTTTCTTACGCAACTTAAAGTTTGCAATATCCTTACGAGAAATGGTTGCCACGGCTTTCTGGCCAGTGATAGTAGTCATTTCATTAATTGCCACTTCAATAATCTTCTTGTCGGCAACAGCCATACCCAAACCTTGATTGATAACAATCTTCTTAAGTACGGGTATCTGCATAGAAGAAGAATACTGGAACTGTGATTTCAATGCAGGCGCAATACGCTCTGCATATTCTTTCTTAAGGCTAGCAGTATTACTCATTACTTAATCTCCTCTCCTGATTTTTTAGAATAACGCACTAAAGTGCCTTCAGCACTTACTTTTCTACCAACACGCGTTGCTTTGCCAGTCTTTGGATCAACGGGGTTCAAGTTTGACAAGTGGATAGAAGCTTCTTGCTTCACGATACCACCTTGCGGGTTCTTAGCATTCGGTTTTGTGCTCTTAGACACCATGTTGATACCTTCAACGATTGCGCGGTTTTTATCAACAAGAACCTTCAATACACGACCAGTCTTACCCTTGTCTTCACCGGAGTTTACATAAACTGTATCGCCTTTTTTAATATGTAATTTACTCATTACTCAAATCTTTTACAATATTAAAGTACTTCAGGAGCGAGTGACACAACTTTCATGTTAGTAGCACGAAGTTCACGAGCTACCGGACCGAAAATACGACTACCTCTAATTTCACCTGCATTGTTCAACAACACGCAAGCATTATCATCAAAACGTATGTAAGAGCCATCAGCACGACGGATTTCTTTCTTAGTACGTACGATCAAAGCTTTAGACACTGCACCTTTTTTAATATCACTTGAAGGGATAACGCTCTTAACAGAAACGACAATCACGTCCCCTACTGAAGCATAGCGACGACCTGTACCACCCAAAACGCGGATACAGAGAGCCTCTTTTGCCCCACTATTATCACATACTGTAAGTCTGGATTCTACTTGTATCATAATTACTTAGCTCTTTCAATTATTTCTACCAATCTCCATCTCTTAGTCTTGCTCAAAGGACGAGTTTCCATGATGTGTACAGTATCGCCGATATTGCACTCATTCTTTTCATCATGAGCATGGTACTTCTTCGTCTTGCTAACGAACTTGCCATATATGGGGTGTTTCTCCTTAAACTTAGCTGCTACTGTAATGGTCTTATCCATCTTGTTGCTCAGCACAACCCCAGTTCTTTCTTTTCTTAAATTTCTTGCTTCCATCAAGCTCATCATTTATTGTTAAGTTCTCTTTGGCGTAATTCAGTCTTCATACGCGCAATAGTCCTGCGTAATTGTTTGATCTGAGCAGGATTATCCAAAGGAGAAATAGAATGATTTAAAACCATTTGGTTGTAATTAGCTACTTCTGCTTCAACTCTTTCTACCAAGTCGTTGGTAGGCATCTCTTTAATTTCTGCTATTTTCATACTCCTTACGCATTTTGATTTTGAATATCATAATCACGTCTAACCACAAACTTGGTTGTGATAGGAAGCTTCTGTGCAGCCAAGCGCAAAGCCTCTTTAGCGATTTCATAAGATACTCCTTCGGCTTCGATAATAATTCTACCGGTGTAACTGGGGCAACGAATCCCTCCGGTGCACCCTTACCTTTACCCATACGCACATCAGCAGGCTTTCTGGTGATAGGTTTGTCGGGGAAAATACGAATCCAAATCTGTCCTTGACGTTGCATATATCTTGTCACTGCAATACGCGCAGCTTCAATCTGACGGCCTGTAATCCATTTCGTTTCCAAGGCCTTAATACCAAAAGATCCGAAAGCCAACTGGTTTCCTCTTTGAGCATTACCCTTTTGACGGCCTTTTTGTTGTCTTCTGAATTTTGTTTTTTTCGGTTGTAACATAATTCCTAAAAATCAAATTCGTTAGCGATTATTTTTCTTTCTTTTGAAGTTCTTTCCGCCATTGTTTCCGCTATTGCTTCCACGACCACTTTCCTTGCTTTGTGTAAAGTTCGGAGCCAACTCCCTCTTACCATAAACTTCACCTCTACAAATCCAAACTTAATACCGAGAAGACCGACCTTCGTCAATGCTTCTGCATGACAGTAGTCGATATCTGCTCTGAAAGTGTGCAACGGAGTTCTTCCTTCCTTATACATTTCAGAACGGGCCATTTCTGCGCCATTCAAACGTCCTGAAATCTGAATCTTGATACCTTCCGCACCCATACGCATTGTATTGGCAATGGCCATCTTGATGGCACGACGGTAGCAATTTTGCCTTCAACCTGACGGGCAATGTTGTTAGCCACGATAACAGCGTCCAACTCAGGTCTTTTAACTTCGAAGATATTAATCTGAATATCCTTATCCGTAACCTTCTTCAACTCCTCCTTCAACTTGTCAACTTCTTGGCCACCTTTGCGATAATGATACCCGGACGTGCAGTACAAACGGTAATAGTCACGAGTTTCAGTGTACGTTCGATTACAATTCTTGATACACTAGCCTTTGCCAGACGAGCGTTCAAATATTTACGAATCTTGCTATCTTCCAGCAGAGAGTCGCCGTAATTCTTTCCACCATACCAATTGGAATCCCATCCTCTGATAATTCCTAAACGGTTGCTTATTGGATTAACTTTTTGTCCCATTTACCTTAATTTTGATCTTCGTTATTACTTTTAGAACCAACGAACAACGTTACGTGGTTTGAACGTTTACGAATTCTGTAACCTCTACCCCGCGGAGCCGGTCTCATTCTTTTGAGTGTAGCACCACCATCAACAAAAATCTTGGTTACGAACAGCTCGCCACTTTCAGCTTTACGTTCGTTTTTCTGCTCCCAGTTAGCAATTGCAGAGCGCAGCAACTTTTCCACTCTTGCGGCAGCCTCTTTTGAAGAGAACTTCAAAACGCCGAGTGCTCTGTTCACCTCCATCCCGCGAATCATGTCAGCCACGAGACGCATTTTACGGGGGGAAGTAGGAACATTTTGCAATTTCGCAAAATACATGGTCTTAAGGCTTCTTTTCTTTTTTCAGCCGATATTTTTTTTCTTGCTCCCATTATATTATTACTTTATTATTTCAGATAAATCCTGTTTTATTTTTTCTTGTTACCAGCGTGTCCTCTGAAAGTACGAGTTGGAGCAAATTCGCCCAACTTGTGTCCTACCATATTTTCGGTAACATAAACAGGAATAAATTTATTTCCGTTGTGAACTGCAACAGTATGGCCTACAAAATCAGGCGAAATCATTGAAGCTCTGGCCCAGGTCTTAACTACCACTTTCTTGCCCGATTCATTCATGGCAAGCACTTTCTTCTCAAGCTTAACGTTAATATACGGACCTTTTTTTTAATGAACGACTCATAATTTACTCAATTAATCAGATTACTTCTTTCTTCTCTCAATAATATACTTAGACGATTGTTTCTTCGGAGCTCTTGTCTTAAGACCCTTAGCGTACAATCCTTACGAGATCTCGGGTGTCCTCCTGAAGCACGTCCTTCACCACCACCCATCGGGTGATCAACCGGGTTCATAACAACACCACGGTTACGCGGACGACGTCCTAACCAACGAGAACGTCCAGCTTTACCTGAACTTTCCAATCCATGATCTGAGTTACCTACACTACCAATAGTAGCCTTACAAGTACTGAGGATCTGACGAACCTCACCTGAAGGCAACTTGATAACGCAGTACTTACCTTCTCTAGAAGTCAACTGAGCGAAGTTACCAGCCGAGCGAACCAAAGCAGCGCCTTGTCCCGGACGTAATTCGATGTTGTGAATTACAGTACCGACCGGAATATTCTGAAGCGGAAGTGCGTTTCCGATTTCCGGAGCGGCAGTCTCACCTGACATCAAAGTCGTACCAACTTGCAATCCATTGGGAGCAATAATATATCTTTTTTCTCCATCTGCATAAAACAACAAAGCGATACGAGCCGAACGATTCGGATCGTACTCAATTGTTTTAACCACTGCAGGCACACCGTCTTTATTTCTCTTGAATCTACGATACGAATAATCTTCTTACTACCGCCACCGATGTAGCGCATAGTCATCTTACCCTCGTTGTTACGACCACCTGAAGATTTCTTACCAAATACAAGAGACTTTTCTGGTACCCGTGCAGTAATCTCTTCGTAAGTACCAATAATTTTATGTCTTTGCCCCGGTGTTGTGGGCTTAAATTTACGTACTGCCATTTTTATTAAATATTGCTATAAAAATCAATAGTATCTCCTTCTTTCAACGTAACGATAGCTTTCTTGAACGCATTCGTACGTCCGTTGATGATACCGGCACGAGTATAGCGGCTCTTGTTTTTGCCGGCATACTTCATTGTATTCACATCAACTACTGTAACGTTGTAAAGGGCTTCAACTTCCTTCTTAATTTCCAGTTTATTAGCTTCAGGACGCACGATAAAGCCGAAACGATTGTTCGTCTTATCAGTAATTGCAGTCATCTTCTCTGTCACTAACGGTTTAATAATAATTCCCATTATTTAAGCCTCCTTTTTACATTAAGATATTGTCGATAGCAGAAAGTGCACTTTCAGCAAACACAACAACCCCAGCGTCCAATACTCTGTAAGTATTTAACCCTGAGATAGTCTGCACATTAGCACCCTTCACATTACGAGCCGACAAATATACGTTTTTATTTGCTTCTGGTAAAATTACAAGCAGCTTTTTGTCAGAAACTTTAAGATTTTTTGTCATTGCAACGAAATCTTTAGTCTTCGGAGCTTCAAAAGAGAAGTCTTCTACCACTACAACTGCGTTGTTCTGAGCCTTGTACGACAAAGCTGACTTACGAGCCAGAGCCTTTACTTTCTTGTTTAGTTTGAAGTAGTAATCTCTCGGTTTCGGACCAAATACGCGTCCACCACCAACCAGTACCGGTGAGTTCATGTCACCACGACGTGCACCACCACCACCTTTCTGGCGACCGATTTTACGAGTAGAACCACTGATTTCACTTCTTTCTTTTGACTTGTGTGTACCCTGACGCTGGTTAGCCATAAACTGTTTAACATCCAAGTAGATAGCATGGTCGTTGGGCTCAATTCCGAAGATAGACTCGTTTAACGTAATCTTTCTCCCAGTGTCTTCACCTTTAATGTTATATACGTTAACTTCCATTATTTCTCAATTATTACGATTGAACCTTTGCAACCAGGAACAGACCCTTTAACCAAAAGAAGATTGTGCTCCGCGATTACCTTTAATACCTGCAGGTTTTGAACAGTCACTCTGTCGCCACCCATTTGTCCGCCCATGCGCATTCCCTTGAACACCTTTGCAGGGTAAGAACAAGCACCGATAGAACCCGGCTTGCGAGCGCGGTTGTGCTGACCGTGAGTAGTCTGACCTACACCACCGAAACCATGACGTTTTACTACACCCTGGAAACCTTACCTTTAGAAGTACCTACAACATCAACAAAAGATGTGTCATTGAAAAGTTCTACGGTAACAGTGTCACCCAGATTCAACTCTGCGTCAAATTCTTTGAACTCAGCCAAGTGTTTCTTGGGAGTTACTCCAGCTTTCTTAAAGTGGCCCATCAGAGGCTTTGTAGTGTGCTTCTCCTTCTTATCCTGGAAGCCCAACTGGACTGCTTCATAGCCGTCCTTTTCTACAGTTTTCACTTGAGTAACAACACAAGGACCTGCTTCGATAACAGTGCATGGTACATTCTTACCCTCGGCACTGAAAACGGATGTCATTCCGATTTTTTTTCCTAATAATCCTGGCATTTCACTTAATTTTTAATGCTTACACTTTGATTTCTACTTCCACACCACTCGGTAACTCCAACTTCATCAGAGCATCTACTGTCTTAGCTGTTGAGCTATAGATGTCAATCAGTCTCTTGTAAGAAGAGAGTTCGAATTGTTCACGCGACTTCTTGTTAACGAAAGTCGAACGGTTCACGGTAAAGATACGCTTGTGCGTAGGAAGAGGAATCGGACCGCTAACGATGGCGCCCGTTGTCTTCACCGTTCTTACAATCTTCTCAGCTGACTTGTCAACCAAGTTGTGGTCGTAAGATTTCAGTTTGATTCTAATTTTTTGACTCATTACTGTCTTTAGTTATTAAATAGTTATATAAGATGAAGTTCCGCAGGCTAAGAGTCATTCGCTAGCCTACGGGACTTCAAGTTTTTTAGATTAAGTCAGCACGACCCTTCACTTCCTCCAATACTGCCTTGGCAATAGAGTTGGAAACCTGAGCGTGGTGAGAGTATACCATTGAAGAGGTTGCACGACCAGAAGTGATGGTACGCAAAGCTGTTACGTAACCGAACATTTCTGCCAGCGGAACCATTGCCTTCACGATACGTGCACCGGAACGGCTGGATTCCATACCTTCTACCTGACCACGACGCTTGTTCAAGTCACCGATAACGTCACCCATGTTTTCTTCAGGAGTAACAACTTCCAACTTCATGATAGGTTCCATTAATACAGGACCTGCCTTAGCGCAAGCATTCTTATAAGCCTGAATAGCACAGATTTCGAAAGACAACTGGTCAGAGTCAACCGGGTGGAATGAACCATCTTTCAATACAACCTTCAATGAGTCAAGAGGGAATCCTGCCAACACACCATTCTTCATAGCAGTCTGGAAACCTTTCTGTACAGAAGGGATAAATTCCTTAGGCACATTACCACCTTTAACTTCATCGATAAATTGCAATCCACCTTGTTTGAAGTCTTCATCAACCGGACCGATTGTCACAATGATATCAGCAAACTTACCACGACCACCAGACTGCTTCTTATAAACTTCACGCAATTCAACAGTCTTAGTAATAGCTTCCTTGTAGTTAACCTGAGGACGACCCTGGTTACATTCTACTTTGAATTCACGTTTCAAACGATCGATAATGATATCCAAGTGAAGCTCACCCATACCAGAGATAACTGTCTGACCTGTCTGTTCATCAGTTTTTACTGTAAATGTCGGGTCTTCTTCAGCCAACTTAGCCAAACCGTTAGACAATTTATCCAAGTCTTTCTGAGTCTTAGGCTCTACTGCGATACCGATTACAGGTTCTGGGAAGTCCATAGATTCAAGAACGATCGGAGCTGTTTCATCACACAATGTATCACCAGTACGAATATCCTTGAAACCTACACCAGCACCAATATCACCAGCACTAATTACTTCAACAGGATTCTGTTTATTTGAGTGCATCTGGAACAAACGTGAAACGCGTTCTTTCTTTCCTGAACGAGAGTTGAAGATATAAGAACCTGCTTCAACCTTACCAGAATATACACGGAAGAAAGTCAGACGACCTACATATGGGTCAGTAGCAATCTTGAACGCA
>ENA-OQCP01000647-OQCP01000647.1-human-gut-metagenome-genome-assembly--contig:-NODE-647-length-15237-cov-2.157379_pt1 | contig 15237 bp, 27 predicted proteins | sample MGYA00242760_ERZ504583 | MGnify/ENA primary metagenome ERZ504583 (study PRJEB26092, sample SAMD00036308) | human gut metagenome | host: Homo sapiens | study: EMG produced TPA metagenomics assembly of...
GGCCGAGGCTCGCGCGGCCGCAGACGCCGCCCTGACGATGCGGGAGCCGCTCGATGTCGTAAACACCTCTCTGATTCCCGCGTTGGACGCCGTGGGGGATGGCTTTGAAAAGGGAACTGTTTTCCTGCCGCAGCTGCTGCAGGCAGCCACCGCCGCTCAGGCTGCCTTTGAGTCCATCAAGCGAAGATTGCCGCCTCCGGGCAGGCGCAGGGCAGCAAGGGCAAGATCGTCATTGCCACCGTCAAGGGCGATGTACACGACATCGGCAAAAACATCGTCCGCGTTATTCTGGAAAACTACGGGTACGATGTGCTTGACCTTGGCCGCGATGTCGCCCCCGAGCGCGTGGTGGAGGCTGTGCGCCAGACGGGTGCAAAGCTCGTAGGTCTGTCTGCCTGATGACGACCACCGTCCCCAATATGCAGGCCACGATTGAGGCGCTGCACGCCGCCGGACTCGACTGTAAGGTCATGGTGGGCGGTGCTGTTCTTACACCGGACTATGCCCGCAACATCGGTGCCGATTACTACTGCAAGGACGCCAAGGCCAGCGCTGATCTGGCCAAACAGCTTTTGGGATAATACCACCGCCGCGTTTCGCTGATGAAACGCGGCTTTTTCGTAATCAGTTGTAAAAAATACAGGTATGCCCCCATACACCTTGCAGTTTCTGTAAAAATGCGGTATACTAGTTTTGTTTAGCGTTTTTGTATATTTTCCTTATTTTGTGTGGTTTACAGGAGTTTTCTTTTGAAACATGCTGCTAAGGTCGCCGCTTTTCTGGCGATTTTCGTCTTTTTAAATCTGATCCTCTGCTGCTTTATGCCGCCGGACAATGGATCCAGCCTTGCCATGTGGCGCAACTATTATCAAAAAACAGACATCGACTTGGCTGTTTTCGGCTCGTCCTTGGCTACTTGTGCCTTGCCAGAGGATGAACTTAGCCAGAACACAGGTCTATCCGTCTGTAGTCTTGCAACTAATATGCAATCCTGGGATATGACTGAGATTGCAGTCGATACGATATTGCAGGAGCATCATCCCAAAACCGCAATTTTGGTTATGGATTACTACAATATGGGAAGTGACCCTTATCCAAAGGCTCAATATGCTTTTCTGTACGGTAAACTGGAGACTGCACCTGTAGCACAGATTCCCTCCGTATTACTGCGCTACATGACAGGCAAAACAAACTTTTTCAAGGACACCTCACTTAACGCACTTATTCCTTGGCAAAGCGGCACTTGGCCTAAAGACTGGAAAGCGGCTATCATACAAGAGACAGCAAACATCAAAGAACGATTACAGTCTAATTTTGCCGCCTCTTCTGTTGGCGAAATCGATGCATCCCATCGGCAGAATGCGCCAGATAAAACGATTGATTTCGATACCATTGGTGTTGAAAATACATGGAATTTTTCTGCGCATACCTTTTTACAGAAAAGATATGACGAGCTTGCTGAAATCTGCGACCAATGTCGTACACATAATGTTGACTTGATTGTAATTTGTCCTCCGAAACCGGTACTGGATATTGTCAGTTATGAAAATTACTTTGAGACCTACCAGACCTTCTGCGATTTTTTTGCGGCGCACGGAGCGACCTATTATGATTTTAATCTTGCAAAAGATTCTTTATTTAAAAATAAAGAGCTTTCCTACTATAGCGATCATACTCACATGAACAAAACTGGCGGACGAGCTTCTGCCAGTCGATGGCAAAGTTTCTGCAGTTGCGTCAGAGCGGCGCGGATGTCAATGCCCTATTTATAACTCCGCAGGAATATTTAGCCCGGGTAAATTATATCACAAATGTTTATTTTCTAATTGAATCGCATAGTGACAAATTTATTCTGCTTGCAAATTGCTACCACGGCCCCAGTGTACAGGCAGAGTATGAATACCTTGTCAAAGGTCCTAATGACACAGAATACCACACTTTTTCAAATTATACAGACCGTTCTTGGGCTGAATATCCTGTCACGGAGCACGGCACCTACACCTTCCGCGTTAATGCTCGTGTTGTAGGCTCTGATGTTCCTTTTGAACGCTACTATGAGCAGCAAGTTGATTATTAACAGAAAGAAAGGAAAACTGTGGAGATTTACTCATTTGCATTTGTCCTTCTCGTCACAGTCGGGCTGGTGCTGTATTACACCGTGCTGCGCCGCTGCCAGTGGCTTTGCCTGCTGGCGATCAGCCTTGTCTTTTTTGCGGCAAGCGGTTGGCAGGGGATTTTCTTTCTGTTTTTTACCGCTCTGACCGTCTGGGGCGCGGGCTCTGGCTTGCCCGCCTTGACGCCGACTGCGCCGCACGCGCAAAGCGCCCGGCATCACAAAGGACGAAAAGAAAGCTGTCAAGGCCAAGACACAGCGCCACAAAAAAGGTGTTGTTGCGCTTGTGCTGGTCACAAATTTCTTAGTGCTGGGCTATTTTAAATATTGGTCATATTTTGTACGCCTGCTGGCTGGTGCGGTGGCGGCCACCGCACCTTCGCGCTGGGGCTGGTCATGCCGCTCGGCATCAGCTTTTACACCTTTCAGGCGATTGGTTATCTGATTGACTGCTTCCGCGGCCGCCACCCGGCTGAAAAGAACCCCGCCCGTTTTCTGCTGTTTATTTCATTTTTCCCGCAGCTGATCCAAGGCCCCATCAACCGGTACGGAGCAATGGAGCCCCAACTGACCGCCGCGCATTCTTGGGAGTGGGAGCGCACCAAGCGTGCCCTCTTTGTGATCCTGTTCGGTGCGATGAAAAGTATGCCATTGCCAACCTGACTGCGCCTACGATTGCCGCGATCCTTGACCGGAACGATCCCACCCTCGCCGGGTCGATGGCACTGCTGGCGATCCTGCTCTATTCGCTGCAGCAGTATGCGGATTTTTCCGGCGGCATCGACATGGTGCTGGGTGTCGCGCAGCTGTTCGGCATTGAGATGATGCCCAACTTCCGCCAGCCGTATTTTTCCACCTCGCTGGGAGATTTCTGGCGCGCTGGCATATCTCCCTCGGCGCATGGATGCGTGATTATCTGTTCTACCCGTTCGCGCTGACCAAGCCGATGCAGCGATTTGGCAAATGGGCCACCGGCACTGGGGCAAGCACTTCGGCCGTGTTTTGCCGGCTGCAGTTGCCAACCTGCTGGTGTTCGCCGTAGTCGGCATCTGGCACGGTCCGCAGGCGCATTATCTTGTATGGGGCCTGTATAACGGTATGGTCATCGCCCTTGCCGATCTGCTCGAGCCTGCCTTCAAAAAAATGAACACCGCCCTGCATATCCCCACCGAGAGCCGTACATGGCATATCTTCCGCATCCTGCGACCTTCGTCATCGTTAATATCGGCTGGTATTTTGATCGGGTGGGGCTTTCCCTCGGAGCCGCTTATCTGCGCAATACCCTTGTGAGCTTCCGCCCCGAGGCGCTGACTGCTGAGGCTCCCGCTGCCTTTGCCGCTGTCACGGGGCCGGCGTGGGGCATCGTTGCCATCAGCACTGTGCTGGTCTTTGTTCACAGCCTGATTGCAGAGCTGGGCCGCGATCCGTATACAGAGGTTCAGCGGCTGCCGCTTGCCCTGCGCTGGGGTCTTTACTACCTTGTAATGTTTCTGGTCACCCTCAGCTTCATCTGCGTGACCGAGACCTCCGGTTTCCTTTACGCAAACTTCTAAGAAAAGAGATTTTATATGCAGACCAATATTCTGGATTGGCTTGAAGCTACCGAAGCCCATACTCCGGAGGGCGCCGCTGTCGGCGATGCGCAGCAGGACTACACCTGGCGCAGCTGGCAGAAAACGCCCGCCGCGCCGGCAGCTTTCTGGCCGGTCATACCGCGCCGCGCTGCCCGGTCGCGTTCTATCTGGAAAAATCCGCGCCGGTTTTCGCCGCAATGCTCGGCACTGTCTATGCGGGCTGTTGCTATTCCGTGCTGGACACCCGCCAGCCTGCCGCCCGCACACAGCAGGTGCTGAGCACACTGCAGCCTTCCCTGCTCATCACTGACCGCGACCATGCAGACGCCGCCGCAGCGCTCGGCTGTTCCTGCAGCGTTTACCTGCTGGAGGATCTGCTCACAGCAGCGGTACAGCCTTCGCTGCTGGCTGCACGCCGTGCGCAGGTGTGGATGTAGACCCGCTGTACATCAACTTTACAAGCGGCAGCACCGGCGTTCCCAAGGGGGTCACGGTCAGCCACCGCTCGGTGCTGGACTTTATCCCACAGTTTGCCGCCATCTTTGGCATAAAAGCGCAGGACATTCTCGGCAATCAGGCTCCGTTTGACTTTGATGTTTCAGTCAAGGATCTCTACACCGCCTTATACACCGGTGCCAAGGTGCAGATCATCGCGTGCCTATTTCAGCCAGCCCACCAAGCTGATGGACTATCTGGCAGATCATGCGGTCACAACGCTGGTCTGGGCTGTCAGCGCGATGTGTTTTGTCTCGATCATGAACGGTTTCGGCTACCGCGTGCTACCGCAATACGGCAGGTGTTGTTCAGCGGCGAGGTCATGCCCATAAAGCATCTCAACAAATGGAAGGTCGCCCTGCCGCAGGCCCGTTTCGTAAACCTCTACGGCCCTACTGAGATCACCTGCAACTGCACCTACTACATCCTGCCGGACCGTGTCTTTGCCCCGGAGGAGGTGCTTCCCATCGGACACGCCTTCCCCAATGAAAAGGTGTTTCTACTGGACGAAAACGATCGCCTTGTCACCGAACCCGGCCAGACAGGGGAGTTGTGTGTCTCCGGCACGGCGCTGGCCCTTGCTACTACGCCGACCCGGCCCGCACGGCGCAGGCCTTCACCCAAAATCCGTTGAACACCCGCTGGTATGAGCGCATCTATCGCACCGGCGACCTTGCACGCTGCGATGCGGCGGGGGAGTTCTATTACATAGGCCGCAAGGATTTTCAGATCAAGCACATGGGGCATCGCGTAGAGCTGGGCGAGATCGAGGCCGCAGCCATGCGCTGCGATGCTGTGACGCGCGCCTGCTGCATCTTTGATGCAGAGAAGCAGCGGCTGCATCTATTCTATACCGGCAGCTGCGAAAAAGCGGCCCTGCTGGCCGCGCTCAAAACAACTCTGCCGCCCTTTATGCAGCCGAACACGGCCCTGCAGCTGGACGAGCTGCCGATGAACAAAAACGGCAAGATCGACCGCACGGCACTGGCCGCACTGACCAAAAAAGGAGCCCGAAAATGACAGATGCCATTTTGCAGCAGCTTGCGGCCGCCTACGGCACGCCGACCTTTGCCTTTGATGTGGATGCCCTGCAGGCGCGTGTGCGCGCTATACAGGAGGTATTCGGCCCGGACATTAAGCTCTGCTATTCCATCAAGGCCAATCCGTTTTTGCTGCCCGCCATGTCCGCCGTCACTGCGCGGCTGGAGGTATGCAGCCCCGGCGAGCTGTCCGTATGCGAGAGCCTGCAGGCAGCGGATGCGCGTGTCATCTATTCCGGCGTCAACAAAACACCTGCCGACATTGCCCGTGCCGTCGCAGACGGTGCCGGAAGCTACACCGCAGAATCCCTTTTGCAGGTCCGCTATCTGCAGGAGCTGCCCGCGCGGCGGGCCGCCGTCTGCCTGTGCTGCTGCGGCTGAACGCCGGCAGTCAGTTCGGCATGTCGAAGCAGGATCTTTTTTCCGCCTTAAAAAACCGCGCAGAAACACCGGACCTTGACTTTATCGGCATTCACTATTTTGTCGGCACCCAGCGCAAAAAGCTGACCTCCCAGCAAAAAGAGCTGACCATGCTGCAGGCGCTTTATGATGAGATCGAGCAGACCTTCGGTCTGCGCCTGCCGGAACTGGAATATGGCCCCGGCCTGCCTGTGCCGTACTTTGACGGCGATGACTTCACCGACCCCCTTGCCCCTGCCAGAGCCCTCGCCCTGCACTGCAGCAGGCTGCAGGGTGGGCACACCTGACTGTTGAGATGGGCCGCTTTTACACCGCCGAATGCGGCTTTTACCTGACAACCGCCATGGATTGTAAGGATCATGACGGCCAGCACTACTGCATTGTGGACGGTGGCATGAATCACCTGAACTATCTGGGACAGATTATGGGAATGAAGCGCCCGCACCTGCGCCATTTTGCCGCGCAGCAGGGGACGCAGCAGGACTGGACACTCTGCGGCAGCCTGTGTACGACCAATGATGTTCTGGTGCGCAGCATCTCCCTGACCGGGCTGCAGCCCGGCGACCTGCTCGTCTTTGAAAACGCCGGTGCCTACTCTGTCACAGAGGGACTGGGGCTTTTCCTCAGCCGCGACCTGCCGCAGATCGTTCTGTGGCAAAACGGCGCGCCGCAGCTTGTCCGCGCCCTCACACCAACTCACCCCCTCAACACCCGTTGGGGGATATGTAAACCAAAAAGGAGCATTATTATGGAACAATTACTGGAAATCCTGAGCGAGATCAAGGAGGATGTAGATTTCACGACCTGCACCACGCTGATCGATGACGGCATTCTCGATTCCTTCGACATCCTGCAGATTATCTCCGCACTGAATGAAGCGTATGACATCTCTATCCCCGCCTCTGAGATCATGCCGCAGAACTTCAACAGTGCTGAGTCCCTTTACAAGATGGTGGAGCGCCTGCAGGAAGATTGACGGAAAACGCTTGCATTTATCCGGGACTTATTGTATAATACTAAAAGCGGACAGGCTGAATTGCGCTGTTTCGCGTACAGATGCAGGTCCCGCGCGTGGGCAGCCTGTGAACCATGTCAGGCGGGGAACCGAGCAGCATTAAGCGGTGCTTGCACAGTGCCGCGGTCAAGCCTGCATCTGTACGCAAAGCAGCGCAGCCGCGTGCTCTGCCCGCTTTATTTGTATCTTAACGGGAGGTGGGCAGATGTACCGCGCCTTATACCGCAAATGGCGCCCCCAGCGCTTTGCAGATGTTGTCGGCCAGACAGCCATCGTCACAGCCCTGCAAAACCAGATCGCAGCGGGCCGCATCGGCCATGCGTATCTGTTCACCGCACCCGCGGCACCGGCAAAACGACCTGCGCCAAGATCTTCGCCAAGGCGGTCAACTGTCTGGATACCTCCAGCCCTGACCCCTGCGGCGAATGTGAGATCTGCAAGGGTATCGACTCCGGCGCTGTCATGGACATCATCGAGATGGACGCTGCCTCCAACAACGGCGTTGACGATATCCGCGACCTGCGGGACGAGGTGGCGTATCTGCCCTCGGTCTGCAAGTACAAGGTCTATATCATTGACGAGGTTCACATGCTCTCCACGGCAGCCTTCAATGCACTGCTGAAAACGATGGAGGAGCCGCCCGAGCATGTCATCTTCATTCTGGCAACGACCGAGGTTCAGAAGGTCCCTGTCACGATCCTGAGCCGCTGTCAGCGGTACGATTTCACCCGTATCACGCAGATGACATTGCCAAACGCCTGCTTTATGTAGCCGGACAGGAAAAAATCGATCTGGACGAAAACGCCGCACAGCTGATTGGCCGCCTGGCCGATGGTGCCATGCGTGATGCACTGTCTATACTCGACACCTGCGCCGGTGTGGATAATAAGGTAGATGAAGCGCTGGTACGCCGTATGGCAGGCGTCACAGACAGGGGATACCTGTTTGAGATCAGTGATGCGATCGCAGCCGGGGATTCGGTTGCCGCGCTTGAAAAGATTGCCGCCCTGCGCCAGCAGAGTGTTGACATGCGGCGCCTCTGCATAGAGCTTGCCGGTCATTACCGAAACCTGATGCTCAGCGCCCTGCCGGGCGGCACGGCACTGCTGGCCGGTATCTCTCCCGAGGAGGAGGCTGCTACAATCAGCGCCAGGATTTCCCGCAGGCGATGCCATCCGCGCCATCACGCCTTCGGCTCCGCACTTGAGAAGATGAGCCGCGGCACCGACCAGCGCATCGAACTGGAGCTGGCTGTCTTTTCGCTGACGCAGCCGGAGATCACTGCCGCCGCCCCTGTTGTGGTACAGCAGGTCGCGGCCCCCGCAGCACCGCAGGCCTTTGCATCCGCACCGCCTGTGCAGCCGGCCGCTACCATCGTGCCCCCGGTTGCGCAGTCAAGCGCTGTGCCTGCTGCTTCGCTGATCCGGATGATCTGCCGCCGCCCATTGATGACGACCCGCCGTTCCTGCAGCCCGAGTTAAAACCCGCGCCCCAACAGACCGTGCCGGCCGCACAGCCCGCCGTCCCTAAGCCTACACCGCGCAAAGCGAGCCGGCGCGTTCTGCCGGCCCGCTGGAGCCGTTCGGCTTCTGGCCGGCTGTGCTGTCCGACCTTGAAGAGAATGATGCCATGCTGATTTCTTTTCTGCGGGGCACAAAAGCCTACTGTGACGGAAAGCGTGTGCTGTTTGAATGCAGCGATGCCTTCCGGGATTATATCCGCAGCAACCGCGAGGTCAGCAAGCGGCTGAAGGAAGCATTTACCGCGTTTCCAAAACCAAGTACAGCATTGGCCCTTATGAAGAGCCGAAAGCCGCCGAAAACAGCAGCCCCGCTGTCAGCCTGGATGAAACCTTGCACACCATGCAGGCGCTGGGCGTTGACCTGAAAATCATTGACAAGTAAATTTATTTGGAGGAAAAACCTATGAAAGCAAGACTGCCCAAAGGCTACGGCCGTCCCGATCCCAACGCCATGATGCGTCAGGTCCAGAAGATGCAGGATGATATCCGTGCCAAACAGGAAGAGCTGGAGGCCAAGGAATATACCGGCACCGCCAGCGGTGAGATGGTCACTGTCACGATGAACGGCAAGCACGAGATCACCGCCGTCAAGATCAAGCCTGAGGCCGTCGACCCTGATGATATTGAAATGCTTGAGGATCTGATTGCCGCCGCCGTCAACAGCGCCTCCGATGCCGTTGACAAGGACTCCGAGGAGGAAATGTCCAAGATGACCGGCGGTCCTGAACATCCCCGGCCTGCTGAGAGGCACACCATGTTTCAAAAAACGGAGCCGCTGGAAAATCTGGTTGACCAGTTCGCCCGGTTTCCCGGTATCGGCCGCAAAAGCGCCGTGCGGATGGCTTATCAGGTCATGTCCATGCCTGCGGAACAGGCGATGGAGCTGGCTCAGGCTATCGAGCACGCCAAAAAGGATCTGCACCGCTGCCGCATCTGTCAGGACTTCACCACAGGTGATGTCTGCAAGATCTGTGCGTCCCAAAAGCGGGACCGCAGCGTGATCTGCGTGGTGGAATCCCCCCGCGACATCAAGGCAATCGAGCGTACTCATGAGTATAATGGTCTGTACCATGTACTGCACGGCGCAATCTCGCCCATGGACGGTATCGGTGCGGATCAGCTCTGCATCAAGGAGCTGCTGGCCCGCCTGAATGACACCGTCAAGGAGGTCATTATGGCCACCAGTCCCACGGTCGAGGGGGAAGCCACCGCCATGTATATCGCCAAGCTTATCAAGCCGCTTGGCGTCAAAACGACACGCCTTGCCTACGGCCTGCCTGTCGGCTCCAGTCTGGAATATGCCGATGAAACCACCCTTTACCGCGCCATGGCAGGCCGCGGCGAGCTGTGACACAATTTTTCTTGACTTTTAAGCGCAGGTGCGCTACAATGAGTATCCTGCCAGTGCAAAGGAGGTGTACCCATGGCTGAGGACAAAAGCGGAAAGAAAATGATTGCCGTCAACCGCGAGGTACGCCATGAGTACTTTGTGATCGAGGCGTTGGAGACCGGTATCGAGCTGGTCGGCACCGAGGTCAAAAGTCTGCGCGCCGGCGGGGTAAACCTGAAGGATTCCTGGGCCGATATTGACGATGGAGAGCTGATTGCAAAGGGCATTCACATCAGCTTACGAGCAGGGAAACATCTTCAATAAAGATCCGCGCCGCCCGCGGCGTTGCTGGCACACAAGGCAGAGATCCGCCGTCTGTGCCAGCAAATCAAGCTGCAGGGATACACGCTGGTTCCGCTGTCGCTCTATTTCAAAAAAGGTCGCGTCAAGCTGGAACTGGGCCTGTGTAAGGGCAAAAAGCTGTATGACAAGCGTGCGTCTGCTGCGGCGCGCGATGCCAAGCGCGATATTGACCGCGCTATGAAAACGCAGCGATAAGGTTGTTTTCACTTCACTTTCCCGGTGGGGGACACCCCACCGAATATGCGGGGCTGTAATGGTTTCGACGGGGAGAGAGAGGCGTGAGCAGCGGGCCGTGGCGGTGACCCACGATAAAAGCGCCAACTTAAATTAACTGACAACAATTATCCTGTTGCCGTAGCTGCCTAATTAGGCGCTACCGTCCTGCCTGTGTTAGTACCGCATAGGGTCAGGGCGTCGATTAGGTACTGAACGTGAACGGGCTTAAGCTTTGCGGCCCGGCATGAATTTATGAAGCTACCAAGGTGTAGTGCGTGTGTGCTCGCCCGCACCAAGGAAAATCCAATAAACACACTGCGCCCGGAGATACTCTAACCGATTTCTTTTCGGACACGGGTTCGACTCCCGTCAGCTCCACCATGAAAAACAGCGTAGATTCGTTGGAATATACGCTGTTTTTATTTTTAGATATTTCTTCAAAATAGGTGTTGACATTTTACTCCCGATTCGCTATAATAATTAAGCTGACTTGAGACAGCCCGGTTCGACCGGGTGTAGCGCAGTTTGGTAGCGCGCTTGAATGGGGTTCAAGAGGCCGTGAGTTCGACTCTCGCCACTCGGACCAAGCATTGGGCTGTAGCAAGCAGCAGAACACCCGCCGGAGCGTCTCCGGCGGGTGTTTTTTATTACATCTGTAAGCCGTAGTCCCTCAGGCACTGCTTCAACCCGGTCTGTAAATCGGAGAAGCCGCTTCCTGCCGCTGCGCGAAGCTTACCGCCATCCATTCGCAGACTGCGTTTCCAGTCCTGCTTTTCTATGTCAGGGCGGATATTCAGCTGTTCGCAGGCGCGCAGTGCCGTTTCATACATATCGCAATCATTTTCGCTGCCGAAATTATAAATACCTCCCGGCAGCTCCATAACCTGCGTCAGCTTTTCAACGGCCTCGCGCACATAGGTGATGCCCCGATAGTCATGGCAGGAGAACCGCACCGTCTGCTGCCTCATAGCCGCAGTGAGCAGGTTCAGCACAAAATTTCCGCGTATCGGCAGGCCGTACCCCGGCAGATCATACATCCAGGTCGCACGCAGCATCACGGCATCAGGCAGGGCAGACAGCACCCGCTGCTCAGCTCCCACTTGTGGCGTCCGTAGACATTTGCAGGGCAGAGCGGCTGTTCCTCTGCAAACGGACCGTTTTCGTTAAGGCCCGTGTACACCTGATCGGAGCTGAAGCATATCAGCTTTGCCCCTGCGCGTTTGCCGCCTGTGCCATCCAAAGCGGGAGCAAACATTCGCGCGGTAGGATTCCTCAGGATGCTTTCACTGTAACCTGTGTCCGAAATCGCCGCTGTATGCAGGATCACATCGGGCTGTGTTCGGCAGATATGCTCCTGTACTGCTGTTTCGTTTGCTGCGGCGAGCATTCCTTTCGGAAAGCTGCACAGCTCATACCGATCGGCCAGTTGGGTCATGATACGCGCCCCCACAAAGCCGCCCGCACCGGAAACCAGAACCTTTTTCATAAGACGCCCTCCGAATCGTACATAGCTTGCCTTTATTGTACCGTTTTTGCCCGCCCCGTGCAAGCTGCTTGACAAATTTTGCGGCATTGTGTATACTATTTTCTACTAAAACACAGTGTGGATTTTTACAGTTCCGATACTACTTTTCGCCACACAATGACCCGTGCATGCAGGTCATTGTGTGGCTTTTTCTATGCGATTTTTGTGCAAAAAAAAAGGAGTGCACGCGTATGAACGATACCTTTATGAAAGAAAAACCTGTATTTCCGCTGCTGACCTCCATGGCATTGCCCATGGTCGCTTCCATGCTGGTCAGTGCGCTGTACAACATTGTGGACAGCCTGTATGTGGCCCGCATCAGCGAGGAGCTATGACAGCCCTCTCGCTGGTCTATCCTGTGCAGAACTTCATCAACGCCGTTGCCATCGGCTTCAGCATCGGCATCAGCGCGTTGATCTCACTGCATCTGGGGGCCGGCAATCAGGAGAAGGCTGACACCGCCGCGACGCACGGCATGGTGCTGTCCCTGCTGCACGGCATCATCGCCTCCGTTGCCGGTATTGCCGTCATACCGCGTTTCCTGCGCAGCTTCACTACGGATGAAACCGTTATTGCGCTGGGGCTGACCTATGCGCGCATCGCGTTTCTCTTTTCTGTTATCATCATGGCTGCTATGGCTTTTGAAAAGATATTTCAAGCTGTAGGCTGCATGAAGATCACGATGGTAGGGCTGTCGCTCGGCTCTGTCTGCAACATCATTCTGGACCCATTGCTCATCTTCGGCATCGGCCCCTTCCCGGAGATGGGGATTGCCGGTGCCGCACTGGCTACCGGCATCGGTCAGATGATGCAGGTGGTGTTCTATCTCATCATCTATTTTGTCCGTCCGATTCCCGTACATCTGCGCCGCAGCTGCCTGCATTTCAACCCCAGAATGGGACTGCAGCTTTACTCGATCGGCGTGCCCGCCGTTTTAATCTCGCGCTGCCGTCGGTGCTCATCACCTTTCTTAATTCTCTGTTGGCAGTCTATTCACAGAGCTATATCGTTGTGCTGGGCATCTATTATAAATTACAGACCTTCCTGTATCTGCCGGCAAACGGCATCGTGCAGGGGCTTCGCCCCATCATCGGCTATAACTATGGTGCCGGGGAGTATGGCCGTGTCAAAAAGGTCTACCGCACTGCCATGGCCATGTGCGCCGCCATTATGGCCGCCGGCACGCTGCTCTGCCTCGTCTTGTCGGAGCAGCTGATGGGGTTGTTCAGCACTAATGTTGAAACCATTGCCATCGGTACCGCAGCGCTGCGCATCATCTGCACGGGCTTTCTGGTATCCACGATTTCAGTTGTTGTCTCCGGCGCTCTGGAGGGGCTTGGCAAGGGGATAGAGTCTCTGGTGATTTCCCTGTGCCGCTACATTGTTGTCATCATGCCGCTGGCCTGGCTGTTTTGTCACTTTGCAGGCGCAGACGGTATCTGGCATGCCTTCTGGCTGACAGAGTTTTTGACGGCTGCCATCTCGCTGGTGGTTTACCACAAAAGCGTAAAGCTCAACAGAATATAATCGCCTAAGCACCACACACACGCCTCGTGTGGTAAAGCAAAAAAAGCCGGTGCCCTCCCATTTGGGAAAGCACCGGCTTTCAGTGTTTATGCCTGCTCCTGCACATAGCGGATGAACGCATCACGCTCCGCTGTGGAGCGGACGACCGCTGTATACATCTGGTCGCCCATATCCAGGCGCAATGCCTGCGGGATGCGCCCGCACATCTTGATCCGGCTGCCGTATCGCGCAGTATCTGGGCGTGGGTGTGCTTGTACTGGTGGCAGTCGCGGCGGCCAGCGTAGACACAGAAATACTTGTGGCCATTCAGGTCCAGACTGCGCACCTCATCATAGCATACCATGTCCGCCCAGATCTGGTAGCAGTCCACAGAGTTGGCATAGTTGATCATATCGGGGGTGTAACCGCCTGCCGGACGCATATTGACCTCAAGTGCCACATAATCGCCCTTTTTGCCAAGGCCCGGCTTATCCTCGTTCAGCTGGAAAAACTCACAGTGGAAAACCGGCTTTTAGCGCCAAAAGCCTTGATCGTGCGGAAGCCACATCCTTGAGCGCCGCAGGAACCGTTTTCTGCGTCCAGTAGCTCAAATCGCCGTTCTTACTGACGATGTCCAGCATCGGGGTGGGGAACACATTGGAGGTGTAGAACAGCGGCACACAATGGCTGTCGGCCACGCCGTCAAAGCTGACAATCGTACCGTTGATATACTCCTCCATAATGTACTGCACCGCATGGGGCTCGGCATAGAATTTTTTCAGCTCTGAGAAGTTCTTCAGCTTATAGGTACCTCGGCACCGCAGCCGTTATCCGGCTTGACGATAACAGGGTAGCCTACCTCCTTGATAAACGCCCGGGCCGCCGCGAGAGTGCTGACCATGTGGTGGCGTGCCACTGGCACACCGGCTGCACGGTAGCTTTCCTTCATGCGGCTCTTGTACTTGATGCGCTCGATAAAATCATTCTTGGCACCGGTATTGATATTGAAATCGGTGCGCAGCTGGGCATCCATCTCAAGCCAGTATTCGTTGTTCGACTCAATCCAGTCAATTTTGCCGTAGTGGAAGGTGAAGTAAGCGACAGCGCGCAGCATCTCCTCATAGCTGCCCAGATTATCCACGCGATAATACTCCGTCAGGCAGTGCTTTAGCTCACCGGGAATCTCATCAAACGGTGCATCACCGATGCCAAGCACATTGACACCGTTGCGGTGCAGCCGGTCGCAAAAATTCCAGTAAGTGTTGGGAAAATGCGGGCTGACAAAGATAAGTTCATCGGGTTCTTCAACTTCCTCTCTCAAAAGATGCGCATATGCCGTTTATACAAAGCGGTTCTGTTCACGGCTGTACTCATAGCCGATCTCTGCAAGCGCCGCACAAAGCGCCTGCCGGTCCGCCTGCTCACGGTCGCAGAAAGCATCCAGTGAGGCATCACGGTCGCGCAGCTGGGTATTCACATAGCTCAGCAGCATAATCGGGTCATGGGGGAGCATGGGTCTACCTCCTAAAAATTCCATAAAAAAGAGAAAAAGCCGGTCACACGATGTGACCGGCATTTTTTCCTTCCAATCAGACCGCGCGGGTAACTTTACCAGAGCGCAGGCAGCGGGTGCAGGCGTAGATATACTTCGGGGAACCGTCCACGATCGCCTTCACGCGCTTGACATTGGGGTTCCAGGTACGGTTGCTCCGACGATGAGAGTGAGAAACCTTGATACCGAACGTGACACCCTTGCCACAGCAAGAACATTTGGCCATAATGCTTGCACCTCCTTTTCAATAGCTTTAACAGTATAGCGTATATGTGCAGAAAATGCAAGAGTTTTTGAAGAAAAAAATTCAATTTTTTTCATAATTTTGCGTTTTTGTCTGAATCCGGCGCTAAATATTGTGTTTTGCGGCCCTGCGGGGCTTGTCTTGCCGCGGTTTCTACGATATAATAGAAAAGAATTTTAATGGGGTGGTGTTGGCTTTTGAACGGACTGTTGTCTCCGGCGCGGATCGTGCAGTATCTGCTGCGTGCCGTGGTAGTGCTGATTGCGATCCCATTTCATGAATCCGCCCATGCACTGGCCAGCCATCTTCTGGGGGATGATAC
>ENA-OQCP01000649-OQCP01000649.1-human-gut-metagenome-genome-assembly--contig:-NODE-649-length-15234-cov-2.622228_pt1 | contig 15234 bp, 24 predicted proteins | sample MGYA00242760_ERZ504583 | MGnify/ENA primary metagenome ERZ504583 (study PRJEB26092, sample SAMD00036308) | human gut metagenome | host: Homo sapiens | study: EMG produced TPA metagenomics assembly of...
TCCTAAGTCTTGCGCTTATGTTTGCCGTAAACCATAAAGAAGATTAGAGTTTATACAGAATAAAGAATAGGGCTATTGGTTATCAGTACCCTAAAACCCTATTCGATATAATGTCTATTGATTATAAATTGTTTGAAAACAAATTACTCATAAGCTATGAATATCCAACCCTTATGTAGCAGGATCAGACTTGAAACCTGCGATTTTGAACGCCGGAAGCGAATGTGGCAGACCGGTCTTGCACAGGCCATGTACAAGCCTCCTGTTACGAACAGTATTCCCCGGATTATCGAGATGAGGCTGCTGGAGCCGATAACGAGGGAATTTTGCCGGAAAACCGGACAGAACATCCACTATCGCAGGCTGGTTCCGGATACCCGTTTTCATCTATTGTGCCAAAGCAAACCTTTTGCTCTTATATCCCTTCCCAATCCGTCCACAGGCAGAGTGTTCATCCAATACCTGAACGAAAGCGCGAGGCGGGCCTCCCCGCTGAGAGAGCTGCGAAATACGGACGAAATCAGTTCGTTCCTCCAGGAGCGGTTTCCCAAATGACATTCCCCGGCTGAGGCCGGCGGTCAAAGGGGCTTACAGAAAGTGTACACTTCCCTTACAATTTTGTAAGGCGGGTGTACACTTTTCATTTACACCCTCAATCCTAATCCGTCTTCCACTACATTGATTGCCTGCCTTTTATAATATTCCCCTGATAAAATCCGTCCGCTGGTACGGCATTCGTTTCCCTTGTCATTGAACATAAAACTTAAATTGCAACCTTATGGAAACATCAATGACAGACCGTCTTCTCGGCTGCTTTGCGAAAGCCGTCCGGGAAAAGAAAGAGCTTACAGAAGCGGAATTGTCGTCCGCCTATACAGAATTCATGAACCACCTGCAATCGATAACCGACGGCGGGCAGCCCGTCATCGTGAAGCTAAGGCGCTGCGCCGTCTGGAACTGGAGCTGGAAACCTACCGGCACAGGGCATTTCCCGTTCTTGAGGGCCTGACGGACATCTACCTGACAAAAGCCGCCGCCCTGGTCAGGATGGAGACGGACCTGCTACATTTCATGGCGGAGCATCCCGGGCTCCATGCCGCGCCGTCATCTGCCGATGAAAAGACAAGGAACCGTCCCGCCCTCCACTGGAAAGGCTCCCTGGCAAACCTGATGGAACTGGTCGCCTCTCTGGACTATTCCGGTCTGGTAACGGACGGGAAAGGAAACCGCCAGTCCTTCGCCGCCTTGGTCGCGGCATTCGAAACCCTTTTCAATGTCACCCTGCCCAAGCCATACGACCTCCGTGCCGACCTCGCCCGCAGGAAAAAGAACCTCTCCGTCCTGCTTCCCAAACTCCGGGAAACCTACGAGAAAAACATCGTGAACTGCGGGCTCGACCGGCGTTGAACCGGTGGGAAACACCCCTGTCAGTAAAAGTCATCTCCTGTCAGGGATAGTCACCCCGCGCCGTTTGGCGCATAGCGGAATTCTCACTTATTTTGCTCCCGAAAAAATAACCGTAAAGAAACAGAAGAACCTATGGCAAGAATCAAGCAGACACAGAGACCGCAGGATGTGTCCTCTTCCCAGCCTGAAGAGGCGGGCGTAAGCCGAAAGACGCATCCGAGCTCCATTCCTATTATTACGGGTTCCGTCTGGACGAAAGGCAGAACATCGAGTTCGAGAGGCTCTACGCGAATTCCGGCGCGAAGACCAGGTCGCAGTTCATCCTCTCGGCCATTTTCAACAAACCGATCAAGGTCGTGAAAATCGATAAGGCGGCTACGGATTTCTATATCCGGCTGACAAACCTTCAGAGCGACTACCGCCGTGTAGGGGTGAACTACAACCAGACGGTCAAGGCTATCCACAGCGGGGAGCTGACCGAGAAGAAAGCCCTCGCCCTGCTTTACAAGCTGGAACAGCTGACCGTGGAGTATATCTCGCTGAACAAGGAGATCATCCGTCTTACCAAGGAGTTCGAGCGATGGTTGCAAAGATAACATCCGGCATGTCCGTCTACGGAGCGCTCTATTACAACCAGGAGAAAGTGGAAAAGGGCAAGGCCCAGACGCTGGGATGGAACCGCATCATGGAACGTCCCGACGGCACGGCCGGCATCCCCGAGTGCATGCGCAGCTTTGAGCCTTACCTTGCCATGAACCGGCGGACGGAAAAGCCGGTGATCCACCTCTCGCTCAACCCCCATCCCGACGACAGGCTTTCCGACGAACAACTGGAGACCATCGGACGGGAATACATGGAGAAGCTGGGCTACGGCGACCAACCCTACATCATTTTCCGGCACGAGGACAACGCGCGTCCACATATCCATATCGTCTCCCTGCGCGTAGACGAGCAGGCAGGAAGATCAGGGATTACAAGGAATGGGAACGTTCCATGAAAATTTGCCGGGAGCTGGAACAGAAATACAGACTGGTCCCGTCAACGAAAGAGGAACGCGAGGTCCCCGGTGCCATGACAGCGGTGGAATACCGCAAAGGCGATCTGAAACACCAGATCGCAAACGTGGTCAGACCGGCCCTGCAGGATTACCGTTTCCGCTCATTCAGGGAATTCAAGGCCCTGCTCGGACTCTTCAACGTGACGGTGGAAGAAGTACGCAAGAGTGTCGACGGAAGGACATGCCACGGGCTGGTCTATGCGGCACTCGATGAGAAGGGCAGACGCTGTGGCGTGGGCATCAAGTCCAGCTACATCGGCAGGAGCGTCGGTTACGAGGCCCTGAAAAGGAAATGCGCCCGGAGCAAGACGTGGATGAAGGCACATCCCGTACAGGAAAGCACAAAGGAGGCCATCCGGGAAGCCCTGCGTCAGGACACCCGGCAGGGATTCCTCCGGCTCCTGGCCGAAAAAGGCGTCGTCCCCATACTCTGGGAAAACGAACAAGGCGTGATTTACGGGGTGACCTACATCGACCACGGATCAAGAACGGTATTCAAGGGCTCGGCCCTTGGCAGGGAGTTCTCCGCCTCCGTCCTGAACAGGCTGTACGGCACGCCGCTTCCCATGACAATCCCCCATGGGGATGCCTCCTTGAAAGAGGAAAGGGCAAGAGGGGAAACCGGACTTGCGGAAGGGCTGCTGGATATCCTCACGACGGAATCCCGTCCTTATCCGGGCGAGGAAACCGTGGAAGGCCCCTACGGAAAGAGAAAAAAGAAACGGAAACGCCGCGGCCCGCATATCGGCTAAAAGGGTTTCCAAAAGATAAGACATAAGCAAAGTATCACCTGTAAAACAAGTAAAACATGTCACAAGAAGATGCCAGGGGACTCGGCAAGACCACCGACTTCATGCGGGCGGTCAGCATCCTGTTCCTCGTGATGAACGTCTATTATTTCTGCTATCCGTTTTTCCACCGTCTGGGATGTACCAACGGCATGGCGGACAGGATCCTTCTGAACCTGCAACGGGACACGGGGCTGTTCACCCATTCGCTGGTGACCAAGTCCTTCTGCCTGATGTTCCTCCTCTTCTCCTCGATGGGGGCCAGGGGACGCAGACAGATGGAGATGTCCCGACGGCGCATCGGCTGCGTCCTCATTTTCGGGCTGTTGTTTTACTTCTCAAGCGAGCTGCTGCTCACTTCCCCGTGGGACATCCGGCTTGTCACGCTGCTGTACGTCTCCGCCGTCACCGCGGGTTACATCTGCCTCCTGACCGCAGGCATGTGGGCCGGCCGCCTTCTGGGAAGCCGGCTGATGGATGACGTGTTCAACGAGGAGAACGAGTCCTTCATGCAGGAGACAAGGCTGATGACGAACGAGTATTCGGTGAACCTTCCGACCCGTTTCCATTACAACAGGAAATGGCATGACGGCTGAATAAACGTGGTGAACCCGTTCCGGGCAACCCTCGTGCTGGGCACGCCGGGCAGCGGGAAATCGTACTGCGTCATCAACCAGTTCATCAAGCAGCAGATAGCGAAGGGCTACGCGCTCTATTGTTATGATTTCAAATATCCGGACCTGAGCACCATCGTCTACAACCACCTGCTCCAAAACAGGGACAAGTACGCGGGCGACGTCCGGTTCTACGTGATCAACTTCGACGACCCGCGCCGCAGCCACCGCTGCAACCCGATCAACCCGGCCTTCATGTCGGACATCGCGGACGCCTACGAGTCGGCATACGTGATCTTATTGAACCTGAACAAGACCTGGATACAGAAACAGGGCGACTTTTTCGTGGAATCCCCGATCATCCTGCTGGCCGCCATCATATGGTACCTCAAGATTTTCGATGGAGGGAAATACTGCACCTTCCCCCATGCCATCGAGCTGCTGAACAAGCCCTACTCGGACGTGTTCACCATCCTGACCTCGTACCGTGAGCTTGAGAACTACCTCTCACCCTTCATGGACGCCTGGAAAGGCGGGGCGATGGAGCAGCTCCAGGGCCAGATAGCGAGCGCGAAGATACCGCTCTCGCGCATGATCAGCCCCTCGCTCTATTGGATCATGAGCGGGGACGACTTCACGCTGGACATCAACAACCCTGAGCAGCCCAAGGTACTGTGCGTGGGCAACAACCCCGACCGGCAGAACATCTATTCGGCGGCCCTGGGACTTTACACGCCCGCATCGTCAAGCTGGTCAACCGGAAGGGAAAGCTGAAGAGCTCCATCCTGGTGGACGAGGTGCCGACCATCTATTTCCGGGGGCTCGACACGCTGATCGCCACGGCGCGGAGCAACAAGGTGGCGGTCTGTTTGGGAGCGCAGGACTTCAGCCAGCTGGTACGCGACTACGGTGAAAAGGAGGCGCGCGTGATCCAGAACACCATCGGCAACATCTTTTCCGGACAGGTCGTGGGAGAAACCGCGAAGAACCTCTCGGAACGCTTCGGCAAGGTGCTCCAGCAGCGCAAGTCCGTCAATATGACGAAAGAGGACACTTCCACCAACATCAGCACCCAGCTGGACTCCCTGATACCCGCCTCCAAGATATCCAACCTCTCACAGGGGATGTTCGTGGGAAGCGTATCGGACAATTTCGGAGAGACCATCAGGCAGAAAATATTCCACGCCCGGATCATGGTGGACAATGCCGGGGTGGAGGCCGAGACGAGGGCGTACAGACCGATACCCGTCATCACGGACTTCACGGGAGAGGACGGCCGGGACCATATGCAGGAGGAAATAGAGCGTAACTACTACCGTATCAAGGAAGAGGTGGGCGACATCATCCGGCGCGAGCTCCTGCGCATAGAAAACGATCCGAACCTGAGCCACTTGCTGGAGACGGACGGGGAATAACAGACTGATATAAAAACAGGATTGCCCTCCGGCAATCCGCCATTCAATAACCGTTTAATTTTAGTTTTATGACCGAGAAAAAGAAAAACATCGCCCTTCAGGGAAAACCCTGTTTCCCGTGGGTGGGCGGAAAGAGAAGACTGCTGCCGGTGCTCATCGAATCCCTGCCGGCAGATTTCGAAAAGATGGAAACGTATGTGGAACCTTTCGTGGGCGGCGGCGCACTGTTCTTCTGACTAAGACAGGCCCATCCCGGTATCCGCTGCGTAATCAACGACTCCAACGAGAGTCTGGTGAACGTGTACCGTGTCATCCAGAATTCCCCCGAGGAGCTGATCAAAAGCTGGAGGGTATCCAGAGAGAATACCATGCCCTAACGGAGCACGCGGACAGAAGGGCGTACTTCATGGAGAAACGCGCATTCTTCAACGAGGGCGGCCCGGACGATGTCACCCGTGCGGCGCTGTTCATCTTCTTCATGCGCACCTGCTACAACGGCATCTATTCGGTAAACCGAAGCGGCAAGCTCTCCGTGACGTTTGGTGCGGGCAACCGAGCGAAAATACTGGAAGAGGAACTCATACGTGTCAACCACGGCCTGCTCCAGGGCGTGACCATCCTGGAGGGCGACTACCACCAGACAGCGAAGTATGCCGGAGAGAAAACCTTCTTCTATTTCGATCCTCCCTACAAGCCTGTCAACGAGTCGGGCGGCTGTACCTCCTACATGCCGGACGACTTCGACGACAACGACCAGATCCGCCTGGCTGAGTTTTGCAGGGATCTGGGGGATGCCGGCAGCAAATGAATGCTCTCCAACTCGGATCCGTGCGAGAAGGATCCGACCAATACCTTCTTCGATGATTTATACGACGCTTCCATATCCAGCGGCTGAGCATCTTTCGCTCGGTCTGCTCCATCGCCGAGAAACGGAAACCGGTCAACGAGCTGCTGATAAGGAACTATTAATGCGGGCGGATACCCTGATAAAGCAAAGCAGGCGGGTGGGAGATTTTCTCCCATCCGCCTGCTCCTTCCAACCTTTTCATATAAGGTGAATTCCTGTTTATTCTTTGTGCTATAAAAAAATCACAAAAAACATACAAATTGACCCGATCCAGCGGTTAGCTAGAACACCAAAACATCCCGCATAAAACAATATGGCTGGAATCTCAAAAAGGAAGGCATTTAGTGTATCACTAAATACTTTTTCCTATCCTATATGATATCATGTTATTCAGTCAGAACCAATTTTTTGGCAGATATGCATGAGCGTTTCTCCTTTGTGAAATAATCACGATGAACCTCAACCATTGATTTGTTAAATTTTTCAACAGCCTTATAATCTTCTATAGTATCATACACTTTTTTTACTTCAAGTTGGGGTGTTTCAAACACTGCATACTTGTTCAAGTCAATTGTTTTTGGCATATTTATGATAGTTTTTTAAGATTTTTATCAAATACAGAAAAATCACAACCGGTTATTTGACAAGAAGCGATTGATTTCGTATTCTTGTCATATTGCACGATAAAACCATTACATATCGCAAATATCAAAGGACGATAGTCCAGTGTATTAGCTTCTGTCGCATCCAAGATAACCACTCCGTTTGTCCTGCCAAAAGCAGTCCAGTGGCTTGTCACTTCAGTAATCCATACAAATTTTGGAAAACTTTTCTCCATAATAAGACTTTTTAGTTTGTCAGGCATATCACTTAACATTACATATTTACGATATGAACGCGCTGAACATAAAAAAGTTCTTATATGAATCTCTCTGTTATCTGCATATTCAAAGTATTCGGAAGAAAGCAATTCTTTGACGAATTTTTTTTGCAACATACGCCTCTAGATAAATCTTTTTATAAAGAGGGACAATAAAATGAGAGATTTTACAAGCAGCCCATTCTTTATCAGCTTTCTTTTTGGCTTCAGCATCTGTATATTCACTTTCTGGAATATCCAAATATCTTTTTGTTGGCATATCCAGACTGTCCGCCTGATAGACAGGGAAATTGTCATCGATAAAATAAATTTCTTGGAGATAGTATCCCAATCCTTTATTTTAAGTACTCCCTTGCCATTCTTCAGAGGAAAATCCTCACTCGTAATAGTCCTCACCGTATCCTCAGTTATATCCTCATGTCCAATGCACAATACAGCATGTCCAATCAACCGTTCAATCTTTTTATTTTTTACGGCTTCGGCATTATCCAAAGCGATAATAACAGGAATCCCACTTTCAACATAACAACTCAGCAGCATATTGAAATCTGAGGCAAATTCCTTACGTGAATACAGCTTAGGACCAAATCCACATTCTTTAAGCAAATATGACATGCTGTCTACCGACAAACCGGAGGAAGGCAATTGTCTCTCCACTATATTCTGTTTCAATATATTTAAAATCTGTGATGGCAGCACTGGTGAATATTCCGCATATTTATTGCCATAGTATTCCATCAGTGCCCAAATCATCGTTTCCGCGCAACTGATCGTCTCGGTATCCTGTGACGAGAAGGGAAACGCCTGTGCACAAACTTTTAAACCAACCGCTGTAGAAGGCATATAAGCCAAACATGTTTTAAAAGAATTGGATTTTAATAAATTGGGAGCTATTGCACTTCTTCCGACAATGTAGGGAGGAGTCGGACGTAACACTATAAACCCACGGTAACTTTCTTCCAAAAAAGTTACTTTGTCTGTTTTCTTGAACGTATCAATTCTTATCTGGTCTGCCACATCGCTGAAAAAAGATAACTTAATGGCATCTCTTCCGTAAGAAGTACGTTTGGAGGCGTAATAAGTATAATAGCTATCCCTATAAACCTTATCTACATAGTTGCGTTCTATTACGATCTTGGTATCATCATGGAATCTTTTTAAGTGCCGCATTACTTCCTTAGTAATCAATAGCTGGGCGCGATCTCTGGATAAGGAGAAATCCTCACCTACAATCTGACCCAAGATATCCTCCAAATCCGGATCTATAATTGAAACTATAAAAAAACTCATACTACTATACTTAATGGACAGATTATTTAAAACGCGTCAGCGAAAAAGTCCACAAAGGTAGTGATATTAATTGATTTACGATTTCTCATTTAAAGAAAAATATGAAAAGATGATTTATAACAGAAAAGTTTGATATTGCTTGATCGTTTTTAGCCGCTTTTCTTAAAAGGAAGTTATTTTTGTAAGACAGGCAAAAGCTTTTCATCAAATTATATTCCGGACCTTATGATTACCTTCTTATTTTTCACCCGCTTCCCTATTTCAGCTCCGTGCATGTTTCCACCGCCTTCTTCATGCGGTGCTGTAGGAATTTGTCCAGATCCTTGTGAGGCAGGTAGTGCGCCGCCTTGTTCGTTAAGCCCTCGCACTGTCTCCTGATCTCCTCCATCGTTTCCGACCCACGTCACCGTTGTCCAGAAAACAGTAGACATGCCCGTAACCGTTCAGCATGTCCGACACCATGGGCTGGTTGCTGACAGAGTTGATCATTACGCAGTCTGGTTCCGTATCACCCTCCCGGCAGACAGCCCGCACTCCCCACCTCTGGCAAGCCCCATCTTCAAATGCTCTACCCATAGATATGGTTATCCACATCTCTCCGATAATCCTTGTGCGAACAAGGCCTTCCTCAGATTACATATGCGAGTTTTACGGACGGTTGTTTTTGTTTTCTCTGTCAAAAGGTTCCGAAAAACGGTTCTGACAAGCACATCTGTATCCACCCGATAAATGGATACGAGCAAGCCATTCCGTAGAAGGTTAATTATATTTAATGGACGATGATGATAAACCATTTTTTTAATTTTATCTCATTTCAATTTGAAACATATTTATATCTTTGAGATACTAAAATGCATTTTACGGCTAAAACAGTTTACAATTATTAATTACACAGGAATATGGATAAACACATTATAGGAGAAAATGCAGGTAAACTTTGGCGCTTGATGAATCAGGACAACCAACGCAAATGGGAACTGGAAGAATTGAAAAAATGCACGGGATTTGACGATCTGGAACTGGCCAGCGCCATCGGATGGCTTGCCCGTGAGGACAAAATCCAGTTTGAACTGAGGGATTCCGACCCCATGCATAAGAAAGCATATGTGTATTTGATGCTCAACCTGTATTTTTAAGGAATGCCCGGCATTCATCCTTTTTTAATTTGCGGTTTATGAGCGGGATATCATTCTAAAAAAACAAGTTTTTTACTACTTGCTTTCACGCCTTTGAATAAAAGAGGCCATCCCATCACCGGGATACCCCGGGAAGCCCTCTATCCGACTTCCGGGACATATCCCCGGGGAGGGAAAGCCTCTTTTCGCTTTATCGCACCCCATATACGGGAGCGCCCTACCGTCTTATTTTTCACCCGCTTCCCTGTTTCTGTTCCGCACGCGTTTCCACCGCCTTTTTCAGGCGGTGCTGCAGAAACTCGTTCAGATCCTTGTGTGGCAGGTAGTGCGCCGCCTTGTCCGTCACGCTCCCGCACTGCTGCCTGATCTCCTCCGTGGTTTTCCGGCCCGCATCATCATTGTCCAGGAAACAGCAGACATGCCCGTAACCTTTCAGCACGTCCAACGCCCCGGGCAGGTTGCCGACCGAATTGAGTATCACGCAGTCCGGCACCGGCTTTCCCTGTTTGAGCGCAAGGTACGAAAGATAGTCCATGAAACCCTCAAACACCAGAACCGTCGTCTTTCCGTCCCCCTGCATCCCATGCCTCAGATGCGTGATGTCCTTTGGGGAGGTCGAACCCTTGAAATAAGGGTTGCGTATCTCCAGGCCACCTTTCCGGTTTCCGAACCCGATCCCGAAATACCATTTGCTGCGCATGCGGTAATGCACCTCCACGCACTCCCTCGCGGCGATGCCGGAAGGAATCCCCCTCTTTGCCAGGTAGTCCAGCAGCACCGTATTACGGAGCGGCGAGACGCACAGCTCCTCGAATGCTGGAGGCGTGGCGGCTGCCCTCCGGGGTGCCGTAGCGGGCGTGGACACGGGAAAGTGTCCCTCTATGCCCTTCAATACGGAGGATATGTCGCGCGTCCCGTACAGCCTTTGCGCCAGGTCGATGATGCTGCCTCCCGTCCCCTCGCCGAAGTCGATTCACAGGTTTCTGGAAAGGCTGACCTTGAATGAGGGTGTACGCTCCTGCCGGAAAGGCGAGCGGTACCACAAACTGTCCCCCTGTTCCTTTACGGGGGAGAATCCCATCCGCCGGAGGTAATCCTCCAGCGGAATCCTTTTCGCTTCTTCAATGTTCATGACTCGTCGTATGATTGATAAACAGTAAGAAATTAGAACCGCCCGCCGAACCATTCCACCGGGTCCAGCAGCCGGCCGTTTTTTTGCAGTTCGAAATGCAGGTGGTTGCCGGTGGACGTCCCCGTGCTTCCGACCTTTCCGATGCGCTGTCCGATACGTACCGTTTCGCCTTTCCTTACAAGGATCCGGCTCATGTGCGCATATAGGGTGGAGTATCCACCTTTATGGCGGATGCGGACGAACCAGCCGTAACCCGGGCTGTAGCCGGCGGAGATTACCCGGCCGTTTCCTGCCGAATATACCGGCTCGCCATACGGGGCCGCCAGATCCACCCCCTTGTGGAATATTCTCCGTCCCTTAAGGGGATGCATCCTGCTTCCGAACCCGGAGGACACCCGGTAGCGGGTACGCCTGCCGTCAAGAGGGAACAGGACCGGATAATCCGACAGGATGACGACCGTCTGCCGCAGCCTCATTCCTCCGTTCATTTCCCCGGTCCCCGGATACGTCCGTTTAACATTTCCCCGCCACCTTCCGCCCCTCTTCCTCCATCCTCCAGGCAGGCGGAAAGTGACAAAAGGTGACAAAACATGACTATTAATGACAACTTCTCATAATCAATTTATTTAATGGCGAAGATACTAATTTTACCTCCCGAAATGATTCATTCACCTTTAAATTTAACAGTCATGCAAGAAGTAAATCCCGCTGCTCAAGGCAGCGAAAACGCCACTCAGGAACAGGGTTACCTGATGGCTTACGACAAGAAGGAACAGAAGGCGAAAGGCATCAAGGGCATCGCGGCAAACGGTGAGCTGGAGACGCTCGAGGCCAGCGAACAAAACAAGGGGCAGTTCGTCCGCGTGGACCGCTTCGGGAATTTCTTCACCAACTTCGGGAAGAACTTCCTCTACCAGTACAACAACCCCACACGTTTCTCCCTTTACCGGATGGAGGAAAATACCCCGGTGGAACAGGCAGCCAGGAAAATCGAGGAGGCCCAACGCCCCGAGAACGAGGCCGTCCGCCGCGAGCTTTCCAAGAACAACCGCATCTACAACAACCATTTCTTCAACGAGCGGGAGATCAACTGGGAGCAGGCCGAGCGTTACGGGCTTACCCCGGAGGTGCTCAGACAGACGGGCGACATGGAAAAACTGCTGCAGGGCAGACAGTCCGGCATAGCCTATGACATCTCCATGAACACCGAGCTGGGACGCCAGAAGGGGGATGCCAAGCTCTCGCTCTTCCGCGACGAGAACGGGGCGGTCAAGTTCGACCTGCACTTCATCCGTCAGGCACCGAAAATCGGGCAGGAATACCGGGGATATAAACTGGAGGAGGACGTGCTGGAGGCGTTGAACCGTACCGGCAACGCGGGCCGGATTGTCAATCTGGTCACGGACTACCGCACCAAGGAAATAAAGCCCTGCTACCTGTCCAAGGATCCGGTGACCAACGAGATGTTCTTCCTCCCGGCAGACCAGGCACGCTGCCCGCGCAAGATCAAGGACTATGTGCTGAGCGACAAGGAATATGCCGATTACGCCGCAGGAAAAGAGGTACCATCGAGTTCAAGTCCTCGAACGGGAAGGTGTACCGGACCTCCATCCAGATGAGCGCGGCCGAGCGCGGCACGGAATTCCTGTGGGAACGCAGTACCCTCAAGCCGGAGAAAAAACAGGGGCAGGAACAGACGGCCGGCCTTAAGGAGACAGCCGGGAAACCGGCCGGACGGACCAGACAATCCATAATCCCCAAAATGTAACCGGCCATGACATCCGTAAATGAAAACATAAAACGGCTGGAAGAGCTGTCCCAGGAGGACGGCACAGGCGGCCTCCTGGTCTGTTACGAGACGGGCAGGGAAAAGCCCCATGCCGACTCCTCCTACCAGCTTTATCCTGTCAATCCGGATCAGAAGGGCATGACCTACCAGTTTCTCAGCCTCCTGCATGTCGGGGTGGAGACCGCCCGGATATCGGCCTTCATCCCTGACACCCGTATGGAGGTCTACCGCTTCCCCCGCATGTCCGACCTTCCTCCCTTTTATCGGGATACCCCCGTCAAAGAGTATATCACCGGCATGCTGCTGCCCCATATCAAAAAGAACAGGCTGAAGCCGGTGGTAAGTGTCAACCTGCGCGACATGGTCTTCATACGCTCCGAAGGCTGTCGGTGGAGCCGGGCGGCATTCTTCGCCTCGATGCCGGGCAGATTGACCGGCTCGTGGAGTTCCGCCGGCGGCAGGACGAACTGGCCGCAAGGTACAAATACATCCCCGGGTACAAGCTGCCCCTGCGCGTCATCGAGACTCCCAAAGGTGTACTGGTGTTCAGCGGCAGCGACATCGGAAGGAAAGGGACTGAAAACTTCTATAAGTTCCTGCTGGATAACTATTTTTCGATGCATGCGCCTTCCGGTCCCATCAGGCAATACCGCGTGGATTCACCTTCCGACAGGTTATACGGACTCACCGACATCTCCTGCCGGAAAGAGTCGGGAACAAACAGATACACGTTCGACCTTTTCGACGCATACGCCGGTATCGGAGCGTCGGAAAAGAAAGGATGGGTTTTGGAGTTCGCCACGGACATGGCTCCTTCCGATACGGAATACCGCCTGGAGGACTTCTCCGGCTACCGGCCGGAAGGGAACAATAGGGATATCTTCCGGCTGCTCACCTTGCAGAAGCATTTCGACAGGACCATCATTCTCGATCCGGCTTTCGCCTACCATTCCAGTTCAAGGAATTCGTCAGGAGGATGGATGATTGCGTGAACGGCCTTTCCACAGGGGACAGCATGGAAAAAATACTGGAGGAGATGCGGGAAAAGTCGGATCATATCCTGAGAACGGATTTTCGGGTACGGGGGTACGGTACTTCCGACCGGCAAAAGGAGAACAAGCCCGGAAAGGTCCAAAAGAACAAACCTAAAATATAGCCATGATCAGAAAAGAGCAAGTCAGAATCGGAATGCGGATTGTCGGGGATGATCCTGAATCCCCTGAAAGCTACCCGTACAAGGGAACCGTCACCGCCCTTTGCGAGACAGGTCGGAACGAGACGGACTTTTACATTGTCATCAAACTGGACGAGGCATCCATGAGACAGCCGGAAATATCAAGGTGCTGTCCCGAAGGCATCATGAGGTGCTTGCCCTGAAGGGTCAGCCCCGAGGAAAAACCGGAAAAACGGAACAATATCCCTTCCCTGACCTATACGGCTGTAGAGACATCCCGGGGATTCCTCTTCTTCACCCATACGGAAGAAGGCAGGAGGAGCCTTCGGGAATTCCTTCAAGGAATGGCAGACAGCTATTTCGATCCGTCATTCGACCTGGGACCGGTATGCGTCTATGAGGCGGAAGGTGTACTTTCTGATCTCTCTCCGGTCAATTCGGAGAAAATCTCCCTTGCGGCATATCCCTACATGCGAAAGCCGGAGGATTTCCGGCTGGATGTCTGTTACCGGAACGGGATGAGACCGACAGCGGAGGATTTCCGCAGTTTCTGCCACAATGCCGGTTGCTCGGTCAGCCATCGTAACGGAAATATCGCCGACACTCTGGAAGCCTTGGAACGTTACGACAGGTGTCTGGAAACGCTCCGGCACATATCGGAAGCAGCTCCTCACGAAAGGGATGAGACCCGTGAGACCAGGCAGCAGCTGCAAAGACTGCTGGACTCCGCCTACGATGTCCGCGGACACCGCTCGGCAGGAGGATACTGGATGATCCCGTCCCCGAGGTCAGCGTGGAGGGAGTCAGGCTGTCCGTTTCCCAGCGGGGCATTCTTAAAGCCGGCCTTGGGTTGTACCTGCCCCGTGAAATCCGGACCGACCCCGCTCACGCATATGCATGGGTGGATAGGAATACCGGGCGCATCGTCTTTGGCAGCCGCCCGCCCGGAGACCGTGAAACCATCGGATTCAAACAGGATACGGAAAAGAGGTCCTCCGTTTCTCTGAGAAGTACAAAAAAGAAGACGGGCCCCCGTCATAAAATGTAAAATTGTAAAATCAAGAAAGACAGTATGGAAAAGAAAAACAAGACAACACCTTTGAAAGTGGTGCGGCGGGAGTCCGGTTATCTGCTGTTTTCCGACAGCAATACCGGCAAGGAAGGCTTGAAAGCTATCTCCAGCATACCGCCGACCATTTCTTCGATCCCCATGCCCATGACGGGGCCCTGGAAATTTATGAGTATTCCGGTTTACGGAAGGAGCTGGCCTCCCATATCAACAGCAGCTGCCGCAGGGGACTTTTACCGGGCGGGGACAGAAAGGGCGGGCATGTTTCCTCCGGTCTCCTCCCGGCAGAATTCATCAACCGCCTCGAACCGAAACTCTACGTCCCCATGAGTCCGACATCCGAGGGGTATTCCGGGCTGTTCTCCCAAGTGAGGGGGTATATGGGGCTCGAACTATCCCGAAAGCCGGAGAACGAGGATATCTACCGCCTGCTCTCCATCAGGGAACACGGTTATATGAACATCCATGACAAACCGTTCACCTATTACCGGGAGCTGCTGCCCCTGGCCGAGCAGCTTGAAAAGGTGACCCAGTCAAATCCGCCGGCCTGTTCGACGTGCAAGCCTTCAAGGAACTTTCCCTCAAAATAAAAAAGCGGCGGAGGATATCCTTCACCGGGACTTCGACGTAAGGGGC
>ENA-OQCP01000650-OQCP01000650.1-human-gut-metagenome-genome-assembly--contig:-NODE-650-length-15228-cov-2.722866_pt1 | contig 15228 bp, 18 predicted proteins | sample MGYA00242760_ERZ504583 | MGnify/ENA primary metagenome ERZ504583 (study PRJEB26092, sample SAMD00036308) | human gut metagenome | host: Homo sapiens | study: EMG produced TPA metagenomics assembly of...
TTCCAGGTCGAACTGGCGGCATTTCTCGGCTTTGATGGCATCATTTTCCAGTCCTCGAATTCTCCGTTGGCGATTTGCTGGATGGCTTTCAAGGCTTTCTTTTCGGCGCTCTTGGTCGACTCGAAACGGCGCTGGTTTTCGTCGTAGAGGGGAATGGCCGCTACGATGGCGCGTCCTTGTTCGCGGAAGTACGGGTGTAGCTCCGGCGCTGGTCAGTTCACCGTCCAGTACCAGCTTGTCCATAGTTCCGGTCTGACTGTTGTTGTTCAGCAGTGCCAGGGCGATGTCCAGAGCGTCTTCGTCGGGATGTCCGGCAGGTACTCCATTGAATACCATTGCCACTTGCGGGTAGAATCCTACTTTAGCCGAATACTGTTTGCGGCCCTTTATTTCGAGGTTCTGGTAGACCTTGCGCTCGGGTGAGGGTTTAGCAGCCAGACGTCCAAAGGCGGCATTGATGCGTCCGCTGATTTGTTGGGCTTTGATGTTTCCTACGAGTACCAGTACCATGTTTTCGGGGACATACCATTGTTCGTAAAATTCAATCAGCTTGCTCAGGCGGGGATTCTTCAGATGTTCGGGCAGGCCGATGATGGAACGGGAGTAAGGATGTCCCTCAAAAGCTTTCTCCATCACGAACTGGTTCTGTGCACGTCCCTGGTCATCTTGTGAACGGTTATATTCTTCGTACACGTTTTCCAGCTCCGACTGGAAGGAACGGAATACGGGATGCAGGAAACGTTGTGAGGAGATTTCCAGCCATTTGTTTATCTGATAGGCAGGGAAGGAGCTGTGATAGAAGGTCCAGTCATAGTAGGTGCCTGCATTCACCCCTTTGGCACCCATGCTTTCCATCAGGTTGGAGTATTCGTTGGGAAGTCCCAATTTTCCAGCTTTGACGGTCAGCTCATTGATTTCCTTGCTGATGGCTTCTTTTTTTGCCGGGTCGGCTTCTTCGGCCATCTGGTCGTACTTGGCGATGATTTCCTTGTAGATCGGTTCTTCTTCCGTCCAGTTCAGCGCGCCTATCTTGTCTGTTCCTTTAAACATGACGTGCTCCAGGTAGTGTGCAAGTCCCGTGTACTCTTCGGGGTCGTTGATGGAACCGGCACGTACGCCTACCAGTCCGAACACGTCCGATTTGGATTCATCTTCCCATATATATACGGAAAGACCGTTCTTCAGCTTGAACGCCTTCAGTCCTTGTCCGAAGGAGGGCAGGGAAATGATAAGGGTAGTCAGCAGAAGAAGTGACTTAAATTGAAATGATTTCATAAAATAAAGTGTTTTTATGTAATAAAGTGTTTTCCTATATGTAGGCAAAGCTATAAAAAAATCACGTAACATTTACGAAATCTTCGGAAAAATGATAGTTTTCAGTATATAATATCACCCGTAAACTATCAGAGAGGGGGGTGTAAACTGTCAAATGATAGTTTTCACCCCTAATAAAAACCGTATTCCGTCCCCGGGGGCTTCAAATCTTCCTTATACTTGCAATCGTAAAACCTAAACCATTATTAACTATTTAAAAATTGAGCAAAGTATGAATACTTACAGTTTTAGAAAAGATTTGCTTGCAGTGCAAGAAGAACTGCTTCGCTTTGCATACAAGTTGACAGCCGACCGGGAAGAAGCGAATGATTTGTTGCAAGAGACATCTCTCAAGGCTTTGGATAACGAAGACAAATTTGAACCCGACACCAATTTCAGAGGTTGGATGTATACCATTATGCGCAACATCTTTATCAATAATTACCGGAAAATAGTTCGCGAACAGACTTTTGTGGACCAGACGGACAATCAGTATCACCTCAGCATGCCCCAGGACTCTGGTTTTGCCAGTACCGAGGGTGCCTACGACCTGAAAGAAATGCATCGCATCGTCAATGCCCTTCCACGCGACTATAAAGTCCCTTTCTCCATGCATGTGTCCGGTTTCAAGTACCGCGAGATTGCCGAACGCCTCGGCCTTCCGCTCGGAACGGTGAAAAGCCGCATCTTCTTTACGCGCCAGAAGTTGCAGGATGAATTGAAAGATTTCATCTGATAATAATTTGATAGTAGCAATATGATATATAACATATTGCTTATGATGATTTTTTAAGGGTTATTCATGACTATATGTCAGAATAATCCTTTATATTTGTATATGTTAAGTTAACCGAAGGAAAATCTCTTATTATTGACTATGATGAAAAAGGAAATTAAATTCAGTCTTGTTTACCGGGACATGTGGCAGTCGTCCGGTAAGTATCAACCCCGGGTAGACCAGTTGGTACGTATTGCTCCGTTGATAGTTGAAATGGGTTGTTTTGCACGCGTTGAAACAAACGGAGGAGCTTTTGAGCAGGTAAACCTTCTGTATGGTGAAAATCCCAACAAGGCTGTACGCGCCTTTACCGCACCTTTTAGGGAAGCAGGCATACAGACGCATATGCTCGACCGCGGGCTAAATGCACTGCGCATGTATCCCGTTCCGGCAGATGTGCGCCGGCTGATGTACAAGGTGAAGCATGCCCAGGGTGTGGACATTACCCGTATCTTCTGCGGATTGAACGAGACGCGGAATATAATTCCTTCTATCAAATATGCTCTGGAAGCGGGCATGATACCGCAGGCTACGCTCTGCATCACGTATTCTCCCGTCCATACGGTGGAATACTATGCCAGTATTGCCGACCGGTTGATTGAAGCCGGGGCACCTGAAATCTGCTTGAAGGATATGGCGGGCATCGGACGTCCGGGTATGCTGGGACAGCTTGTCAGAACCATTAAGGAGAAGCACCCCGATGTGCTGATACAATACCACGGGCATAGCGGTCCCGGACTTTCCATGGCTTCCATTCTCGAAGTCTGTGAGAACGGTGCGACATCATCGATGTGGCGATGGAACCCATGTCGTGGGGCAAGGTTCATCCGGACATCATCTCCGTGCAGGCCATGCTGAAAGACCTGGGTTTCCAAGTGCCCGACATAAACATGAAAGCTACATGAAAGCCCGTGCCATGACGCAGGAGTTCATTGACGATTTCTTGGGTTATTTCATGGACCCCACCAATAAACATATGTCCTCACTCTTGCTGAAGTGCGGTTTGCCGGGTGGCATGATGGGCTCCATGATGGCCGACTTGAAGGGAGTGCATTCCGGCATCAACATGATACTGCGCGGTAAGAACGAGCCGGAACTCAGTCTGGACGACCTGCTCGTCATGCTGTTCGACGAAGTGGAATATGTATGGCCCAAGCTGGGTTATCCTCCTTTGGTGACTCCTTTCAGCCAGTATGTGAAGAATGTGGCTTTGATGAACCTCATGCAGCAGGTAAAGGGAGAGGAGCGTTGGACGATGATAGACAACCATACGTGGGACATGATTCTGGGCAAGAGTGGACGCCTCCCCGGTACTTTAGCGCCCGAGATAGTGGAACTGGCTAAGTCCAAAGGCTTTGAGTTCGTGGATACGGACCCGCAGCTGAACTACCCGGATGCTCTGGATACATACCGGAAAGAGATGGACGAAAACGGTTGGGAATATGGCGATGATGACGAGGAACTCTTCGAGCTTGCCATGCACGACCGGCAGTATCGCGACTATAAATCCGGCGTTGCAAGAAACGTTTTGAGGATGACCTGCAGCGTGCCAAGGATGCGGCGATGGCCAAAAACGGATACTCGGAAGAAGAAATCAAGAAGCTGAAGCGTGCCAAGCAGACCCGATAATCGCGCCTTCCAAGGGGCAAGTGCTTTGGGAGGTTTCCGTCGAAGGTCCTTCTTCTGCTCCTTTCATCGGACGCAAGTACCAGCATGATGAGGTGTTCTGCTACATCTCTACGCCGTGGGGCGAATACGAGAAGATATGGACCGGATTTACCGGACGTGTGGTGGAAGTCTGTGCCAAGCAAGGGGATGTGGTCAATAAAGGGGATGTGATTGCTTATATCCAGCGAAGTGATATTTTTGCATAAAGTGGAGGATGACTGTTTTTCAGTCATCCTTTATCATCCAGCCATTTCTTGATGGTTTCCTTCAGCACTTCTTGAGTGAAGGGTTTGGTAAGGAAGTCGTTGCAACCTGCTTCCAGGGCAGCTTGCTTGTCGTGCTCGTAGCATAGCCGTAAGGGCGATGATGGGGACGTCCGGTACCAGTTCACGGATGATGCGAGTGGCGTCGATTCCGCCAAGGTTGGGCATTTTCATGTCCATCAAGATGAGGTCGGGGTGGACTTCCTCGAACATCGTTACGGCTTCCATGCCGTCTTTGGCATGTTTCAGCCGATAGAGTCGGCCTAAAATGGCGTTAATTAGGATGAAGTTGCTTTCTGTATCTTCGGCAATCAGGATGGTCTTGGAAGGAGGGGTAGGGAGTGCTCCGACTCTTCATTCTTCGGGGAATCTCCGGGGGCTGCATTTTTGCCCCTCTGCTCTGTGGAGTGTGTCTCTGCTGTCGTTTCCTGGTTGTCCTCTTCTTTCTTTTCCGCCTCTGTTTTGCTGGTGGATTCCAGCGGGAGGAACAAAAGTAAATGTGGTGCCTTTACCCACCTCTGAAGTGACGGATATGTTGCCACCCAGACGTTCGATGATGGTTTTGCAGATAGAAGTCCAATCCGGTGCCTGGGCAAAGTTGTTCACCTTGACGAAACGTTCGAATACCCGGTCCACCTTGTCCGGTGCAATGCCCATACCCGTATCGGTGACGTGGAATGCTACATACTTGCCTTCCCGGCGATACCCGTAACTGATGTGCCCGGTGGTGGTGAACTTGAAGGCATTGCCTATCAGATTGGAAATGACCTGGAAAATCCGGTTCTTGTCTCCGTCAATCACGATATTCTCGTCAGAGGGTTCGTATATCAGCTCCACTCCTTTGGGACAGCGGAAAATATGTGCGTCGTGTATCTCCTTGCAGAGTGGATGGAGACGTACGGGCGTGATGGTGAACTCCACGATGCCCGATTCTATTTTTGATAAGTCGAGGATTTCGTTAATGAGCTGGAGCAGGCGTTCGTTGTTCGATTCCACTATTTCGTAATAGCCTAGCCGTTCTTCCTCGTCGGTACTTTCGGCAATAATTCGTGAGAAGCTACAATGGCATTGAGCGGTGTGCGTATCTCGTGGCTCATGTTGGCGAGAAAGGCAGATTTGAGCCGGTCGGAGGTCTCGGCTTTCTCCTTGGCTACGAGCAGTTCCCGTTTCATCTGTTCCATTTCCGTGATGTCCCATTCGATGTTCAGCAGGATGGGGGAGAAGTCGTTGCTTTCAATCTTCATCTTTCGCTTGTCCAGATAGATGGAGTTACCGTTTCCGTCGCGTTCTTCCGCAATCCAGTGCATCTCTTTGCCGGTTCTGGCTATTTCGATGTCTTGTGCCCTCTTTTCCTGGGCAGTATCCAGGGGATAAAAATCGAAGTCGTCCTTTCCCAATGCCTCTTGTATGGGGATTTCGCGGTTATACGATTCGCGGTTGCGGTAGAGGTACTTGAAGTTGTTGTTGATGTCCTTCACAACAATGCCTGCCGGGAGGTTTTCGATGATTTTGTCCAAAATCTGGTTGAACTGTTTGATTTGCTGCTCATGCCGGATGCGTGTCGATACGTCTCTTCCGAATGTCCAGATGGTTCCTTCCCCTTTGTCGCTTGTCACCCAATAAGCGTTTCCTTCAATGGCGAGTACTTCCGGACGCTTGGGCAGCGGATGGTAGACGATGTATCCGTGGTTCGTCTCTCCACGTTTGACACGGTTGGCAAACTCTTTCCAGGATGTTTCATCCCTGCCGTATGAGGCAGGTCGTATATCTTCATCCGGGTGATGTCTTGGCCATTACCGATGCCATGCCGTTCCTTGAAGCAACGGTTGCAGAATATCAGCGTGCCGTCTTCGTGTGCCGAATAAATGTCCTCGGTGGAGTTGTTGATGGCATGTGTCAGCAGATTGATGTCGTTGCGCCGTTTCTGTATGTCGGTAATGTTCTGTATGTATCCTTCTATAGTGACATTCCCGTCTTTCTGCCGTTCGCGGGCAAACGCTTTGAGGCGGATATAGAAAATGTTTCCTTTGAGGAAGATGCGGTAGTCCACGCTGTTTTCCATCTTGCCTTTCAGATTCTCTTTCATCCAGCCGGTAAAGCTTTTCCGGTCTTCAGGAAGGATAAGTTCCAGATAATTGTCCATATTGATGTGCTGCACCTCTTCCGAACACATGATACCCGTATGGCCTGCATAACAGAATATGCGGGTCTGGGTATCGTATTGCCAGTTTCCGATGAGGGCGGCCTTTTGTATTTCGTTGAGCTCGTGGTTTTTCTTTTCGAGTTCCAGTTTGCGCTGGCTGCGTTCTGTGATGTCGCGGTACTGGCAGAGGACCATGCCGTCGTACGGGTACATGATGCATTTAAAGTAATAGGTAGTGTGACCCAGTGTCATTTCGTAATTATGGACTGAACGTACCTTTTGCGTCAGTACCTTCTTGAACTCCGGATATACTTGGTAGTAAGTGGACGGCGGTATCAGTTGGAACAGATTCTTGCCCAGCAGCTTTTCTTCCTTCATGAACCAAAGGTTTACATTGTGCACTGCGATGTCCATGCAAATGCCGTCCCGGTTCAGAAGGAGCATGGTATCTGACGTCAGCTTCAACAGTCTCTCGGCGTTTTCAGCTTGTTTCAAAATGTTTTTCATTCTTACAGTATTAGTTTCATGCCCTTCTGGCCTTCTCCCATGCGCCGCTTGCATTGCCTTTGCGCTTGTGCAGGTAGTTGAATCCTCGTATGACGTTGACGTTCATGAAGAGGAAATAGTAGGGGATGAAAAGTATCTTATTTTTTATATGCTTCATTGAAAGGTAGTACCCCAACTTCCCATGAGGTAGAAAAGAGCTTGTAACAGCCAAATGATGGCATACAGTAATGGCGTGCTTGTCGTAAAGATGAGAATTGTGTTGAGGGGAAGCAATAGAAACAATAGGATAGGAGTGAGCGACCAGCGCAGCACCCGGTGGGAAATATATTGGAAACAGAATGTGCCGTAACGGAATGGGTTGAGCAGCGGACGCAGCCGCCAGATGGACTGTAAGCCCCCGGCAGCGATGCGCACCTTGCGCTTTTCTTCCTCGCGCATGTCTGCCGAGCCGCTTTCTACGGCATAGGCATTGGCACAATAGGCAATGGTGTGCCCCTGCATGACGATGCGCAGGGAGAGTATGAAGTCGTCGAGCAGCGTATCTGTCTGCATTTCCTCGAACAGCTCGCGGCGCACGGCAAACAGTTCACCCGCTGCGCCTACTGCCGAATAGAGGCGTGCGTCGAGCGCTTTGAGGGTGGATTCGTATTTCCAGTATAGCCCTTCTCCCCCCGAGGCAGCATTGTCCTTGCTTTGCACGGCGATACGTTTTTCGCCTGCCACGCATCCCACTTTAGGGTCGGTGAAGGCATGCACTATCTCCCGCAGAGCTTCGCGGTTGAGGTGCGTATTGGCATCGGTGAACACGACAAGGGGCGTTTCTACGAAATGTATACCGCGGTTCAAGGCGGCTGTCTTGCCTTGGCGTTGGGGGTGGTGGAGGACAGTGGCTTGTGGCCAGTGGGAGAGGCGTTCGTTGGTATGGTCGTTGCTGCCGTCGGTCACCCAGAGGATGCGTAGCTTGTCGGCGGGATAATCCAGCTCCAGGCAGTTGCGCATTTTTTCATCCACTACATTTTCTTCGTTGTAGGCGGCGATAAACAGCGTCAATGGGGGTAAAGCATCGTCGGCAGGCATCGGACGGGGCGCAGGCTTGCGGAAACATTCTTTTATCTTGACCAGGATATATAATAATATACCATATCCTATATAAGTATAGAATACTATGAATAAACTTATCCAGAAGAGTACTTCAAGGGCTTCCATGTATCCGCTCGTTTGCTTTCTTTTTTGATAAAAAAGAAATGTGATTGCCAAAAGTATGGATAATCTTTTACTGATGCAAGAAAAGGGGGAAGATTTATCAAAACGCTTCTGTCATATTGAAGTAAAACAACATCTGGTTGTTTACCGTGTTTTTGCCTAAATCCAGGCGGACGTTCATGCGTGGCTGTACCTCAATGCGCAGACCTACACCATAGTTGGGCAGTACACCCTCTATCTTGCCGGGAGTGGGGCCCATGAAGCCGCAGCCGGTCCAGGCTACAAACCTATGTGGTTGAGCATCCGCTTCAACCAAGTGCTGCGGTCGGTATTGAGCATCTGTCTGTACTCCGCCATGACCACATGCGAGGACTTGTCGCGATATTGCCCCATGTAGTAGCCGCGCAGGTCGAAAGGCGTTCCGGTGAGGGCATATTGCGTCAGAGGGACGTCGCCGAACACGTTCTTGGTCTGTGCCGTCCACGCAAGTACCCTGCGCTTGCCCAGTGATTTGTATTGGCGGTAGTCTATCTCCAGGCGGTAGAAGGTCTGGTCGCTGCCGATGAACTTGGCGTACATCATGCCGCGGAAATCCAGATACATGCACGGTAGGCGTTGGCAGGGACGTCACGGCTGTCGTATGTCAGCAGGAAACCGAGGCCGGAGTTGAAGTTGTTATAGCCATTGACCGTACCGCCTGCCTCTTTGTACGAGGGTTCGTCCACCAAGAACTTGCCGGGCTCCGTCAAGTGGTCGTAATTGATGTCGATTTGAGGTCCGGCAAAGATATTGCTGTTGCCCAGTCGGAAAAGGAACCAGGGGTTGATTTGCACGCCGCTGTACCGGTATTTGCTGGTACTGTCGCTTCGTACATAATCTTTATTGGTATTATAGCCGATGCCGTAAAAGTTTTCTTCCGTATTTTTATAGCTGAACTTTCCGAAGATACGGAAACGGTCGCCCTTAAAGAAGAGTTGCGGTTTGGAGAAGAGATTGATGCCACCGTTGAACATGAAGCGATGGCCATGGGCACTACGGAGCGCAGCTGCGTGGTATCGCTGGGGTTCATGCGGAAGGTCATTAGGGCGCTTCCTCCAGCACGGCACCGAAGTCGGGGGTGTAGCTGGGTCCGCCCAGAATATTGTAATGCAGATTCCGACGCGCTACCTTTTGCTTGCGTAGTTCTTTTTTTGGTCAGTGCAGGAACGCTGTCGTTTGTGGCGGCCGCAGTCTGTTCCTGGGCATAAAGGGTGGTGGCGAACAGCACCAGTGCGATAATGCTTAGTATATATCTTTTCATGTCGTACGAAATGTGGGTGCAAAGGAAACTATTTTATTCCGAATAGTTTTCACTGTAATAGATAATAAATCTAAAGATGTCACTAAAATTATCAAAAAAGACATTACTTTTGTCTGCTCCACGAAGCAAGACATCAATAACTAAAAACACATAATCTGAATGAAGAAACGATTTTTATCTGTAATTGTTCTGAGTGCCGCACTGCTCTCCGTGCAGGCACAAGAGGGAAAAGGGGGGATCAGCCCGAAATGCTTGGACAAATCAAGCAAAGTTATCAAGGCACGGCTGCCGACAAGGCTCTTCGCAATGCCATAGGCAATAACGACATCCGCAAACTGGCACTCAACCAGGAGAACATGCAGGGCATGGATACCCACTTCTCCATCAAGGTAGAATCCAAAGGCATCACCGACCAGAAGTCGTCTGGCCGCTGCTGGTTGTTTACGGGCTGAATGTGATGCGTGCCAAGACCCTTGCCGAATACGGTTTCCAGTCTTTCGAGTTCTCCGAAGTCTATCCCTTCTTCTGGGACCAGTTGGAGAAGGCAAACCTCTTCCTGCAAGGCGTCATCGACACAGCAAGAGTCCTTTGACCGACAAGACCGTGGAATGGCTCTTTCAGCATCCGTTGAGCGACGGAGGTACCTTTACCGGTGTGGCAGACATCGTCTCCAAATATGGCCTCGTTCCCAAAGATGCCATGCCCGAAACTAACAGCAGTGAAAATACCTCCCGCATGGCCAACCTCATCTCTCTGAAGCTGAAAGAGTATGGTCTGCAACTGCGTGACATGGCTGCCGCCGGTGCCAAGCCCGCAGCTCTGGAGAAGGAGAAAACTACGATGCTCGGAACCATCTACCGCATGCTGGTGCTGAACATCGGTGTACCTCCCACGGAGTTCGACTATGTCCGCCACGATGCCAAGGGTAATCCTGTGGAGACAGAGCATCACACTCCCATGTCTTTCCTTGAGAAATATGGAGACAAACAACTGCTGACCAACTACGTAATGCTGATGAACGACCCCAGTCGCGAGTATTACAAGTGCTATGAAATAGACTATGACCGCCACCGTTACGACGGCAAGAACTGGACTTATGTTAACCTGCCCGTAGAAGACATCAAAGAGATGGCCATTGCCTCCTTGAAGGACAGCACCATGATGTACTTCTCCTGCGACGTGGGCAAGTTCCTGAATTCCGAACGCGGTCTGCTCGATGTGAAAAACTATGACTACGAATCACTGATGGGCACCACCTTCGGGATGGACAAGAAGCAACGTATCCAGACTTTCTCCAGTGGCTCTTCCCACGCCATGACCTTGATGGCCGTTGACTTGAACAAAGACGGAAAGCCCGTAAAATGGATGGTAGAGAACAGTTGGGGAGCCGCTTCCGGTTATCAGGGACATCTCATCATGACCGACGAGTGGTTCAATGAATACATGTTCCGTCTGGTAGTGGAGACAAAGTATGTTCCCGCCAAAGTGATGGAACTGTTTAAACAAAAGCCCGTCCGCCTGCCGGCATGGGACCCGATGTTCGCTGAAGAAAAGTGATGATAAGGATTAGGGGTTAGGGATTAAGGATTAGTGGGCTGCACTATGATTCCGCAGGGTATTAATCCCTAATCCTTAACCCCTAATCCTTATTCTCGTGTTCGTTAACGAAAGGGATTACGGAAATTTCTCCGTAATTCCTTTCTTTTTTACTCTTTATTCACGTTCTTTTTTGCTACTTTTGCGGCAAATTAATGAAACCATTATTTTAAATAAACGCATGGCAAATGTAATTAAGTTACGTAAAGGCCTTGACATCAACCTGAAAGGCGCTGCTGCCCAGGAACTTGTGTCTGTTAAGGAACCGGGATTCTATTCACTGGTTCCCGATGACTATACAGGCATCACTCCGAAGTGGTGGTCAAAGAGCAGGAGTATGTGATGGCCGGGGGACCCTTGTTTATCGACAAGAATCATCCTGAATTGAAATTTGTTTCGCCCGTCAGTGGCGTAGTGACAAGCGTGGAGCGTGGTGCACGCCGCAAGGTGCTGAACATCGTCGTAGAGGCTGCCACTGAGCAAGATTACGAGGAATTCGGCAAGATGGATCCGTCCAAGATGAACGGCCAGCAGGTGAAGGAAGCTCTTTTGCAGGCAGGTATGTTCGCTTTCATCCGCCAACGTCCGTACGACGTTATCGCTGACCCGACGGTGACTCCGAAAGCTATTTTCATTTCGGCTTTCGACAGTAATCCGCTGGCCCCCGATTTTGAATTCGCTCTGAAAGGAGAAGAAGCAAACTTCCAGACAGGACTCGACGCTTTGTCAAAGATGGCAAAGACATATCTGGGTATTAGTGTGAAACAGAAGCTGCTGCCCTTGTGCAGGCCAAGAACGTTACTGTGACAGCTTTCGACGGACCGCATCCGGCAGGCAACGTGGGTGTGCAAATCAATCACATCTCTCCCATAGTGAAGGGCGAAACGGTTTGGACTATCAGTGCTGAAGCCGTACTCTTCATCGGACGTCTGATGAATACCGGTCGTGTAGACTTGACCCGTACGGTAGCCGTAACAGGTTCCGAAGTGTTGAAACCCGCTTATTGCAAGCTGAAAGTCGGCGCTTTGCTGACGAACGTTTTCAAAGGCAATGTGACTACCGATAAAGACCTCCGCTACATCAGCGGCAACGTGCTGACCGGTAAGAAAGTTTCTCCGAACGGTTTCCTCGGCTCTTTCGACAGCCAGCTGACAGTTATTCCCGAAGGAGATGAAATCCATGAAATGTTGGGTTGGATTATGCCGCGTTTCAATCAGTTCAGCGTCAACCGCTCTTACTTCAGTTGGTTGATGGGCAAGAAGGAATATGTGATAGATGCCCGTATCAAGGGTGGTGAACGTCACATGATTATGTCCAACGAATACGACCGTGTATTTCCGATGGACATCTTCCCCGAATACTTGGTGAAAGCAATCATTGCAGGTGACATCGACCGTATGGAGGCTCTGGGTATCTACGAAGTAGCTCCCGAAGACTTCGCTCTCTGCGAATTCGTATGTTCTTCCAAGGTGGAAGTGCAGCGCATCGTACGTGCAGGACTCGATATGCTTCGTGCCGAAATGGCATAATCGGGGCGTATGGCAAATCGTAAATTGTAAATCGTAAAATCGTAAATATATTAATGAAAGCGTTAAGAAATTATCTCGACAAGATAAAGCCGAACTTTGAAGAAGGCGGCAAATTCCACGCATTTCGTTCGGTGTTCGACGGCTTCGAAACATTCTTGTTCGTGCCTAATGCCACTTCGAAATCGGGAACGCATATTCACGACTCCATTGACAGCAAACGCATCATGTCGATGGTGGTTATTGCGTTAGTACCGGCACTGCTGTTCGGTATGTATAACGTAGGTTACCAGCATTTCCATGCTACCGGTGCCACCGGCGGCTTCTGGGAAATGTTCATCTACGGTTTTCTGGCTGTATTGCCAAAAATCATTGTATCTTATGTAGTAGGTCTCGGCATTGAGTTCGTAGTGGCTCAGTGGAAGAAGGAGGAGATTCAAGAAGGCTTCCTGGTTTCCGGTATCTTGATTCCGATGATTGTTCCGGTAGACTGCCCGTTGTGGATTCTAGCGGTGGCTACTGCATTCTCTGTAATTTTTGCTAAGGAAGTATTCGGTGGTACGGGTATGAACGTGTTCAACGTAGCTTTGATTACCCGTGCATTCTTGTTCTTTGCTTATCCTACGAAGATGTCCGGTGATGCCGTTTGGGTATCGGGCGACAGTATCTTCGGTCTGGGACAGTCGGTAGATGGTCTGACGGTAGCTACTCCGTTGGGTGCAGCCGCTACCTCGGGCGCCGTTCCGGAATTCTCTTGGGACATGGTGACCGGCCTTATTCCGGGTTCCATCGGTGAGACAAGCGTAATTGCCATCGCTCTGGGTGCCATTTTGCTGTTGTGGACGGGCATTGCAAGCTGGAAGACGATGTTTTCCGTATTCGTAGGTGGCGCTTCATGGCATGGGTATTCAATACAATCGGTCCCGACACCCCGATGGCACAGATGCTTGGTACGAACACCTCGTGCTGGGTGGTTTCTGCTTCGGTGCCGTGTTCATGGCTACCGACCCCGTTACATCGGCACGTACAGAGACCGGTAAGTATATCTTCGGATTCCTGATTGGCGTCATGGCTATCATTATCCGTGTGCTCAACCCCGGTTACCCCGAAGGTATGATGCTTGCCATCCTGCTGATGAATATCTTCGCTCCGCTGATTGACTATTGTGTGGTACAGGGCAACATCAGCCGTCGCGAGAAACGTGTAATCAAGTCTAACAATTAAATACCGGAAAAGAAATGAATACCAATAGTAATAGTTATACTATCATTTATGCTTCGGTAATGGTTGTTATCGTTGCATTCCTGCTGGCATTCGTAAGTTCTTCCTTGCGCGAGACGCAGAACAAGAACGTGGAACTTGACACGAAGAAGCAGATTCTTGCTGCACTCAACATCAAGGACGTAAAGGATGCCGAAGCTGAATATAATAAATATGTAAAGGGCGATATGCTGATGAACGTTGACGGTACGCTGACTGAGAATACCGGTGCATTTGCTACCGCTTACGAGAAGGAAGCCAAAGAAAATAACCGTCTGCATGTATTCGTGGCAGAGGTTGACGGTGAGAAGAAATATGTATTTCCCGTTTACGGTGCCGGTCTTGGGGCGCTATTTGGGGATATGTTGCACTAAACAGCGACAAGGATACCGTTTACGGTGTTTACTTCTCCCATGCCAGTGAGACTCCGGGTCTGGGTGCCGAAATTGCAACTCCCCAGTTCCAGGGTGAGTTTACTGGAAAGAAAACATTGGAGAATGGCGAAGTTGTTCTCGGTGTTGTGAAGAACGGTAAGGTCGAAAAACCTAACTATCAAGTGGACGGCATTTCCGGTGGTACCATCACTTCTGTAGGTGTGGATGCCATGTTGAAGGCTTGTCTGAGCAGCTACAAGAACTTTTTAACTAATAATAATGAGGAGGAATAAGAATATGGGACAATTGTTTTCAAAGAAGAATAAAGAAGTATTCTCTACTCCGCTGGGACTGAACAACCCCGTTACCGTGCAGGTATTGGTATCTGTTCTGCTTTGGCTGTTACTGCCAAACTGGAGCCTGCCATTGTGATGGGTCTTTCAGTGACGGTGATTACAGCATTCTCCAATGTAGTGATTTCACTGCTGCGCAAGACGATACCCAACCGTATCCGTATCATCGTTCAGCTGGTGGTTGTTGCCGCGTTGGTAACTATTGTAAGTGAGATTCTGAAAGCTTTTGCTTACGACGTAAGTGTGCAGCTTTCTGTATATGTAGGTTTGATTATCACCAACTGTATCCTGATGGGACGCTTGGAAGCATTTGCCATGCAGAACGGTCCCTGGGAGTCTTTCCTTGACGGTGTGGGCAACGGTTTGGGATATGCCAAGATTCTGGTAATCGTAGCTTTCTTCCGCGAGCTTCTGGGTTCGGGAACGTTGCTCGGTTTCAACATCTTGAACTATGAACCTCTGCAGAAGTTGGGCTATGTGAACAACGGCTTGATGCTGATGCCGCCAATGGCGTTGATTCTCTGCGCTTGCATCATCTGGTATCAGCGTGCACGTCACAAAGAATTGCAGGAAAAGCAGTAATAAATAAATGAAGAATGAAAAATGAAAGAATGAAAAATGGGCTGCTCTGCTGCAGTACAAGTTCTCATTGCTTTAATTCTTTAATTCTTTAATTCTTAATTTATCGAAGAGATATGGAACATTTAATAAGTTTATTCGTCCGCTCTATCTTTGTGGACAACATGATATTCGCGTTCTTCCTCGGTATGTGTTCTTACCTTGCCGTATCGAAGAATGTGAAGACTGCCGTAGGACTGGGTATCGCCGTAACTTTCGTGTTGGTGGTTACGCTTCCGGTCAACTATTTATTGCAGACCAAGGTGCTGGCTGCCAACGCAATCATTGAAGCGTTGACCTCCAGCTTCCTGAGCTTTATTCTTTT
>ENA-OQCP01000651-OQCP01000651.1-human-gut-metagenome-genome-assembly--contig:-NODE-651-length-15228-cov-2.139461_pt1 | contig 15228 bp, 21 predicted proteins | sample MGYA00242760_ERZ504583 | MGnify/ENA primary metagenome ERZ504583 (study PRJEB26092, sample SAMD00036308) | human gut metagenome | host: Homo sapiens | study: EMG produced TPA metagenomics assembly of...
CTCACCGGGAACCACTGCGCCATCCACGATGCCGAGCCGCTGGTCTGCGCCCTTTACCCGCTGGCGCAGGAGATCACGAAGGACGGGCAGGTATCCTACTTTTGCAGCCCACCCAGTGCGGCGGGCAGGTCATTGCGGCAAGGTGGGGGATTATCTGGCCCGTTACGATGTGCCGCCCGGGAGGCCACCGATGTGCGCTGGGCGCAGGTGTGCATGGCGCTGGAAGATGCCGTGGAGCGGCTGGACGCTCTGTTTGAGCCGGTGTTTGCCCGGCGGATGCAGGAAAAGCTGTGGCAGGCGCTGTATTACCGGTACGACTTTGCAAAAGAGTACCGCCCCCAGCTGGAAGAAAATCTGCTCTGGCTGGACGGTGAGCTGAAAAAGCTCGAAGGGATGCAGATGCGGCACAGAACTATCGAAAAAAGTGATAGATAAAATTACTTTGATTGATAATTCGGGCTGTTTCCCGGTTGTTTTAGAGCGGAAAGTGTGATATACTTCACGAGTGTAAAGCGGCAGCGCGATGCGGTAGACCGCTTGAATACTGACTTTCATGCGGTGTCCTGTTGCCGCGAAAGTAGAATTGAGGGAGTAATAGTATGCGTAAAATTTCTCGTCGTTCGTTCCTGTCTGCCGCCGCTGTCTGCGGCGCAGCTGCTGCCCTGACTGCCTGCGGCGGTTCCTCCAGCTCCACGGCTGCTTCTTCCACCGCTTCCTCTTCTGCGGCTTCTTCCGCAGCGGCTGACGGCCAGAAGTATACCGTTGGCATCTGCCAGCTGGTGGAGCACGCCGCTCTGGATGCCGCCACCCAGGGCTTTGAGGATGCCCTGACTGCACAGTTCGGCGAGAATGTCACCTTCGACTTCCAGAACGCCCAGAACGATTCCGCAACCTGCGCCACCATCGCCAACGGCTTTGTTTCCGCAGGCGTTGACCTGATCATGGCAAACGCTACCCCCGCCCTGCAGGCTGCACAGGCTGCCACCAACAGCATCCCCATTCTGGGCACCTCCGTCACCGAGTACGGTGTTGCTCTGGGCCTGACCGATTTCGATGGCACCGTGGGCGGCAACGTCTCCGGCACCTCTGATCTGGCTCCGCTGGATCAGCAGGCGGATATGATCACCGAGTGGCTGCCCGAGGCCACCAAGGTGGGCCTGCTCTACTGCTCTGCCGAGGCAAACAGCCAGTATCAGGTAGACGAGGTCCAGAAGTACCTGGAGGCCAAGGGCGTTACCGCCACCCAGTACGCTTTCTCTGATTCCAACGATCTGGCTTCTGTCTGCCAGAAGGCTGCCGACGAGAACGACGCAGTGTATGTCCCCACCGACAACACCTGCGCTGCCAACACCGGCATCATCGATGGCATCTGCCGCCCGGCCAAGAAGCCCGTGTTCGCCGGTGAGGAGGGCATCTGCTCCGGCTGCGGTGTGGCGACCTGTCCATCAGCTACTACGATCTGGCTACACCACCGGTGAGATGGCTGCCAAGGTTCTGACCGGTGAGGCCGATATCTCCACCATGCCCGTTGAGTACACCAACGTGACCAAGAAGTACAACAAGACCATCTGCGATGATCTGGGCATGACCGTTCCCGAGGTTACGAGGCCATTGAGGAATAACAGGCGCTCTGTCTGTTTCGCAGACAGCTCCCCTGACAGGGAAGCCTGGTCCACGCTGCGGTGACGGAGAGGTTTTACAATAAAATCAGCGGAGAAGAGCGAATTTTGGCTCTTCTCCGCTTTCCCGTATCAGAAAAAAAGTGTAGTTACAGGAGGAAAACATTTTGGATATTCTTGCAAGACTTGCCAACCTGCCCGGTGCCTTGCCCGGTGCCTGTGCGCAGGGCCTCATCTGGGGCATCATGGCCATTGGCGTGTACCTGACCTACCGCATCCTGGATGTGGCTGACCTGACCGTAGACGGTTCCTTTGGCACCGGCGGCGCGGTCTGCGTTATGTGCCTGCTCTCCGGCATGAACGTCTGGGCAGCGATTTTCATCGCCCTGCTGGCCGGTCTGGCCACCGGCCTTGTCACCGGCCTGCTCCACACCTTTATGGGTATCCCGGCCATTCTGGCTGGTATTCTGACCCAGCTGGCCTCTACTCCATCAACCTGAAGATCATGGGCAAGGCCAACCAGTCCATCAACGTGGACAAGTACGACCTGCTGATCTCCCTGCGCTGGGTCAAGGAGCTTGCCCTGCACAACCCCATCATCATGGTCATTCTGGTCAGCGCCGTGGTCATCGGCGTGCTGTACTGGTTCTTTGGCACCGAGCTGGGCTGCGGCATCCGCGCCACCGGTTCCAACCCCGCCATGAGCCGCGCCCAGGGCATCAACACCAGTTTCAATGTGGTGCTGGGTCTGGCGGTCTCCAACGGTCTGGTGGCCCTGTCCGGCGCACTGCTGAGCCAGTATCAGGGCTTTGCCGATGTCAGTATGGGCCGTGGTGCCATCGTCATCGGTCTGGCCGCTGTCATCATCGGCGAGGCCCTGTTCAGCCGCATCTTCCACAATTTTGCCCTCAAGCTGGTGTCCGTCTCGCTGGGTGCCATCATCTACTACATCGTCATCCAGCTGGTGCTGACCCTCGGCTTTGATGCAAACCTGCTCAAGCTGCTGAGCGCTCCGTGGTGGCGGTGTTCCTGGCCGTGCCCTATTGGAAGAGCAAGTACTTCGCAAAGCCTGCGGCAAAGAAGGCACAGAAGAGGATGCAAAAAATGCTTGAGATCCAGAATGTTTCCAAGACCTTCAACGCTGGTACCGTCAACGAGAAAACGGCCCTGAATGGTCTGAACCTGAAATTGAACGAAGGTGATTTTGTCACCGTCATCGGCGCAACGGTGCGGGCAAATCCACCATGCTGAACGCTGTGGCTGGTGTGTGGCCTGTGGACAGCGGCAAGATCATCATTGACGGCACCGACGTGACCAAATTGGGGGAGCACCAGCGCGCCGCCTACATCGGCCGCGTGTTCCAGGACCCCATGACCGGCACCGCCGCCACCATGCAGATCGAGGAGAACCTTGCCCTGGCCGCCCGGCGCGGCAAGCGCGCGGCTGAGGATCGGCATCACCAAGGCCGAACGGGAGCGCTACCGTGAACTGCTCAAGAGCCTGGACCTGGGCCTGGAGGACCGCCTGACCGCCCGCGTGGGCCTGCTGTCCGGCGGTCAGCGTCAGGCACTGACCCTGCTTATGGCTACCATGAACAAGCCCAAGCTCCTGCTGCTGGATGAGCACACTGCCGCTCTGGACCCCAAGACGGCGCTCAAGGTGCTGACCCTCTCGGCCAGGATCGTGGAGGAGAACCACCTGACCACCATGATGATCACCCACAACATGAAGGATGCCATCAAGTACGGCAACCGCCTGATCATGATGCACGAGGGCCACATCATCTATGATGTCTCCGGGGAAGAGAAGAAGAACCTGCACGTCTCCGACCTGCTGGCCAAGTTCCAGATCGCGTCCGGCGGCGAGTTCGCCAACGACCGCATGATCCTTTCCTGATGCATTTCTGATATGGAAAATCCCCTCCGGTGTGTGAGTATCGGAGGGGATCTTTGCATCTTGTGCACCTTTGCAGGGTGTGCTACACTGAGAGAAAGAGGAGGTGTCTCTCGTGCAAAAAATCATCCGGCAGGCAGCTGCTGTGCTGTTGTCTGCGGCTCTGCTGCTGACGGGAACGGCTTCGGCAGCAGCCCAGATTGACCCGGTTGAGGAACGGCTTGCTGCCATGTCTCTGCGGGAAAAGGTGGGGCAGCTGTTCGTGGTGCGGGTCGAGGCACTGGACCCAGTGGACAGTCTGATAGCACAAGGCTGACCTGGACAGAACGGCAGGGGCTGAAAGAGTATCCGGTGGGCGGCATTGTGGTGTTTCGGCAGAATGTGAAAAGCCCGGAGCAGTTGAAAAAGCTTCTGGCAGATTTTCAGGCAGCATCCGGGACCGGTCTGTTGACCGCCGTGGACGAGGAGGGCGGCAGCGTGGCCCGGTTGGCCAATGCTTCCGGTTTTGATCTGCCCCAATACCAGAGTGCCCAGGCAGTAGGTACAACAGGGGACCCGGCCAATGCCCGTGCCATGGGGCAGATCGTCGGAGGCTACCTCAAAACCTACGGCCTGAATCTTGACTTTGCTCCAGTGGCAGATGTGAACACCAATCCGGCCAATACCGTAATCGGGAACCGAGCATTTTCGTCGGATCCGGCAGTGGCGGCACAGATGGTGGCCTCCGCTGTACAAGGGTTTCACGATGCGGGCATACTCTGCACACTCAAGCATTTCCCGGGCCACGGAGATACCGCAGAGGACAGCCACTACGGCACGGCCAGCAGCACCAAGACTTGGGCAGAGATGCGGGAGACGGAGCTGAAGCCTTTTGCGGCTGGAATCGCAGCTGGGGCCGACGTAGTAATGACCGCCCACATCACCACCCCCAATGCAACGCAGGACGGCCTGCCTGCGTCGCTCTCCTACACGATGCTGACCGAGCGTCTGCGGGGGGAGCTGGGCTTTACTGGGGTCATCTGCACCGATTCGCTGTCCATGCAAGCCATTCGTGACCACTATTCTGCAGCAGAAGCGGCTGTAGCGGCGCTGAACGCCGGGGCAGATCTTCTGCTGATGCCGCCCGACCTGCCGGAAGCCTTTGACGGTGTACTGGAGGCTGTGCAGAATGGAACCATCAGCGAGGAACGCCTCAACGAGAGCGTCCGCCGCATCCTAATGCTGAAACAGAAAGCCGGGTTGGAGCTTGACACCCGCACCCCGCTGGAAAAGATGCTGGATGTGTTTCTGTAAGATTGAAGCATAATAAGAAGATCCCCTCCGGTGTGCGCGTACCGGAGGGGATCTTTGCGTATAAAGGAATGTTACCGCTTGATATCGTAGTTCATGTTCATCAGGTTGCGGATGGAGCTGACATCGTCGGTGATGTTGGCATCGCCGTGGATGGTGTGCTTGATGGCGCTGCTTGCCACGGCAAAGTTGATCATGTCCATAGCCTTATAGTTGTGCAGCATGGCGTAGATCAGGCCGCTGGCAAAGGCATCGCCGCCGCCCACGCGGTCCAGAATATTAAAGGTGTAGAGCTTGCTCTCAAAGGTGTGGCCGTCGTACACATAAAGGCCTTGAGGCTGTTCTCGCTGCCGCTGTGGGCATAGCGCACATGGCGGGCAATGCACTTGAGGTTGGGGTAGCGGGCAATGAAATGCTGGAAGATCTCGTCCTGCTGCTCATAGCTGGGCTGCAGGGGCACGCCGTCCTTCCAGTCGCCCTTGCTGTGATCGTTGTCGTCCTTCCACAGGTGGTAGGGCTCAATGCCCAGCAGAACGTCAACGTAAGGCAGGCACTCGGTGCAGAAATCGCGGGCTTCCTCCCAGCTCCACAGGTAGAGCGGAAGTTGCCGTCAAAGCTGACGGTCAGGCCCTTCCTTTTGGCCACCTTGAGCATATCGATGATGAGGCCGCGGCAGTTGGGCCCAGTGCGGGGTAATGCCGCTCAGGTGCAGCCAGTCGTAGCCGTCCAGCAGAGCGTCCAGATCGACCTGGGAGAAGTCATACTCGGTAATGGCACTGTGCTTGCGGTCGTAGATGACCTTGGAAGCGCGGATGCCGTAGCCGGTCTCCAGATAATAAGTACCCAGCCGGTTGAGGGGGTCTCGTTGGGCTCGGTCAGGATCATGGGGGTACAATGCACATCGTTGGAGCGCAGCCAGCGCACCGCGCTCTTGCCCAGGCTGTTGTTGGCACTACGCTGAAGAAGGTGCTGTCCACACCCAGGTTGGCCAGGGCCAGTGCAATGTTGGCCTCGCTGCGCCGTAGCTGGCTTCAAAGCTGGATGCCATGCGGATCTTTTCGTAGTTCGGCGGGGTCAGACGGAGCATGATCTCGCCGCAGGTGATAAATTTCTGGCCGTTGGGCTCGCTGCCGAGGATGGGATTGTAGTGTTCCATAACGCTCCTCCTAAAAAGTCGTTTCTGGGATCCATTTTATGTGAGAACACATTGTTGTATCCATTATACCGCACTGCGCACCGGATAGCAAGCAAATGCTGTTTCGGCCGAGAGAAAAAGGAAAAGAAATTTTGGTTGTTTTGACGAAAGGGCAGGGAAAGGTGTAAACCTCTCCGTCATCATGCTAACGCTCGATGCCACCTCCCTAGTAGGGGAGCCTTGGCAAAAGATTCTCTTTGCGATTTATTCGCCGCTGGCTCTGCAATCAACATCTGCCGCAAGGCAGAACATTACGCTAGCAGGGCCAAACGTAGCGAAGCGGAACCCTCGAAAACGCGACGATATGCCAATGGCTCCCCTATTAGGGGAGCTGCCGAGCGATAGCGATGGCTGAGAGGTTCAGCCCCTCGACCGGTTCACACCCCCGTCAGGTCAAAGCTGGGCGTATACTCTTCCTTTGCACTGCTCTTCTGCTGCATATAGCCAGAACTGAGGCCCAGATCCATGGCGTAGTTGACCACCCGGCGGTATTCGTAGGTGGTGATGCGCCGCCCGATGCCGTGATCTGCCGCCTGATAGAAGGGGGTGTACTGGCTCATCACGCTGGGCAGGAAGCACCCCGGGTCGGCCTTGTTCCAAGCCGCCATCTGATCGAGCACGGCAAAGCTGTCATCCACATGGCCGGGCAGGGCAAGGTGGCGCAGGATCACGCCCCGCTGCAGGATGCCCTCGCTGTCAAAAACAGGGTGCCCGCCTGAGCCATCATGCTTCAATGGCGGGTCTGGCCTGCGCAAAATAGTCCGGCGCAGCGGAAAGCTCTGCCGAAAGGGCAGGGGAAACATATTTCAGGTCGGCCAGCCAGATGTCGATGAAGCCGCGCCAGGCGTGCACGCTCTCCACGGTCTCGTATCCGCTGGTGTTGCAGACGATGGGCAGATGCAGCCCCTGCGCCCGGGCCAGGTCGAGGGCGGCGATGATCCAGGGCCGCCACTGCCCAGGCGTGACAAGGTTGATGTTGTGGGCTCCCTGCGCCTGCAGGTCCAGAAAGATTTCGGCCAGGCGCTCCACGGTGATCTCCTTGCCCAGCCCCTCGGCGCTGATGGGGTAGTTCTGGCAGAAGCAGCACTTGAGGTGCAGCCGGAGAAAACACCGTGCCGCTGCCCGGGTGCCGCTGATGCAGGGCTGCCTCCCAGAAGTGCAGGGCAGCGCGGGCCGCTTTCAGGGTGCGGCCGCCCCGCAGAAGCCCGTCTGCCCGGCGGCCCGGTCGGCTTTGCACTGCCTGGGGCAGAGAGTACAGGCTTCCGGCACGGCAACAGAAATGGTTTTGGGCATAATATCCAAGTCCTTTGCAAAAGATTTGACAGAATTACTCTTGTTTATTATACCATTTATGACATGGAATGTGGTATACTATGATAGAATATTATATATCATGCAAAAATACTACATATCAGACGGAGGATGTCATGCGCACCGAAAACGAGGAGATCCGGGATCATTTGAAATATCTCTCCCTGCTGGCACGGGATTATCCCTCGCAGGCAGCCGCCGCCAGTGAGATCATCAGCACCCAGGCCCTGCTCAAGCTGCCCAAGGGCACCGAACATTTTATGAGCGACCTGCACGGTGAAAACGAGGCTTTTGTCCACATCCTGAACTCGGCTTCGGGTGTCATCCGGGAAAAGGTGGACATCGTGCTGGGGGAGAGCGTGCCGGAACAGACCCGTGCAGAGCTGGCAACGCTCATCTATTACCCCAACGAGAAGCTGCCCCGGCTCAAAGCTGGGTGCACGGATGAAGAAGCGCTTGACCACTGGTACACAGAGACCCTGCTTCAGCTCATTGATATCTGCCGGTTGGTGTCCTCCAAGCATACCCGGCAGCATGTGCGCTCCTGCCTGCCGTCCAGCTGCGGGTATATTCTGGATGAGCTGCTCCATGCCCACTTTGAGGACCACGACAAGGACCTTTATTACGGGCAGATCGTGGGCAGCATCATCGAAAATGGCCGCGCCGACCGGTTCATTGTCCGGCTGTGTGAGCTCATCAAGCGGCTGGCTGTGGACAAGCTGCACATCGTGGGTGACCTGTTTGACCGCGGCCCCCGGCCTGATATCATACTGGACCGCTCATGCGCCACCACCATGTGGATATCCAGTGGGGCAACCATGACGTGGTCTGGATGGGTGCCGCCGCCGGAAGTCCCATCTGCGTCTGCACCGTGCTCAAAACGACACTGGCCTACCACAACCATGCCATGCTTGAGGACTGCTACGGCATCAACCTGCGGCACCTGCAGCGGATGGCCGAGCAGTTCTACGGAAATGACGACCTGACCTCTGGATGCCCCACACCGACGCGGCGCGCGGCCCTTACACCGAGGGAATGCTCCACCGCTGTGCCGTGATGCACAAGGCCGTGACCATTCTGATGCTCAAGATGGAGTGCAAGGTCATCGACCGCAACCCGGATTTCAAGATGCAGGGTCGGGATTTCCTGCGGCACATCGATTGGAAAAAGGGAACAGTGACCCTGAACAGGCAGGCATACCCCTGCGGGACACCAGCTTCCCCACCGTGGACCCGGCAGACCCCGCCGCCCTGAATGAGGATGAGCGGCTGGTGCTTCGCAAGCTGGTGGAATCCTTCCGGCAGAGCGAGCGTTTGCAGCAGCATGTGGAATTTTTGTACGCCAAGGGCAGCGTTTACCACATCGAGAACGGCAACCTGCTCTACCACGGTGTGGTGCCCATGACCAAAAACGGCAGCTTTGCCGTGGAGCGGTTCGAGGGACACAACTACTCGGGCCGCGGCTTGATGGACTACTGTGACGAGCGGGCACGCCGCGGCTACTTTGCTCCCGAGGGCAGCGCAGCCCGGCGGAGCGGTCAGGACTTTTTGTGGTATCTGTGGTGCGGCAAGCTGTCGCCGTTGTTCGGCCGCAGCGCCATGACCACCTTTGAGCGGCTGTATATTGCCGACCCCGCCACCCACGAGGAAGTCAAGGACCCCTATTATACATGGTACAATGAAGAGGCCGCCTGCCGCCGCATCCTGGCGGAATTCGGCCTGCCCGGCACCAGCCACATCGTCAACGGCCATGTGCCGGTGCGGGAGAAGAGCGGCGAGAGCCCCATCAAGGGCGGGGGCCGTCTGGTCGTTATTGACGGCGGGTTCTGCCGCGCCTACCATGAAAAGACCGGCATTGCAGGGTATACGCTGGTGTACTCCAGCCGCACCATGTCCCTGCGGACCCATCAGCCCTTTGTCAGTGCCGAAAAGGCCGTGAACGAAAACATCGACATCGTGTCGCAGAAGAACATTCTGGAAACGGAGAACCACCGCATTCTGGTGGAAGAGACGGACGAGGGCGAGATCCTTCGGGAGCGGGTGCATGACCTGAAACAGCTGGTCAAGGCCTATCAGCTGGGCTGGATCAAGGAGACCTGCAGCGAGGATTGCGTCTGGTAAGGGGCGCTGATTGTAAAATTTTTGAAATAAGAAACAAAAATATCGAATATTTCCGCAGATTCTGGGCAAAACAGAAAATAATCCGGCAGGGGAAAAGGGGGCTTTGCTTTTTGCCCGAAGTTGTGTATAATAAGATAGTTGTATCGTGAGGGTGTGTACCCAGCGGTGCGCGGAGAGATCAAGTAAGAACCCTGAGTGGCCCTGCCGCTGGCGGGCCTGCGACAAGGAGATTATAAAATTGGAAAAGTTTGTTATTACGGGCGGCAAGCCCCTGCATGGCGAAGTCACCATTTCCGGTGCAAAAAATGCGGCTGTGGGCATTCTGCCTGCCACCATTCTGGCGGCAGATGTCTGTGTGATCGAAAATCTGCCGGACATCAGTGATGTGGCAGTCAGTTTGAAGATCCTGAGCACCCTGGGTGCCGGCATCAAGATGCTGAACCGCAATACCTACGAGATCGACACCACCCACCTGAACAGCACCAACGTCCCGGACGATCTGTCCCGCCAGATGCGTGCCAGCTACTACTTCCTGGGTGCACTGCTCTCCCGCTTTGGCAAGGCACAGGTGGCCATGCCCGGCGGCTGCAATCTGGGCCCCCGCCCCATCGACCAGCACCTCAAGGTGTTCAGCGCGCTGGGTGCAGAGGACAGCGTGGACTACGGTATGATCACCGTCCGCGCCAAGGAACTGAACGGTGCCCATATCTTCTTTGATAAGGTCAGTGTGGGCGCTACCATGAACGGTATGCTCTCCGCTGTGATGGCACAGGGCCAGACCATTCTGGAAAACTGCGCCAAGGAGCCCCATGTTGTTGATCTGGCAAACTTCCTGAATATGTGCGGCGCGGATGTGCGCGGTGCCGGCACCGATGTGATCAAGGTGCGCGGCGTGGAAAAGATGCACGGCTGCACTTACAGCATCATCCTGACCAGATCGAGCGGGCAGCTACATGGTTGCCGCTGCTGCCACCGGCGGCGACGTTCTGATCAAAAATGTCACCCCCAAGCATCTGGAACCCATCACGGCAAAGCTCCGCCGTGCCGGTGTGGATGTGGAGGAATTCGATGATTCCGTCCGCGTCTCCCGCAAGGGCGATATCCTGCCGCTGAAGATCAACACCATGCCCCACCCGGGCTTCCCCACCGATATGCAGCCCTGATGGGTGTGCTGCTCAGCGTGGCAAAGGTACCTCCACCATCACCGAGAGCGTGTGGGACAACCGCTTCCGCTATGTGGACGAGCTGCGCAAGATGGGCGCAGTGGTGCAGGTGGACGGTCAGGTGGCCGTGTTTGAAGGGGTGGACAAGCTGAATCCTGCCCCCCTGCGCGCTTCTGACCTGCGTGCCGGTGCGGCCATGGTGGTTGCTGCCCTGATGGCAGACGGCACCAGTGAGATCGAGGAGATCGGCCACATTGAGCGCGGCTACGAGAACATCGTGGAAAAGCTGCGCGGCTTGGGCGCTGAGATCAGCAAGGTGGATCGGATGCCTGCCGCACTGGAATCGGCAATGTGATCATTCAGAACCTCTCAGTCTGTTTTTCAGAAGTTTTCCTGACAGGGAGCTTTTGTGAAGCCATGACGGAGAGGTTCGTTTCTTGAGGTTTGAAATGTCTGAATTCATCTCGTTATACTCTGGTTCCTCCGGCAACTGCAGCGTGGTGCGCACGGGGGAAAAGTACATCATCATCGATATGGGAAAGGGCGTGCGCACCACCTCGGCGGCACTCAAGGAGCTGGGCCTGAACATCAGCGATTGTGCGGGCATTCTGGTCACCCATGAGCACTCTGACCACGTCAAGGGGCTGGCCACCTTCCTCAAAAAGAATCCGCTGCCGGTATACGGCGCAGACGATACGCTGGATTTTCTGGATGCAAACGGCATCGTGCCCGCCAGCTGTGCGCTGCGCACCCTGTCCGGCGGGGAAGAGGATGTGGGAGATTTCGGCGTGACGATGTTCCCCACCAGCACGACGTGCCCTGCGTGGGCTACCGCATCCACACCCCGGACAACAAGACCATGACCATTGCCACCGACCTGGGAGTCCTGACCCCGCCGGTGCATCAGGCCCTGAGCGGCTGTGACCTGGTGGCGCTGGAAAGCAACTACGACCTCCACATGCTCCGCAGCGGGCGGTATCCCTACTACCTGCGCTCCCGCATCGAGTCCAACCGGGGCCACCTCTCCAACGATGAGTGCTCGGCAAAGCTGCTGGAGCTGATCCAGGAGGGATGCAAGAAGTTTGCCCTCTGCCATCTCTCGCAGGAGAATAACACCCCGGCACTTGCTTTGCAGACCATGTTCAACACCCTGGGCGCGGCGGGTGTCGTGCCGGAAAAGGACTGCATCGTGCAGGCCCAGCGCCGCAATGAGATCAGCCCCGCGCTTACATTTTAAGAAAAAGGCCCTCTCCGTCAATGCTTCGCAAAGCGTGACAGAGAGGGCCGTTTTTTGTTATTATGCCAGATCCGGCAGGATATCGGGCCAGAGGGCCTGCTCCTGCCGCAGGTCGGTGAAAACGCAGTCCAGATAGATCTTGTTCACAGCCGAGATGATGGTGCTGCGCAGGAGCTTGCGTGCATCATCAACATCCGGCTCCAGCTCGGAGAAGCTCTTGGTCAGGCCGAACACATAGGGCAGGTAATTCTCCAGCTCATCACAAAAGGTATCATACGCCTGCGCGGAGGTATAATGCGCCCGCTGCATCTTGAACAGACTGTCGATGTTTTCCATGGACAGGACATTTTTAGAAACTACGATGTAGATCAGGCAGGCCAGCTGATCCCGGGTATACTTCTTCTTGATGGGGTGGCTGATGATCCCTTTCTTAACGTAGTTGCTCACCATGGAAGCGGTGAGCTCCACCCCCTGAAATGTGCGGAAACACCCGTTGACAAACTGTACACTCTGATCCAGATAAAGCCCTACGGTGGGGAGTTCTGCATACCGGGGCAGGGCAAACCCTGCGGCGCAGGCCGCAACGCGGCGGTTTGATTCTAATTTCATGCGGACAGTATACCATGTTTTGGAAATGCGGTCAACAGGAAATTGAAAACTTTTGAAATAATTCAATAAAACAGTTGACAGGGTTTTGAAAAGCTGATATAGTGATTCAGACAACAGGAAAAACTGCGGCATCCTCTGCCGCCGGAATGGAGATAAATGCTTATGAACACCAAGATCGTTGTGGATTCCTCCGCCAGCCTGTACACCTTGCAGGGCGTGGATTTTGAATGCGTTCCCCTGAAGATCATCACGACGATGCCGAATATCTGGACAACGGCACGATGGATGCCGTGGGCATGGCCCAGACCCTGCGTACCTATAAGGGCAAGACCTCGACCTCCTGCCCCAACGTCAGCGACTGGCTGGCCGCCTACGAGGGAGCCGACGAGGTGTATGCCATCACCATCACGGGCACTCTGTCCGGCAGCTACAATGCCGCCCAGCTGGCCGCCGAGGAATACCAGCAGGAAAACCCCGGCAAGCGGGTGTTCGTGCTGGACAGCCTTTCCACCGGCCCGGAGCAGCGCCTGCTGGCCGAGCATCTGCGGGATCTGCTGGCTGAGGGCAAGGAGTTTGACGAGGTCTGTGAAGAGATGCTCCGCTACCACAAGCACACCCACCTGCTCTTCTCGCTGGAATCGCTGGCCAATCTGGCCCGCAATGGCCGCGTGAAGCCTGCCGTTGCTGCTGTGGCGCGGATGCTGGGCATCCGGGTCATCGGACAGGCAAGTGAGGCCGGAGAGCTGGATGTTCTCTGCAAGACCCGTGGTGAGCATGGTGCGCTGGAACGCATCGTGCTGGAACTCAAGGAGCACGGCTACACCAACGGCAGGCTCCATATCTCTCACTGCGGCAATCCCGCCGCCGCCGAGCGCCTGAAGCACATGGTAAAGGCTGTGTTTGATGGAGCAAAGGTGGACGTCAGCGAATGCGGCGGTCTGTGCAGCTATTATGCAGAGCTGGGCGGCCTGCTGGTTGGTTATGAGGACGCGGAAGCATAAGCGGACAACCCGCGAAAAAAATTCTGCCCACGATTGAATAGGCGCTCATAGCGGGGAAAGCCGTTGTGGGCGCTTTTTTGTTTGCAAATCTTCCGCTCTGCGCTATACTAACAGCATCAAAATCGCCGTGGGCGGCAGGGGAGGGATACCGCATGTTCAGATTGCCTATCGTCAAGTTTTTTAACCGCATCTTCAACCGTGTCACGATCACAGTGGTGCTGGTGGCTCTACAGGTGCTCTGGCTGCTCTGGGCGTTCTGGTCGTTCACGGCGGGGCGGGTCTGGCTGAACGGTGCCCTGAAGGCGCTGAGCATCATGATCGTGCTGTATCTGGTGCGCAAGGATGAAAACAGTGCTTATAAGATCGGCTGGATCGTTCTGATCGGCCTTCTGCCCCTGCTGGGCGGCGCGCTTTATCTGGCTTTTGGCAACAAGGCCCCCGCCAAGTATCTGCGGGAGCGGATGCAGAAGGTGGAACAGGCCCATCAGACCGAGCTTGCCCAGCCCGAGGGCCAGACCGATGCGCTGGATATCTCCAGCCGGAACCTGAGCCGCTACGTGGCAAAGTTCGGGCCGTATCCGGCCTGGAGGGATACCGCTGCCCACTATTTTTCCTGTGGGGAGGAGATGTATCCCCAGCTGCTGGCAGATCTGGACAAGGCAGAGAAGTTCATTTTTCTGGAATTCTTTATTCTCCGTTCCGGCAAAATGTGGGACGGTGTGGAGCAGATCCTCCGCCGCAAGGCCGCCCAGGGCGTGGATGTGCGGCTGATCTACGATGATTTTGGCAGCCTGCTGGGCCTGCCCAGTGATTTTGTCATCCGCATGGAGAAGGCGCACATCCGCTGCATCCCCTTCAACGGTGGTGCCGCTGGTCTCGCTGGTGATGAACCACCGCGACCACCGCAAGATCGTGGTGGTTGACGGCAATGTGGCCTACACCGGCGGCGTGAATCTGGCGGATGAGTATATCAATGCCGAGCAGCGCTTTGGTTACTGGAAGGATGCGGCTATCCGTCTGGAGGGTGCCGCTGTCTGGAACTTTACCGTGATGTTCCTCAATGCATGGAACGCCTTCCGCCCGCAGGAGACCGATTACACCGCCTTTGCGCCCACCCGCCTGCCTGCAGTGCAGGATGGTGTGGTACAGCCCTACGCGGACAGCCCGCTGGACGAGGAACCGCTGGCCGAGACGGTCTATCTGGACATCCTCTCTCAGGCCCAGAGATATGTTTATATCTATACGCCTACCTGGCCGTGGGCGAAGAGATGCTGGATGCTCTGAAAAATGCGGCCAAGCGCGGGGTGGACGTGCGGCTCATCCTGCCCGGGATCCCGGATAAGAAGCTGGTGTTCCGGCTCAGCCGTTCCTACTATCTGCCCCTGCTCAGGGCGGGCGTGCGCATTTATGAATTCACGCCCGGTTTTCTCCACGCCAAGTGCTATGTCAGTGATGACCGTGTCGCCGTGGTGGGCAGCATCAATATGGATTACCGGAGCCTGTTCCTCCACTTTGAATGCGGAACACTGCTCTTCCATAACAGTCAGATCGCCGCACTGCGGAAGGATGTGGAACGCACCCTGCCGCAGTGCCGGGAGATCATGCGGTCCGACTGCCGCACCAATCTGCCGGGCACAGCACTGGACAGCGTGCTGCGGCTGCTGAGTCCGTTGATGTAAGCGGCTGCGCGCAGCACTCGGGGAGATTTTCCACGCAAGTGAAACGGGCCATTCCATCGCCCGCCCTATTGCCTGCGGCAACAGGTCCCACCCCAGCGGACACTTGCTTTG
>ENA-OQCP01000653-OQCP01000653.1-human-gut-metagenome-genome-assembly--contig:-NODE-653-length-15210-cov-1.555592_pt1 | contig 15210 bp, 21 predicted proteins | sample MGYA00242760_ERZ504583 | MGnify/ENA primary metagenome ERZ504583 (study PRJEB26092, sample SAMD00036308) | human gut metagenome | host: Homo sapiens | study: EMG produced TPA metagenomics assembly of...
CGGTAAATGACATCAGCCATCTTCTTGAAGATGTGGATATGGTGCTGATAATGACTGTTCAGCCAGGATTTGGCGGACAGAAATACATGGACGAATGCACGGAGAAGATCCAGGAGCTTCGTGAGCTTATTGATGAAGAAGAGTGGATGTTGATATCCAGGTAGATGGTGTATCAATGATGATACACTGGAGACGGTTATGCGTGCCGGTGCAAACCTCATGGTCGCAGGTTCCTGGGTATTTAAGGGCGATGTGGCAGCCAATGTAAGACACATTACAGAAAAAATCCACAATATCAAAAAAGAGCTGGACTGAAAATGATCGATACAATAATAATCAGCGGGGGCAATATCCAGAATGGTTTTGCCTCGATTTTTTAAAAAAAAGAATAGAAGAAAGCCGAGGAGAGAAAATCACTCTTGTTGCTGCAGATAAGGGGATGGAATGGTTTATGAAAAACCGGGAATTTATTCCGGATCTTGCAATTGGGGATTTTGACAGTCTTTCCGAAGAAGGCCAAAAATATATGGAAAGCCTGAAGGGACCGGAGATCATCAGGCTGAAGCCGGAGAAGGATGATTCGGATACACAGTCTGCGGTAAACCAGATGATCCGCAAGGGTGCAAAGGATATCCTGATCCTGGGAGCTACCGGCACAAGGCTGGATCATGTGCTGGCGAATCTGGGACTGCTTTCTATGGGTAAGGAACAGGGCGTTCGTATTGCGATCGCAGATCAGTGGAATTATATCACACTTGCAGAAAGCGGAACTATACTGCACAGAGAGGAGCAGTTTGGAAAATATGTTTCATTCTTACTGTGGGAGGTGATGTGACAGGCCTCACTCTGAGGGGATTTAAGTATCCGCTGAACGGATATCATCTGACAGTAGAAGACAGTGGCCTGACCGTCAGCAATGAGATTTCGGAAGAAACCGCAGAGATCCTGTATGAAAGCGGGCAGCTTCTGATGATCATGTCCAGGGACTGACAGTAACAACAAATGCCTCACAGTTGCGATTTCAGGCTGTGTATGGTAATATGGGACAGGAATGGCCTGAAAAACGGAAAGGCCTGTTTAAAGAGTATCTGAAAAATACTGTAAATAAATATATCGAAAGGATGTATATAGAGAGATGAAATTAGGTATCGTAGGACTTCCTAACGTAGGAAAAAGTACATTATTCAATTCACTGACAAAAGCCGGAGCAGAATCCGCAAACTATCCGTTCTGTACTATCGACCCCAATGTGGGGGTTGTAACCGTTCCGGATGAGAGACTGAATCTTCTCGGAGATTTTTATAAATCAAAAAAAAGTAACACCGGCAGTGATCGAATTCGTCGATATTGCAGGTCTTGTAAAAGGCGCATCTAAGGAGAGGGACTTGGAAACCAGTTCCTTGCAAATATCCGTGAGGTAGATGCTATCGTTCACGTGGTACGCTGCTTTGAGGATTCCAATGTTGTTCATGTAGATGGAAGCATTGATCCGCTCCGCGATATCGAGACTATTAATCTGGAGCTTGTTTTCTCTGATCTTGAGATCCTCGAGAGAAGAATTGCCAAGGTTACCAAGACTGCACGTATGGATAAGGAAGCTGCCAAAGAGCTTACATTCCTTGAAAAAGTAAAGGCGCATCTGGAAGAAGGACAGCTTGCCATTACTCTGGAAACAGAGAACGAAGATGAGGATGCATGGCTTGCAACCTATAATCTTCTTACTGCAAACCGGTGATCTATGCGGCTAACGTTGCAGAGGATGATATCGCAGATGATGGGGCGAACAATCAGTATGTACAGGCAGTACGTGAATACGCTGCCAAACAGAACAGCGAGGTATTTGTGATCTGTGCGCAGATCGAGGAGGAGATCTCCGAGCTGGATGAGGATGAGAGAAAGATGTTCCTTGAGGATCTGGGACTGACAGAGTCCGGCCTGGAGAAGCTGGTGCGCGCAAGCTATCACCTTCTTGGCCTTATGAGCTTCCTGACAGCAGGAGAGGATGAGACAAGAGCATGGACTATCAAGATTGGAACCAAGGCACCGCAGGCAGCAGGTAAGATCCACACAGACTTTGAACGTGGATTTATCAAAGCAGAGGTTGTGAATTATCAGGATCTTCTGGATTGCGGTTCCTATGCAGGTGCCAGAGAGAAGGGCCTTGTACGTATGGAAGGAAAAGAGTACGTTGTACAGGACGGAGATGTGATCTTATTCAGATTTAACGTGTGATCACCAACGTCTGTGAAATACCGGCTGTAAGCTGAAAAATTATAACAGGTGATTTTATGGATATGTCAATTCGGTTTCCCGGATTAAATCTGGTTTTGGATCATGTGCCGAGATCCTTTGAGATCTTTGGCTTTGAGATCACGATCTATGGCGTCCTGATCGCGATAGGAATGCTTCTGGGAATCTTTTTTGTGGTACTGGAAGCCAGAAGAAATCATGAAGATCCGGATGCATATCTGGATCTGGCCATCATAACGCTGCTTTCCGGTGTGGCAGGGGCAAGGCTGCTTTATGCGGCTTTTTCCTGGAGCCTTTATAAAAATGATCCGGGACAGCTTCTGAATATACGGTCCGGAGGACTTATGTTTTATGGCGGACTTCTGGGCGGTGTGCTGGGTGGTGCGGTCTACTGCAGGATCCGAAAGAAATCCTTCTGGCAGATGGCAGATCTTGTCTGCATGGGACTTCTGATCGGGCAGATAATAGGAAAGTGGGGAAGCTTTTTTAACAGAGAATCTTTCGGGGAATATGCAGACAACATTTTTTCCATGCAGCTGCCGCTGACTGCGGTACGGGCAGGAGAGGTCACCACGGCTATGCGTGAAAAGCTTCAAACCGTGGACGGTGGTACCTGGATTTTGGTACAGCCTTGTTTTTCTATGAAAGTCTCTGGTGTCTGCTTGTGCTTTTGATGCTTATGATGCTGCTTCGCAAAAAAGTATTTCAGGGAGAGATCTTTCTGAGATATCTGGCAGGCTATGGTCTTGGAAGAGCAGTGATCCAGTGGTTCCGCACAGATAAAATACTGTTTCCGGGAACCGGCGTGGATGTTTCACTGGTGATCTCGGTAATACTTTTTGTTCTTTGTACCGTGGTAGTTGCAGTGAAACGCGTGATGTCCAGAAAGCGGGCAAAAGTACGGATGAGAAGGATCGAGAAAGATCAGCAGGCAGAGAAAGAAGCGGAACAGCAACGGGAAAATGTAGCAGAGAATCTGGAAACAGAGACTGTACAGGGAGAAAAAAATGGATCAGAACGAGATACAGAAGAAAGAGGAAGCTCTTCGGAAAGCGTCACTTTTGCAGCAGCTGCAGGAGGAACGGAAGAAGCTGGACAGCCAGATCAGGAGCAGGAGCGATCTTCTGAAGAATCTGGAGGCCAGCCAAAGAGTTGATCGTATTCTGGAATTATATTACGGAAACTGAGATCAAACAGATATAGGATACAGATGCTTTTGTCTGATGGATCAGAATATAGGATACCGGCATTTGGCTGATAAGAGCAGCAGAAAACTGCCCTGCAGGAAAACGTCTTCTATGACGTTTCCGGCGGGGCAGTTTTTGTGCTGTGCAGTAGGAATATATCAGTACATCTTTCGGAAATCCAGAGGAGTTGTGCCTGTGACTTTACGGAACATGGCGATAAAGTGGCTGGCATCGGAAAATCCGGAAGCGCCGGCAACATCCTGGATCTTCATATCCGGTCTGGAAAGCAGAAGCTCCCGGGCGCGGCTGATGCGGTACATGGTAACGTACTCGTAAACCGAGCAGCCCATAAAACGGCGGAACAGACGGGAAAGATACTGCGGAGAGACAAAAACGCTCCGGCTCAGCTGCGCTGCAGTGATATCCTGCTGATAACCGGTTTCGATTTCTTTTATTACCGGGATCACATATCTCTGGTAGAGCGGATTATCCTGTATCTTCGGAGAAGCTGCACAGTCTGTAAAATTCATAAGAAAATTATAGCAGTCGGAAGAAAGAGATTTCATATCCGGTGTGGGCTGATGATATTTACGCAAGGTAGAAGAAATCATTTTCCGGATACTGGCTCCTTGTTCCTTTTCGATAAGGATCACTTCCTGGTTGTCTGTCATGGAAGGAATGCTGCCTGCCAGTGTTCCTGTGAAGGTGGCAAACATCGTGGTCCAGGAAGTAGACTCTCTGTGATAGGAATGAGGGACACCGGGGGCGATGAGGATGCCCTCGTTGGCTCCGAGAGTATAAAATTTCCCACGGACTTCAATGCGTCCGGTACCCTTTTCAGTCTGGAGGTAATGATAATACGGATATCCGTCCGGACGGAAGATATTAACCTGATTCCAGTGGTTCCCAAGAGATTCAAACATGAAGGGAGCACTGACCGGAGTGTTTCTGAAATAGATCGACATGATATTCACCTGTTTCTAAATGTTATATATTTTGGCGAAACATATTATACCATAATCCGGTGGATTATACTATAATGATCCTAGCATAAAAAAACGAAGGATCCGGCAGAAAAACAGAAGCCGCCGGACAGGAGGAAAAAATGAAAAGATTTGATCATTCTCTGTTAAAAGATCCCCGGTATTTCAGCGACGGAAGAATGGATGCCCACTCAGATCATACATATTATCGCTGTGAGGAAGAGAGAGAAGATGGGAAAACTTCTTTCCGTCACAGTCTGAATGGTCTCTGGAAGTTCCATTATGCACGGAATTATGCATCTGCTATCCCAGGCTTTGAGGAAGAAGCATATTCCTGTAAGGACTGGGAGGAGATTTATGTGCCGGCACATATCCAGATGGAAGGATATGATGCACCCCAGTATGCTAATGTCCAGTATCCGTGGGAAGGCCATGAAGAACTTCATCCGGGACAGATCCCGGAACGTTTTAACCCGGTGGCAAGCTATGTGAGATATTTTCATGTGCCGGAGAGCATGAAAGGAAAAAGAGTATTTGTTTCATTCCAGGGAGCAGAGAGCGCCTGGCTCTGTGGCTCAATGGAAAATTTGTGGGATACAGTGAAGATTCTTTTACTCCGTCAGAATTCGAGCTTACGGAATATCTGAAGGACGGCGAGAACAAGCTGGCGGCACAGGTGTTTAAATGGACAGCCAGCAGCTGGTGCGAGGATCAGGATTTTTACCGTTTTTCCGGAATTTACAGAGATGTTTATCTGTTTACGGTACCGGATGTCCATGTATATGATCTCAGGATCCGTGCCATTCCGGATGAAACTCTCAAAAAGCCGAGCTTGAGATCGTGACCAGTACCTGGGGAAAAGGAAAAATGAAGCTTACACTTTCCGGAAAGGGAGAGATCCTTTTGCAGGAGGAAAGATCTCTGAACGGAGAGGATACCTGTACCTGGGAGATTCAGGATCCCCTTCTCTGGAGTGCAGAAGAGCCGAATCTCTATGATCTGGAGCTGGAGATCAGTGATGAAAGCGGAAAGCTCCAGGAGATCATCCCGGAGAAAGTCGGTTTCCGCCGTTTTGAAATGAAGGATGGTATCATGACCCTTAACGGAAAACGTATTGTATTCAAGGGTGTGAACCGCCATGAGTTCAGCTCTGTCACAGGAAGACATGTGTCCCGGGAGGAACTGCTCAAAGACATCGTGACCATGAAACAGAACAACATCAATGCGATCCGTACCTGTCATTATCCGGATGCATCTCCGATCTACCGTCTCTGTGATGAATATGGTATTTACATGATCGCAGAAAACAATCTGGAATCTCACGGAACCTGGGATATAGCAGAATTTACCGGAGATCACACGGATATCGTTCCGCACAACAAACCGGAATGGCTGGGTATGATGCTGGACCGTGTAAATTCCATGTATCAGCGTGACAAGAACCATCCGGCGATCCTGATCTGGTCCTGTGGAAATGAATCCTTTGGTGGAAAAGATATCTTTGAGATGTCTGAGTTCTACCACAAGAATGATCCTACAAGACTGGTACATTATGAGGGGGTTTTCCATGACCGCAGCTACAATGCCACCAGTGACATGGAAAGCCAGATGTATCCTTCCGTAAAAGCAATCCGGGAGTTCCTTGCAAAGGATGACAGCAAGCCGTTTATTTGCTGTGAGTATACCCATGCAATGGGAAATTCCTGCGGTGCAATGCATAAATATACAGATCTTACAGATACAGAACCGAAATATCAGGGTGGCTTTATCTGGGATTACATTGATCAGTCTATTTACAAAAAAAGACCGTTACGGTAAAGAATTCCAGGCATACGGCGGAGACTTCGGTGAACGTCCTACAGATTATAATTTCAGTGGAAACGGTATCGCATACGGCGGAGACAGAGATGCTTCACCAAAGATGCAGGAGGTAAAATTCAACTACCAGAATATCACTGCGCAGGTAAGTGAGGATTCTGTTAAGATCATCAACAAAAATCTTTTTGTAAATACGGACACATTCCGATGTGAAGTGACTCTTGCAAAGAAACGGTCATGTCCTCCGCACAGAGACACTGGATACAGCGGTGGAGCCTTTAAGCCAACAGACCTACAGACTTCCATTTGGAAAACAGCAGCGCCGGGCGAATATACGGTAACCGTAGCCTTCCTTCTCAGAGAAAAAACACTTTGGGCAGAGGCAGGACATGAGGTTGCTTTCGGCCAGTATGTTTATCAGGTGGAAGGAACACCGGAAGCTCCTGCGTGTGGCGTGGAGTCTTGTGAGAAGCTTCATAACATCGGTGTCCGCGGGGAAAATTTCGAAGTGCTGTTTTCCGTTCTCAATGGTGGTCTGGTTTCGTATAAATATGCAGGAAGAGAAATGATCGAAGCGATTCCGAAGCCCAACTTCTGGAGAGCACCTACAGATAATGATTGCGGAAGTCTGATGCAGATGCGCTATGCACAGTGGAAGATCGCCAGCATGTACGCAAGTCATAAGGATTACCGAAAAGGCATGTATGGTCCGGCCAATGCTCCAGAGACAACGGTTCACGAAAACAGCGTGGAGGTTGCTTTTACCTACATACTGCCAACTACGCCTGCCAGTGAATGCCGCCTTGCCTATGAGGTAACCGGAGATGGAAGAGTAAAGACAACGCTGACTTATGATCCTGTAAAAGAGCTGGGCGATATGCCGGAGTTCGGAGTACTCTTTAAATTCAATGCGGATTATGATCATGTTCAGTGGTACGGCCTCGGACCGGCAGAGACTTATGCAGACCGGAAGCATGGCGCAAAGCTCGGCATTTATGAGAATCTCGTGACAGACAATATGGCACGCTATCTTGTGCCGCAGGAATGCGGAAACAAAGAGGAAGTACGCTGGGCAAAGATCACAGACAGAAGGTAGAGGAATGCTCTTTGAGATGGATAAAGAAAACGGCCCGATGATGTTCTCGGCACTTCCATATACTCCTCATGAAATGGAAAATGCCATGCATCCCTATGAGCTTCCGGCAATCCATTATACCGTTGTCCGTGCCGCAAAGGCGCAGATGGGTGTTGGAGGAGATGACAGCTGGGGTGCCCGCACCCATCCGGAATACCTTCTGGATACCAATGGAAAGATGAAATTTTCCTTTGCGTTCAAAGGCCTTTAAAATGTCATAAAATAACAGAACATAAAGTCAGAAAAAAGCTTCCGGCGACTGTCCGGAAGCTTTTTCATTTCATAATAATGCACAGAAAATAAACAGGTTGAAAAAAAACCTGTGGATATTTCATGAAATGAAAAAAAACTTGGATATGCACTTGTTTTTTCATGGTAAATAGTTTAGAATGATTACATAAGTGGTAGAAAGTGGTGAATAGTGGTAGCGAATGGGGATGAGTGGCAGAATACACCATTTGCACCCTGGAAGCACGAAGGGGAGAATCGTGTTTCACGAGAGTAGGTGGGTTTCATGTTCATGGGCGAGTATAATCATACGATCGACGCGAAGGGGCGTCTGATCATCCCTTCCAGGTTCAGGGAACTCTTAGGGGAAGAGTTCGTACTGACAAGAGGGTTGGATGGTTGCCTTTCTATTTATCCGATGGATGAATGGGTTGCTTTTGAAGAGAAACTCCGAGCATTACCACTTACAAATAAAGACGCAAGAACCTTTTCACGTTTCTTTGTAGCCGGAGCTACAACATGTCAGCTGGATAAGCAGGGAAGAATCTTGGTGCCGCAGACGCTGCGCCAGTTCGCTGGTCTGGATAAGGATGTGGTGCTTACGGGTAATCTGAACCGGATCGAGGTTGGAGCAAAGAGAAGTGGAGCGAGAACTGCAATTATGATGATATGGACAGCATTGCGGAAAGCATGCAGAACATAGGAATCGTCATTTGAGCATAACGCAGGTAGAAATCCCACAGGAGACGGATATGGAATTTAAGCATAAATCTGTATTACTCAATGAGACCATTGACGCTTAAGGGTAAAGCCGGATGGAATCTATGTGGATGGCACTTTAGGAGGAGCGGGACACGCCACAGAGGTGTGTAAGAAACTTCTGCCAAGGGGAGATTTATTGGCATAGATCAAGACCAGGATGCGATAATTGCTGCGAGTGAACGGCTGTCAGCCTTTAATCAGGTGACAATCATTCGCAGCAATTATTGTTACATGGCAGATGAGCTGAGATCCCGTGGCATTGAGAAGGTGGACGGGATCCTGCTAGATTTGGGAGTGTCATCTTATCAGCTGGATAATGAAGAGAGAGGTTTTTCCTATCGGTACGATTCTCCTCTGGACATGCGAATGGACAGAAGACAGAGCCGTACAGCCGGTGATATAGTCAACGGTTATGAGGAACGGGAGCTGTATCGGATTATCCGCGATTACGGCGAAGATAAATTTGCCAAAAATATAGCGAAACACATTGTGGCTGCCAGAGAGCAGGCACCGATCCGGACAACCGGAGAACTGACAGAGATCATACGGGGTGCGATCCCCATGAAAATACAGGCTACAGGAGGACATCCGGCCAAGAGGACTTTTCAGGCAATACGTATTGAGCTCAACCGGGAGCTTGACGTGCTTCGGGATTCCCTGGACGGCATGATTGATCTCCTGGATGACGGAGGAAGGATCTGTATCATTACATTCCATTCTCTGGAAGACAGGATCGTTAAGACCATTTTCCGAAAAAATGAAAATCCCTGTACCTGCCCGCCGGATTTTCCGGTCTGTGTATGCGGAAAGAAATCCAGGGGTAAGGTGATCACAAGGAAACCGATCTTACCGGGAAAAGAGGAAATGGAAGAGAATCCGAGATCCAAAAGTGCGAAGCTTCGTATTTTTGAACGGAAAATGTAGTTGAGAGATGGAAGGTAGGCAAATGGCGAAGACAGGAAGAGGACTACAGCCAGAAGAAATCGAAATACCGTCAGGAACAGCAGAGAAATGTATGTTCAGGGAAATGCGGTAAAACGGCTGCAGGAAGTTCCTCAGAGGACTGATCTGCCCGAGATACAGGAAAGGCGACGGCTGGCTCAGAAAAGAAAACAGAAATCCGCAGTACCTGTGACACCGGCAAAACAGGTGGTAAGCAGACAGGCACAGCGGAACCGGGAAAAGGCAATGGCCATGAACAAGGGGTTCGTTCTGTTTCTTACGGCAGTTTCCATCGCGGTACTTTTTACCTGTATCAATTATCTTCAGGTAAAATCCGAAATCACGGCGAGTATGAAAAATGTTGCAAATCTGGAATCTGAGCTTGCACAGCTGAAAGAAGATAACGATGCATATTACAGTCAGGTCACTTCTGCAGTGGATATCAGCGAGATCAAGAAAAAAGCTATCGGCGAGCTTGGAATGAAGTATCCTTCGGAGGATCAGATACAGACCTATACCACGGAAGGAAACAGTTATGTGAGACAGTATCAGGATGTGGACACACACAAGTAACAGAAGTACAGTTTTTAAGCAGGTGATCGATTGAGTACAAGAAGGCGCAGGCCGGTAAAAAAAATAAATTACAGTATGAAGAAAAAGCTGGCAGTACTATTTTCCTTAGTGTTGCTGGCTTTAGTCGGTTTGGTGGCAAGAATTACCTATATCAATGCCACCAGCGGAAGCAAATATCGAAAGCAGGTGCTGAGTCAGGCTCAGCAGAAATATGAAAATCAGACACTTCCAGCAAAAAGAGGCGATATCTATGACCGGAACGGGAATATCCTGGCAACCAGCAACAAGGTCTATAATGTGGTCCTTGACTGTCTGGAGGTCAATAAGGATCAGGATTCCGTGGAGCCTACCATAAAGGCTCTTGTGGAAGTCCTGGGATTGGATGAAGATGAGATGCGGAAGCTTCTCACCGACAGCAGTACAAAAAAAGTCAGTATCAGATCGTAAAGAAACAGATCTCCATGGACGACAAAAAAAGCCTTCGAAAAATACGAAGATCCGGGAGACGACAGTGAACTGACTGCCACGCAGCTGAAAGAACGTTCCAGGATCACAGGTGTATGGTTTGAGGAAGATTATCTCAGATCTTATCCGTTTAATGAGACTGCCTGTGATACCGTTGGATTTACACTTTCCAGAGATGTGGCGGATGCCGGACTGGAAGGATATTACAATGCGACACTTACCGGCGTGGATGGAAGACAGTACGGATACATCAACAACAATTCCGACGTAGAACAGACGATCATCGAACCGACGGATGGCAAAAGCATTGAGACCTCGCTGGATCTGGGACTTCAGCAGATCGTGGAAAAATACGTAAATACCTTTGAAGAAAAGATGGGAGCCAAAAATGTAGGCGTGATCATTGAGGATCCGAAAACAGGAGAGATCCTGGCAATGGATGGCGGTGACCGTTATGATCTGAATAAGCCGAGAGATCTTTCAAACGTGTATTCCCAGAGGGAGATCGATGCCATGAACGATGAGGAAACCGTGGAAGCGCTGAACGGAATGTGGAGTAATTTCTGTGTGACAGATGCCTACGAGCCGGGATCGGTTGTAAAGCCTATCGTTATGGGCTCCGCACTTGAAATGGGAGCGATTTCCGAGAGCGATAATTTTGTCTGTGATGGCGGACAGTCTTTTGGAGCGGAAGGTGCGACTACTTTTATCAAATGTGCGGTATGGCCGGATGCTCACGGGACAGAAGCTCTTTCCGATGTCATTGCCAATTCCTGCAACGATGGTATGATGCAGATCGCAGCAAAGATGGGAAAAGATAATTTTCTTAAGACACAGAGCGTTTTCAATTTCGGAACAAGAACCGGTATCGATCTTCCCAATGAGGGAAGCGGTGTGATCCATACCAGCGATACATGGGAGAAACGGAGCTTGCATGCTCTGCTTTCGGACAGGGCTATACACTGACCATGATACAGGAGATCAATGCAATGTGTTCTGTGATCAATGGAGGATACTACTATCAGCCTCATCTGGTGACGAAGATCAAGGACAGCAGCGCGGAATCGTAAAAACGATCTCTCCGACACTGATGAAGCAGACGATTTCCGAGAAGATATCTGCAGATATCCGCTCCTACATGGCTGCCAGCGTAGACCATGGTACCAGCCGTACCTCCAAGGTGCAGGGCTACAGCTCCGGTGGTAAAACCGGTACTGCCGAGAAGCTTCCGCGAGGCAATGGCAAGTATCTGGTATCCTTTATCGGATTTGCACCGGTAGATGATCCGGCGCTTGTGATCTATGTAGTTGTGGATGAGCCGAAGGTAGATGATCAGGCAAGCAGTACGTACGCACAGTACATTGCACAGGGAATCCTTTCCGAAGCACTTCCGTATCTGAATGTACAGCCGGATGAGGCAGAGGATGGAGAAGTTCCGACTACAGAGCTGTGGGAACTTTTTAAGGGAATCAGCGATTCTGCAACAGGAACCGGCGCGGACGGGCAGAAGAGGCAATTTCCGATGAGAATGTACCAAGTCCGCCGGAAGATGAGTCGGAGGACAGTGATACCGAAGATAATAACGATATGCAGAGCGAAGGTCTTACCAACGAGGAGGCCGGTCTGGAATAGATAAAAAGAATACCCTCTCAGGGGAACGTCATATATTACAGTGACGACCTCTGAGAGGGATTTTTTTATGATCCGGACCATGGTTTATCACAGGAAAAAATATGGGTGGTTTTTCTGATCTGCATAATGCTTCTTCTGGGACTTGTGGGAAGACTCTGGTATCTTATGAACGTCCGGGCAGAATATTATTCAAAAAAAGGCGGAGGATCTTCATGAGCGGGAACGTGACATAAAAGCGGCCAGGGGAAAGATCCTGGACATCAGGGGAAATATTCTGGCGGATAACCGGACAGTCTGCACAGTATCGGTGATACACAGCCAGATCAAGATCCTGAAAAAGTGATCCGCGTACTGTCCGGAGCATTGTCTGTAAAAGAAGAGGAAATCCGAAAAAAAAGTTGAAAAAATTTCTTCTATTGAAAGAATACAGACAAACGTGGAAAAAGCATTGGAGACAGGATCCGGGAATATGACCTTGAGGGAGTGAAGGTAGATGAGGATTATCGGAGATATTATCCTTATGGATCTCTCGCTTCAAAAGTACTGGGATTTACCGGAGGTGATAATCAGGGGATCATTGGTCTTGAAGTGAAATACGATGAGATCCTGAAAGGAGAGCCCGGAAAGATCCTCACAGTTACGGATGCACGTGGTGTGGAGATCGACGGAACCGGAGAACGGAGGAAGGAACCGGTGTCAGGAAATACTCTGCGTACCAGTCTGGATGTTAATATCCAGGAATATGTACAGCAGGCAGCCGGTAAAGTCATGGAAGAAAAACAGGCGGAGAGAGTTTCCATACTGCTTATGAACCCTCAGAACGGAGAAATCTATGCCTGTGTCAATGTGCCTGAATTTGATCTGAACGATCCGTTTACTCTGAATACAGAAGAAACAGCAGCAGAGGGAGAAAAGAAGCAGGATCTTCTGAACCGGATGTGGAGAAACCCCTGCCTGAATGATACCTATGAACCTGGCTCGACTTTTAAGATCATCACTATGGCAGCAGGGCTGGAGGAAGGAGTGGTGTCAACAGAGGATCGTTTTTTCTGTCCGGGCTATAAGGTGGTGGAGGACCGGCGGATCCACTGTGCAAAGAGAACAGGACATGGTGCGCAGAGTTTTGTAGAAGGTGCCCAGAACTCCTGTAACCCGGTATTTATTGAGGTGGGCCTGCGGCTTGGAGCAGACCGTTATTACAAATATTTTAAACAGTTCGGACTTTTGAAAAAAACAGGGATAGATCTTCCGGGCGAGGCAGGAACGATCATGCATAACCCCAAAAATATGGGAGAGGTGGAGCTTGCCACGGTATCCTTTGGTCAGTCGTTTCAGATCACACCGATCCAGCTTGCAACAACCGTCAGTGGGATCATCAATGGCGGAAACCGGATCACACCTCATTTTGGGATCAGCGTGGAAAGTGCGGACGGAACAAAGGTGCGGACACTGGAATATCCGGTGGAAAGCGGGATTGTGTCCGGTGAGACTTCCCGGACAGTACGTACGATCCTGGAAACTGTAGTTTCAGAAGGCTCCGGAAAAAATGCCGGGATCCAGGGGTTTCCATTGGGGGAAAAACAGCTACCTCTCAGACACTGCCCAGAGGCTCCGGCAGATATATTTCTTCATTCCTGGGGTTTGCCCCGGCAGAGGATCCGAAGGTCCTGGCTCTTTGTATCATCTATGCACCTCAGGGTATGTATTATGGTGGGATCATTGCCGCACCGGTGGTACGCAGTATTTTTGAAAATGTACTTCCCTATCTTGGATCAAGAGGACAGTTACGGAAACTCCATCCGGGGAAAACCGGGCAGATGGGGTTGATTAATGAGGATAAAAGCCTTATACTGTTGAAGAAGTATAAAAAAACGAAAGAATTAGAGGTGTGAGGATGGAGTTTCATGTTGTGATCCCTGTGCTGATCTCATTTGCGATCAGCCTTGTATTAGGACCGATTGTTATCCCTTTTTTAAGAAGACTTAAAATGGGACAGACAGAGAGAGAGCTGGGTGTGCAGTCCCACCTGAAAAAGAACGGTACCCCTACTATGGTGGAGTGATCTTTCTCATTGCAACAACTGTAACATCACTGTTTTATATCAGAGATTATCCGATGATCATCCCGGTACTTTTCCTGACACTGGGATTTGGACTGATCGGATTTCTGGATGATTATCTGAAGGTAGTTCTGAAGCGTTCTGACGGACTTCTGCCATGGCAGAAAATGGCACTGCAGATCGTTGTGACAGCTGTATTTGCTTTTTATCTTGTAAATTATTCCAACGTATCCCTGACTATGAAGATCCCGTTCTGGAGCGGACATTATCTGAACCTGGGATGGTTTGCGGTTCCGGTACTGTTCTTTGCGGTGATCGGTACAGTAAACGGAGTCAATTTTACGGATGGACTTGACGGACTGGCTTCCAGTGTTACCCTGATCGTGGCAGTATTCTTTACGGTGGTTTCCCTTGGAATGAACAGTGGTGTGGAACCGATCACCTGTGCAGTTGTGGGCAGTCTGATGGGATTCCTTCTGTTTAATGTATATCCTGCCAAGGTATTTATGGGAGACACCGGTTCTCTGGCATTGGGTGGCTTTGTGGCTGGTGTGGCTTATGCCATGCAGATGCCGCTGTTTATCATCCTGGTCGGACTGATCTACCTTGTGGAGGTATTGTCTGTTATGCTCCAGGTATCCTATTTCAAGGCAACACACGGAAAAAGAATCTTCAAGATGGCGCCTATCCACCATCATTTTGAGCTTTGTGGGTGGTCTGAGACACGAGTTGTTGCAGTGTTCTCTGTTGTAACTGCTATTATGTGCCTGATCGCTCTCCTGGCATTATAAGGAGGAACAGAAAAATGGATTTAAAAGGAAAAAAAAGTTCTCGTTTTCGGAGCCGGAAAAGCGGCATTGGAGCAGCTGATCTGCTTGGAAGTGCAGGAGCACAGCCGGTGATCTATGACGGAAACGCAGATCTTGATAAAGAGGCAGTTTTACATAAAACAAACGGAAAATACACCCCGGAGATCTGGGCCGGAGATTTTCCGGAGAGAGCGCTGGACAGTCTTGATCTTGTAGTGCTAAGTCCGGGAGTCCCCACAGACCTGCCGCTGGTAAAGAGCTTCTATGAAAAGGGCCTTCCGGTATGGAGCGAGGTGGAGCTTGCCTACCGTACAGGCAAGGGAGAGGTTCTTGCGATCACAGGAACCAACGGTAAGACAACAACAAC
>ENA-OQCP01000655-OQCP01000655.1-human-gut-metagenome-genome-assembly--contig:-NODE-655-length-15148-cov-1.703282_pt1 | contig 15148 bp, 26 predicted proteins | sample MGYA00242760_ERZ504583 | MGnify/ENA primary metagenome ERZ504583 (study PRJEB26092, sample SAMD00036308) | human gut metagenome | host: Homo sapiens | study: EMG produced TPA metagenomics assembly of...
TCAGTCACCTTGCACGTAAGCAGCTTGGTAACCCGGTTGTTGTAGATGGTGTAGACAAACGTGAATTCTACGTTGCCCAGCAGAAAAAAAGCTGCTGAATTTTGCAAATAAGGTTCATGCTGGTGAGATCACCAACGAAGCTGGTGAGAAATTCACCACAGTCGTTCAGATTGGTATCGGCGGAAGTGACCTTGGTCCCCGTGCTCTTTACATCGCACTGGAGAACTGGGCGAAGGCCAATAACACATTCAAGATGGAAGCGAAGTTCATCAGCAACGTTGACCCGGATGATGCAGCTGCTGTTCTTGCATCTGTAGATCTTGCTCACTCTCTTTTCATCGTTGTATCCAAATCCGGTACAACACTTGAAACTCTGACAAATGAGGCATTCGTAAAAGACGCCCTTACAAAAGCGGGCCTGAACCCGTCCAGACATATGCTTGCTGTAACCAGTGAGACCTCTCCTCTTGCAAAGAGTGATGAGTACCTTACCGCTATTTTCATGGATGACTATATCGGCGGACGTTACTCTTCCGTTTCCGGCGTAGGCGGAGCGATCCTTTCCCTTGCATTCGGACCGGAAGTATTCGCAGACATCCTTGACGGAGCTGCCGAGGAGGATAAGCTTGCAACAAATAAGAACATTCTTGAGAACCCGGATATGCTGGATGCCCTGATCGGCGTTTATGAGAGAAATGTACAGGGATATCCTTCTACTGCAGTTTTACCATACTCACAGGCATTAAGCCGCTTCCCTGCTCATCTTCAGCAGTGTGATATGGAGTCTAACGGTAAATCTGTAAACCGCTTTGGTGAGCCAGTGGATTATGTGACCGGACCGGTGATCTTTGGTGAGCCAGGAACCAACGGACAGCACTCCTTCTACCAGCTTCTGCATCAGGGAACCAATATTGTTCCGCTTCAGTTCATCGGCTTTAAGAAGAGCCAGCTTGGTGTTGATGTTGATATCGAGAACAGCACAAGCCAGCAGAAGCTCTGTGCAAACGTTGCAGCACAGATCGTTGCTTTTGCATGTGGAAAAGAAGATGAGAACCTGAACAAGAACTTCAAGGCGGACGTCCTTCCAGTATCATTGTTGGTGAGGAACTTACACCGAAGTCTCTGGGTGCGCTTCTTGCACACTTTGAGAACAAGATCATGTTCCAGGGCTTTGTATGGACCTGAACAGCTTTGACCAGGAGGGTGTACAGCTTGGTAAGGTTCTTGCAAAACGTGTTCTCGCTCATGATACAGACGGAGCACTGAAAGTTTACAGTGATCTTCTTGACATCTGATAAACAGATAGGTACCGTCCCGGAAAATGTTTTTTCGGGACGGTTTTTCTGTATATATGACCTTAACCGGGAAAGGAAATCTTAAATATGCAGCAGATAAAAATGATCGGTCTTGATCTGGACGGAACTCTTCTGAATACAAAAAAAGAACTCACAGAAAATACCAGGCGCGTTCTCAAGGAAGCTATTGATGCAGGTATCCTTGTTCTGATGGCTACCGGCCGGCCATATACCGGCATTCCCGCGGAACTGAGAAATTTTCCGGGAATTCACTATGCTCTCACCTCCAACGGAGCCAGAGTCCTTGATACAGACCATAATAAACTTCTTATCGAGCAGCTTCTTCCCATGGAAAGTGCAAAAAAGCTCTCCGTATCTTTGAAAAATATGATACTTTAAGTGAGATCTATTTTGACGGCCAGGGATATGCAGACGCTGCCAAGCTTGATAATGTAGGAAAATACCATCACGACCCTAATATGTGGAATTATGTCCGTACTACCCGTATCGCGGTTCCGAACATCCAGGATGTCATTACAAAAGAAAACAGAAGCATGGATAAAGTCCAGGCGCTTTTTGCAGACATGGAGGAACGTGCCGCCGCCTGGAAGGAATTAAGTGAACTTAAGGAGCTGGAGCTTGTAGGCTCCTTAAGCTACAATATTGAGATCAACGCCGCCGGTGTCAACAAAGGAACGCTCTTGTTGCTCTTGGCGAAATGCTGGGAATCCCAAGGGAATCCATTATGGCATGCGGAGACGGTGACAACGATGTCCATCTTCTCCGGGAAGTCGGTTTTGGCGTAGCCATGGCCAATGCACAGCCCCAGGTAAAAAAAGCAGCCGATTATATTACTGCTTCCAATGACGAAGACGGTGTAGCACGCGCCATTGAAAAGTTTGCGCTGCACCGATGAGATATTCTATTATGTATGCCAAAAAGGAACCGACAGTTTTTACGCTGTCGGTTCCTTTTTTAGAATGGGATTGAATAGCGGTACATTCACATTCGATCAATATTCATAGTTTCCTGCCGGCTGTTTGATCCTGGTAAGAAGATCATGCCAGGACTGATCCCAGATATACCATTTTCCGGTTTTGGAGTGCTTATATGTACAGATCCATCTGGAACTGTCGCTGCCTGCAAAATCAGTAATGATCTGTAGATCGCAGGAGTGGTCTGAGTCGGTTCAAAATACGGGATATCTTCACTGATGGAATTTCCCTTACCCGGAAGTGTGTCCTGTCTTAACGTAATGGAAATCGGTTTAGACGGAGTATAATTGTTGGCCGGAGTTGCTCCGTTCAGGTAAGAATTGCCAAGATATTTATATCCGTTATCCGCTTTCATACGATCTCTCAAAAAGTTTTTGTAATACTGAGTCATCTCTTTATTGTTGAGATAAGAAATCATCTCCTCGCAGTCCGTCGGATTGGTCGGTGTCCAGGTACGATATGCAAGGATCAGAAGAGCCATGGTCTTATAGCGTCCGTCTGCCGTTGTGATATCATACTGTTTCAGCTCCTCTGCATTGGTCGGGATCGTGGTAAAGGTGTAAGTATAGGTATTTATCGTTACATTAATGACTTCCTTCTGTCCTTTATCATTTGTGATCTCTTTTTTTGCAGATTTAGTTCCTTTTGTAAGAACCGGCTCCACCTGTTTCTTTACTGTCTGTGTCACGTGGACAGTACAGCTGCCTCGCCAGGTACTCTTATCCCGGACCTGGATCTTTGTTGTTCCCACATTCACTGCCGTTACTTTGCCTTTACTGTCTACAGTTGCAACAGATGTATCATCACTGGTCCATACAAGAATCTCTTTATAATTCTTTACCTGAAGCTGTCTCACATCACCTTTATTCATATTTAAGGTGGTGGCACTTAAAGATGGTTTCGGCACCGGTGTAGGTGTCGGCTTCGGTTTCTGTGCTGCTTTTACTGTAACCTTACAGTTGAATTTCTTCGTATTTGCCTTCGCTGTGATCACTGCTGTTCCTTTTTTCACTGCGGTGATCTTTCCTTTGGAATCCACACGTGCGATCTTCGGATTGGAAGAAGAATATTTCACCTTCACAGTTGTTCCTGTCAATTTAATGGCACTGGATTTCTTTTCTGTTAATGTTAGCGATGTCCTGCTGAGCTTCGGTGTTTCTACCTTTACAACACATTTATATGTTTTTTTGCTTACCTTTGCATAGATCGTTGCGGAACCTTTATTTTTTGCAACCACCTGGCCTTTGCTGTTTACGGTCGCAACGCTCTTTTTGGAAGATCTCCAGGCAACCTTCTGCTTGGTCCCGGTAACCTTGAGTGTTGTCTTCTCACCTTTTAAAAGAGTTACTTTTGTTCTGTTCAGTTTTGGTGCGGCGCTGACCGTCACACTTCCAAATACCATCGTAAAAATAAGGCTGATCAGTAGCACAAAACACAACAGATTTTTTTTCTTTTTCATTCTGATTTCCCCCTTTCCGGTAAAACGTATATTTACGTCATATATTGCTTTAATCATATTTTAGAGGAAATCCCTTATAAAAACACTAGCACTTATGATAGTATCCTTGTAAATATGATTGTTTATATTCTTTCATCGCCCATACCGGGGCTTATTATCAGGAAACAAAAATAAAACAGGACTGATTTTTGATACAGATACTTGAAATCAAAAGTTTCATCTGTTTAAAAATCAGTCCTGTTATATGAAAAATATCATGGTTGATCCGTAATAGCAGGCAGATCAAGCATTCGCTATCTGCTCATAATGATACAGTCACGTAACATCGCCAGTGCATGCGCTGTAGTCTGCTCGCGGACCCGCATGCGATTTCCTGTAAAGTGGAACTCTTTGGCAATAGCCTTGCCCTTATAACAGCAGCCCATAAATACAGTACCAACCGGAGTTTCCTTTGTTCCGCCTCCCGGTCCTGCCAAACCCGTCACGGAAATACTGATGTCTGCTCCGGATGCTTTGCAGGCGCCCTTTGCCATTTCTCTGGCACACTTGGCGGAAACTGCCCCCTGCTCCTTCAGAGTACGCTTCTTCACTCCCAGACATTTATGCTTGGCCTTGTTACTGTAAGTCACAAAGCCATAGCCAAACACCTCAGACGCACCGGATACATTGACAATGCGCTGGGCGATCATACCGCCGGTAAGCGATTCCGCCAGGGAAAGCTTCAGATCTTTCTCTTTCAGAAGATCGATCACCGCTTCCTCCAGGGTCTTGCTCTCATCTGTGGCGAAAACATTCTCTCCAAAACGCTTCTTTAGCTCCTTGACAACCGGTTTGATCAGCTTTCTGCAGGCCTTTTCATTCTCTGCGCTTGCTGTCACACGAAGATGCACTTCACCGGTTTTTGCATAAGGTGCATGGTAGGATTGGTCTGGCTTTCGATCAGATCCTGGATTTCCTCTGCTACCTGACTCTCACCGATCCCGCTGATCTTTACCATCTGGGACACAATGATCTCCGGCTGGTTTTTCTGCAGATATGGGACAACGTACTCCTCGAACATGGGCTTCAGCTCATTGGGAGGTCCAGGAAGAAGGATCGCGGTTTTTCCTTTTTTCTCAAGGATCAGTCCCGGAGCAGTTCCGTTATGATTGTCAAGAACAATGGCTCCCTCAGGAACCATGGCCTGTTTATAGTTGTTCTTCGTGATACGTCTCTGAGGATTGTTTTTTCTCATATTCCTTCAGATATTTATCGATCAGTTTCCTTGAGTGGGAATCTTCCTTAAGAGACATTCCCATCAGATCCGCAGTTACTTCCTTGGTGATATCATCCTCTGTTGGTCCAAGGCCTCCTGTGAGGATCACAACATCAGAACGGTCCAGTGCGGTACGGATCACGTCACGCATACGGCCTTCATTATCACCTACTACATCCTGATAGTAAACACTTAACCCAAGCAGGCGCATTTTTCAGAAAGATAGGCGCTGTTGTATTTACGATATTTCCTAGAAGGATCTCGGTTCCTACGGATATCAGTTCTGTGATCATGAAAAGAAACTCCTTTCGTATACTCTGATCCCTACTCCTGCATGGAAAGGACCTTTCTGTTCTGCATGATATAAGTCAGCAGGGAAATAATGGTCAGTGCAACGGACAGCCAGATAAATATCTGTGTCAGCACTGCAAAAACACCTCCGAAATCCAGCATCAGAAGTATGATCATGATCATCTGGGAAACGGTTTTGAATTTTCCCCAGTAGTTTGCGGCAATGACAATTCCGTTCTCCGCTGCGATCAGACGGAAACCGCTAATGATAAATTCCCGTCCGATGATAATGATCACAACCCATGCCGGAAGCTTGTCAACCTCGATCATGCAGATCATGGCAGAGCATACCAGAAGCTTGTCTGCCAGCGGATCCATAAATTTTCCAAAATTGGTTATCAGATTATATTTTCTGGCAAGATGACCGTCAAACCAGTCTGTCACACTTGCTGCGACAAAAATCGCAAGACAGATCCAGCGGTTTGCTTCTCCTCCCCAGCCTGTCAGTAAGAAAACTACAAGAAATGGTACAAGTATCATTCTTGCAACTGTAAGTTTATTCGGTGTATTCATCGCTCAGCACTCCTATCAAATCATACTCAAGCGCACCTGTCACACGTACCTTTGCAAAATCACCTGTCATAAGCAGTTCGCCTGTCTGAACGAAAATGTATCCGTCAACCTTCGGTGCATCCCCGTAGGTACGTCCGATATAGGCACTTTCATCTGCAACTTTTCCTTCGATCATAACAAGAAGTTCCTGTCCGATACGGTCCTGACCTCTGTCATAAGAAATCTCCTGCTGAAGCTCCATCAGCTCGTCTCTGCGTTCTTCCTTCACTTCTTCCGGAACCTGGTCTGCCATCTCTGCTGCCGGGGTATTCTCCTCCGGAGAGTAAGTGAAGACACCGAGACGGTCAAATTCCATCTCATCTACGAACTCCTTCAGTTCTTCATGGTCTTCCTCCGTCTCACCCGGAAATCCGGTGATCAGAGTTGTACGCAGTACGATATCCGGAATCTCCTTACGGAGCTTTCCGACAATATCGATCAGTTCCTGTTTGGAAGTACGGCGGCCCATTCTTTTAAGAATTCGGTCCGATGCGTGCTGGATCGGAATATCCAGATAATGACAGATCTTCTTCTCATCACGAATGGTTTCGATCAGTTCATCGTAAATCTCCTCCGGATAACAGTAAAGGAATGCGGATCCAACGGATACCTCTGATCTCACAGAGCTTCTTTAAAAGAATGTGAAGAGATTTTTTGCCGTAAAGATCCTTTCCGTAAACGGTGGTCTCCTGTGCTACCAGGATCAGCTCTTTCACTCCCTGTTCAGCCATATCCTCTGCCTGGGCGATGAGGCGCTCCATTAGGAACGCTTCGAAATTTACCTCTGAGCTTCGGGATGATGCAGTAGGTACAGTGCTTGTCGCAGCCTTCCGCGATCTTCAGGTAGCCGAAATGTCCACCTGTTGTAAGGACACGTTTGCTTCCTGTATCCGGCAGATAATCAATATCACGGAATTCTTCGAAATGATTTCCGGCTACTGCTTCCTCCAGAGCCTTTACGATGTCGCCGTAGGATGTAGTTCCAAGAACAGCATCGACCTCCGGAACCTCCTCAATGATCTCTTTCTGGTATCGCTGTGCCATACAGCCGGTAACGATCAGTGCATGGCAGCTTCCTGTTTTTTTTGTATTCTGCCATTTCAAGAATGGTTTCCACACTCTCTTCCTTGGCATCCTTGATAAAACAGCAGGTATTGATCACGATTGCATCTGCTGTGTTTCATCGTCTGTGATCTCATGACCTCCGGCTGTAAGAAGTCCCAGCATTTCCTCAGAATCCGCCAGGTTCTTGTCACAACCAAGAGAGATGAATAATATTTTCATAAAATTACTCCGCTTCTTTCTGAGCTGCTTCTACAGTCTCAGTGCCTTCTGCGGTCTCGCCCTCTGCTGCCTCAAGAGCCTCCTTCTCAGCTTCAAGAGCCTCCAGCTCTTCCTCTTCCTCCTGTCCGGGAAGGATCTTTACTTTGCCCTTGTAAAGCTCATCAATGGCAACGGAAAGCGGTTTCTTTCCTGCTGCACCCGGTACAAGCGGCTCTGCTCCTGCGATCAGCTGGCGGGCACGTTTGCTTGCTGCAAGTACAAGAGAATAACGGCTGTTCAGCACGAGAGCCTCATCGTCGTCCTCATTGTTTGTGTTGATAGCCTCAATTAATTCTGAATAAGATGGATGTATCATATCTTTTCTCCCTTCTGTAACGGCAGGGCCGTATTTAACTTGTTAATTGGTATTTATAAAAAAGCTTCCGCTTCTTTCTGGATCCTGGATACAAATCATGATTCCTGGATGTACGCATGCGCTCACACCGGATGGTCTCATGAAGTGTATCAACACATTCCTCCAGATCATCATTGATCAGGAGATAATCATATTTATCCATTCCTCTGGATTCTTCAACCGCTCTTCTGAGACGCCCGTTGATCACATCCAGAGTCTCTGTTCCGCGACCTACCAGACGGTTCTTAAGCTCCTCCATAGACGGCGGACATACAAATACCAGCAGTGTATCCGGAAACTTCTCACGGATCTTCATGGCACCCTGGATCTCGATCTCAAGGATCACATCTTTCCCTGCGGAAAGCTGCTCCTCTACATATTTGCGGGGTGTGCCATAATAATTCTCCACATACTGTGCATACTCGATCAGTCCGTCTTCCCGGATCAGCTGTTCAAATTCTTCTTTTGTGCGGAAGAAATAAGCCTCTCCGTCCTTCTCGCCTGGTCTTGGATTTCTGGTAGTAACAGAAACAGATAATGCATAATTGTCATATTTTTCCATCAGCCGTTTCATGACAGTACCTTTCCGGAACCGGAAAAGCCCGAAACAACAACTAAAATTCCCTTACTCATTTCCTTCCTCCCTCATTTCCTCTCCATACGCTTCCGAAAATCTCCTGGCAATAGTTTCCGGCTGCAGAGCGGAAAGGACAAGATAATCATCGGAAGTAACAATCACTGCTTTTGTTTTTCTTCCCTGTGTGGCATCGATCAGAGTTCGGGTCCCCTTGACACTCTGTATCATGCGCTTTACAGGAGCGGCATCCGGACTTACCACAGCCACGATCTTGCGTGAATTGACAACATTTCCAAAGCCTACATTAATAAGTTTCGCCATTTACGCTCTTCCTTTCTGTCTGTGTACAGCCTGTTTCCTGTCCGGTTACTCGATATTCTGGATCTGCTCACGGATCTTCTCGATCTCTGTCTTCAGATCGATGGCCGCGTTGGATACAATAAGATCATTGGATTTAGACAGGATAGTGTTCGCCTCACGGTTCATCTCCTGTGCCATGAAATCCATCTTACGTCCCACGCCCTCGTTCTCATCCAGGATCTTTCTCATTCCGTGGATGTGGCTTCGAAGACGTACCGTCTCCTCATCATTGCAGATCTTATCTGAAAAAAGTATCACCTCTGCGGCGATCCTGGAATCATCGATCTGGTTATCTTCAAGTAGCTCGTGCATCTTGGCTTCCAGTTTCTCCCGATAAGCCTTCACTACTTCCGGAGAACGTTTTTCCACTACATCGACCTTTGCTTCCAGTCCGTCCAGCTTCCCAAGAAGATCCTGTTTCAGATTAGCACCCTCACGCTGGCGGGTCTCCACAAATTTCCGGCAGGCCTCATGAAGCGGACCCTCCAGAAAATTCCAGAGCTCTTCCTCATCCGGAGCCTGCTCTTCCATTGTAAACACATCCGGATATCTGGAAAGTGTGGAAACACGGATATCATTCTCGATCCCCAGTTCCTCACTCATCTGGTTCAGATAGCCAGATATTCCTTTGCCAGCTCTGCATTGTATTTCAGAGCCATTCCGCCCATTGTATAGTCTTCATAGGTGATGAACACATCGACTTTGCCGCGGCGAATATAAGTCTTCATCACATTTCGGATCTCTCCCTCAAAATAGCTGAGTCTTTTCGGCATTTTGATGTTCAGATCCAGATATCTGTGATTGACGGATTTCAGTTCAACAGAAACCTTACGCTCTCTGGAAACTGCTTCTGCCCTGCCAAAGCCGGTCATACTTTTTATCATGTTATCCTCCAATACTGCCTCTTAAGTTTATCAGCTGCTGATAAATACAGTAACTGATTGCATACGGATTTATTATAGTTCATTCCAAAACCCTAGTCAAACTCTTTTTTTACTGTTATAATGATTGATGTTGAAATGGAGGTAAAATCATGGCATTTGACGGAATTACAGTTTCTGCTCTCGTGGCAGAAATCGATGATAATTTAAAAGGCGGACGTATCAACAAGATCGCCCAGCCGGAAAACGATGAACTTTTGATCACAGGAAAGGGCGCAAATGGACAGAAACGTCTTCTCTTAAGTGCAAGCGCATCCCTTCCTCTGATCTATTTTACAGATAAGAACCGTATCAGTCCTTTAACTGCACCGAACTTCTGCATGCTTCTCAGAAAGCACATCGGAAGCGCCCGTATCCTTGATGTGAAGCAGCCTGGAATGGAGCGTGTGGTGGAATTTGAGCTGGAGCATCTTAATGAGCTGGGGGATCCCTGCAGAAAGCGTCTGATCATGGAGCTGATGGGCAAGCACAGCAACATCATCTTCTGTGACGAAAAAGGCATGATCCTGGACAGCATCAAGCATGTCTCTTCCCATATGAGCTCTGTCCGTGAGGTTCTTCCCGGAAGAGAATATTTCATTCCCAATACTAGGGATAAAGAAAATCCGCTGACTGTTTCCGAGGAGGAGTTCACACAGCACATCTGTAAAAAGCCTGTGAATATTTCCAAGGCGCTTTACACTTCACTTACAGGTATGAGCCGGTAATGGCTGAGGAGATCTGCTACCGTGCATCCATTGACGGAAGCGATGCATCGCAGTCTCTGGATGAGGCAGCCTGCACCCATCTTTATCATACCTTTCTCCGCCTTATGGAACAGATCCGGAACAGAGAGTTCACCCCAAATATTGTCTACCGCGGAGAGGAGCCTGTGGAATACGGTGTCTTTCCTTATCAACAGTTTGGCAGTGAATACCGCAGCGAAATCTTTGACAGTGTCTCTGTTATGCTGGAGACCTATTATGCTACCAAAGTCTGCTGACACGTATCCACCAGAAATCCTCCGATCTTCGCCGTGTAGTACAGACCGCTCTGGAACGTAACCGAAAAAAATACAACATCCAGAAAAAGCAGCTGAATGATACTGCAAAAAAAGATAAATTCAAGGTCTACGGTGAACTGATCAATACCACTACGGATACGGGCTTGAGGAAGGCTGCAAATCCTTTAAAGCGCTGAATTATTACACCAACGAGGAGATCACTATCCCTCTTGATCCGACACTGACTCCGGCACAGAATTCCAAGAAATATTTTGATAAATACGGAAAGCTGAAGCGTACAGAGGAAGCAGTCACAGAACAGATCACAGATACGGAAAGTGAGATCTCTCATCTGGAATCTATCTCCAATGCTCTGGATATCGCCAGATCTGAAAGTGACCTTTCCCAGATCAAGGAAGAGCTCACTGAGTACGGCTATATCAAACGTCACTACACAAACAAAAAAGGCCAGAAAGCCCAGCCGAAATCCAAACCGCTCCACTACATATCCAGTGACGGTTTTGATATCTATGTGGGAAAAAACAATTTCCAGAATGATGAGCTGACTTTCAAGTTCGCAACTGGAAATGACTGGTGGTTCCATGCAAAGAAAATGGCTGGTTCCCATGTGATCGTCCGCACCAAAGACGGTGAACTTCCGGACCGTACTTTCGAAGAAGCAGGCCGCCTGGCAGCCTGGTACTCCAAAGGACACTCTGCTCCCAAGGTAGAAATCGATTATATCCAGAAAAAGCATGTGAAAAAACCTGCCGGTGCGAAACCCGGTTTCGTTGTTTATTACACCAATTATTCTCTCATGGCTTCTCCGGATATTTCGGATCTGAAAGAGGTTACGGAGTAATAACTATTCAACAAAAAACCTTCCTGTGTTTTCTTATTTCTTCAAGACCGGATACCTGTATCTCTGCAAGTATCTGTCCTGAGAAATTTTTCTGTAAACACAGGAAGTTTTTTTATTGAACATTCGCACTCCGCTTCATTACATGCTCACGAACAAAAATCGCAAAACGATTTTGTCAGATCTCCAGTTTTTTCTTCACTGCCGGTGCAATAGACGTATCTGCTTTATGATATGGGATCAGTGTAGACTGCAGTGCATGGTACAGATCGGATTTTCCGGGCCATACGGTTCCTTTCAGATGATTCTGCTCATCCAGCTGATGAAACCAGGAGCCGTTTTCGTGATCCATGACCACTTCATCCAGGTACTTCATAAACGCAGCATAATCTTTCGCATATTTCTCCTTACCGGTCACCTGATAAAGAACTGCAGAGGTATTGATCGCTTCCGCAAGAGTCCAGTGCATACGGTCATGTACCACCGGTTTGCCATTCCAATCTGTCGTGTATACAATTCCCGGTGCACCATCTGCGTTCCAGCCGTCTTTTATTGCTGTTGTGTAAAGTTTCTCTGCTGCCTGAAGATATTTTTCCAGTTTTTCTTTCTCTTCTCCACAGTTTGCAAGCGTCCACTGTGTGATCAGCCTTGCCCATTCGATTCCATGTCCCGGTGTTGCGCCGTATGGTTGAACGGATCATCCGGACGGTCACGGTTGCAGTCAAGATCTGCCACCCATTCCTTCGTAAAATGTTCCGGGATCCTCCAGGAGTTATCTTCTGCCCACTGGATCACATGATCAATGATCCTGCCTGCACGAATGTGATATTTTTTATCCCCGGTGACATCTCCTGCTGCCAGAAAAGCCTCTACCGTATGCATATTGGCATTTAATCCCCGGTAATCATCCAGCACGGTAAATTCCGTATTCCAGGTATCGCAGGCCAGCCCCTCCTCTTCATTCCAGAAATGTCGGTCATAAACAGCCAATGCCTCTTCAAGGAGCTCTTTCGCCCCGGGCCTTCCGGCTGTCAGTGCGGAAGATGCAGCCAGGATCACAAATGCATGGGCATAACACTGTTTATTGGGCACAATATCTCCTTCCGGTGTTACACCTGCATACCAGCCACCGTTTTTTTCATCGTGAAGCTCTCCCTTCAGACCTTTCAATGCCGCATCCGCAAGCTCTTCGCTTCCCTCATGGCCAAGCATCAGACCCAGACTGTATACATGCGCCATACGACAGGTGATCCAGGTTTCCCGGTTTCTGTCCTTCCATGGTGTTCCGTCGTCCCCCAGATAATAGGAACCTCCATTCGGTGAAGGAAACCGATGTCCGAAATTCAAAAGCTCCTCACAGGATGCTTTCAGGAATTCCCGGTTTTCTTTTGTGTTGATCTCATATTTGCTGTTCATTTCAACCACCCCATCTACTTTTTTTCTTTAGGATACCATTCTTTTTGGGGACTTCAATTCCTTTGGATTCTTTTGACAGATTGACGAAAAAAGGAGAATGCCCTATATGCATTCTCCTCATATCAGATTTCTTAATTCCATTACCGTAACGGTCACAGATAGTCCTGTATTAATCTTCAAAACAGGTGATCACATAACGCTCACTTTCCATGATCACATCAGAAACATTGTCTCTGTCCCAGATCGCATCACTGATGATATCTTTCAGCTTATCATCCATAACGATATTAAAATTCTCCTCGATCACCTGAAACGGGACTCCCTCATTCTCCTGTGCATACTCCATGATAAAATCAAGAATCTTCTCTTCCATACCTTAAAATCTGCCTTTCTGTAAATACTAACGTTTAATATATTACATCAGATTTCCGCAGATGTCCAGATATTTTCCAGCCATGTCCATGCGGTATTCCATAAGATATTATGCCAGTATACACACCCCTTCACATTTCGTTCTATATCAGAATCTGGTATGTCGGTTCACATATTTTGCTTTATATTTGGAGTACACAATGGTCTGATCCTTGTAAAGGCCATAATATCCCGATGCTGCATAGCTGATAGATACTGCGATCAGATAGAAGGATACTCCCTTAAAGCCAAACATTTCAAAAGCGATCAGGATCGAAGTGATCGGACAGTTGGTCACACCGCAGAAAACTGCTGCCATTCCGCAGGCTGCACAGATCGACGGAGAAATTCCCATAAGATTACCCATCACACAGCCAAAGGTAGCTCCAATGCAGAAAGAAGGTACGATCTCTCCCCCGCGGAATCCTGCGCGCATAGTCAGTGCTGTAAGCACCATTTTCCAGAAAAAGGCGAAAGTATCCGCCTGTCCGTTTTCCACCGCTTTTTCAATAAGCTCCGCACCAGCGCCCATATATTCATCTGTTCTCAGAATAAAGGTGACAACAATGACCAGGCAGGCGCCCACTGCAACCCTGACATATTTATTCTTAAACCATCTGCCATAAAGTCCTGCTGCACCATTCAGCGCAATACAGAACATAATGCTGACAATTGCACAGCCCAGAGCGATCACTCCCATTTTCAGGCCAGTTTCCACAGTCAGTGCCGGAATATCCGTCACATGAAAACTTTCCGGTGTGACTCCCATTCCGGCTGCAAATCCGGAAGCAATCAATGACGCGATCATACACGGCATCAGTGCTGCATAATACATCACGCCCACACTGACCACTTCCAGCGCAAAAACTGCCGCTGCCATCGGTGTTCCAAACAATGCGGAAACGCCGCGCTCATGCCGCACATGACAATTACATGACGGTCCTCCTCGTCAGATGGATCCATCTTCCAGCTGGTTGGCAATACTTCCTCCAAGCTGGATCGCTGCTCCCTCACGTCCCGCAGAACCACCGGTAAGATGAGTCAGCGCCGTTGTGATAAAGATCAGAGGCGCAGAAGGATTGGCACATCATCTCTGGAACGCACGGTAGAAAGAACCTGATTGGTCCCTCCATCCTCTTTTCCAAGCTTCTCATACAAAAATACAATGACAAGTCCGGATAATGGCAGCAAAAGAAAAATCCATTCATGCGCCTTCCGGTAACTGGTCACTGCCTTCAACGTAAAAGAAAACAGTGTGCTGGCAGCACCTACGATACATCCTGTAATGACAGCAAGAACCAGCCACTTGATCAGATTTGAGATATCCCGGCTGATTCTTGCACTGTAATAATATAAATGTTCCTTTAATCTTTTGTTATGATCGATCCCCATGTTCCTTCCCTTCTTTTCTTTACTGTCTGCATTATACTAATTATACTACATTTTTCCTCTCAGTAAAAGCAGGAAGAGAAAGCCCTGTTATTTTTTCTTCCGTGAAATATGCCTGTGTATCAGGATCGAGAATACACTGATCATCACAAGAAGCACTGCGGAGAGCCAGAATGCCGGAGATCCGGGATTCTTGATATTTGCTCCAAATATCGTGGCTAGGATAACTCCCGGAAATGTTCCCAGCATCCCGCCCAGCATATATACTTCAAACGGGATCTTCACCGCGCCCAGAAACAGGCTCACTGCATCCCCGGGCAAAAAATTCAGCGTTCTCATAAAAAAGAGATATACAGCGGATTTCCGTTCTGATAGTCCACCACTGTTTTCAGCTTCGGATATTTGGAAGTAAGATTCTCCACCATGAAGAGCCGGAAAAACGTCCCATCCAGTAAGGAAGTGCCAATGTGACTGCTCTTCCCAGAAAGTTCACCAGAAGTGCTGTTCCTGTAGAAAACAGATGCCCTACAGCAAGCTGCAGGATCGCAATGGGGAATACAAAGGAAACACTTTTCACGGCATAAAACACAAGCATAAGCAATGCAGCCTTAACAGGTTCCTTCGGCGT
>ENA-OQCP01000656-OQCP01000656.1-human-gut-metagenome-genome-assembly--contig:-NODE-656-length-15131-cov-6.056785_pt1 | contig 15131 bp, 19 predicted proteins | sample MGYA00242760_ERZ504583 | MGnify/ENA primary metagenome ERZ504583 (study PRJEB26092, sample SAMD00036308) | human gut metagenome | host: Homo sapiens | study: EMG produced TPA metagenomics assembly of...
ACTCTGTGAAGCAGCCTGCACCTGTAACTTAAACGGAGAACCGGTCTCCACAAAAGAAAATGAACGTGCGATCATCGAGACAGCTACGAGAACGGATGGGTAACTCCGCAGATCCCGGAAGTGCGTACAGGCAAATCCATCGCAGTCATCGGAAGCGGTCCGTCCGGACTGGCAGCAGCTCAGCAGTTAAACAGACGAGGCCACAGCGTAACTGTATTTGAAAGAAAAGACCGTGTAGGCGGACTTCTCCGTTACGGTATTCCTAACATGAAGCTGGACAAAGCTGTTGTTGACAGAAGAATCCATCTTATGGAAGAAGAGGGAGTTAAATTTGTTACAAATGTAAACGTAGGAAAGGACATCAAAGCAGAAGAACTTCTGAAACAGTTCGACCGCGTTATCCTTGCCTGCGGAGCATCCAATCCACGAGACATTAAAGTTCCGGGACGGGATGCAAAAGGAATTTATTTCGCAGTAGATTTCCTGGGACAGGTAACAAAAGCGCTGTTGGACTCTGATTTTGCCAAAGTTCCATATGAACTTGCCAAAGGAAAAAATGTTCTGGTCATCGGTGGTGGTGATACAGGAAATGACTGTGTGGGAACATCTATCCGTCTGGGCGCCAAATCTGTGATCCAGTTAGAAATGATGCCCAAGCCGCCAGTGGAAAGAACACCATCCAATCCATGGCCGCAGTGCCGAGAGTCCTCAAAACAGACTATGGCCAGGAAGAAGCTATCGCTGTATTCGGACATGACCCACGAGTATACCAGACTACTGTTACAGAATTTATCAAAGATAAAAACGGAAATGTCTGCCAGGCAAAACTCACAAAATTAAAGAGTGAAAAAGATCCAAAGACAGGACGTATGATGATGGTTCCTGTAGAAGGAAGCGAAGAAGTCATCCCTGTAGATGTAGTCCTTATCGCAGCCGGATTCCTTGGCAGTGAGAAATATGTAACAGACGCATTTAAGGTAGCCATCAATGGAAGAACCAATGTAGATACAAAACCAGAGCAGTATCAGACCTCTGTAGACAAAGTCTTCACAGCAGGAGACATGCACAGAGGCCAGTCCCTGGTAGTATGGGCAATCCGCGAAGGCAGAGAAGCTGCGAAGGCGGTAGATGAATCGCTGATGGGATATTCCTATTTGTAAATAATAAGAAGAGAAGTTTGAAAAAGGTGCTGTTGCTTAATGAATGATTATTAGGCGATAACACCTTTTTTAAGTTAAAGTGTATTTGAAAAAGCTGATCCAGATTGTCTTGAAATAAGGTCATGGATGACTTGAAACAAGAAAATCTTAATTAAAGTCAACATAAGAAAAGCTTGCGAGTGACTTGAATTAGAAGAACGATAATTAAAGTCAATGTAAGGAAAGAATATGCTTGACCTAAGAGGAGAAAAGCGTGAATAGGGTCAATGTAAGGGAAAAATATGCTTGACCTAAGAGGAGAAAAGCGTGAATAGGGTCAATGTAAGGAAAGAATATGCTTGACCTAAGAGAGGAAAAACAGGATTCGAGTCAAAACAAGAAAAGTGCAGGAAAATCTGTAGAAGAAAATCAATCATAGCAGTTGACAAAGAAAAGGTACATTGCTATAATTGCCTACATGAACAAAGGCGTTCTTTCTATAGAAAAGTAACTGTAGAAAGTGCGCCATTTTATGTTATATGAAATTATTCCGTAATGTTTCCATAACATAAAAAGTCCTCTGGACAGAATTGCACTGCGGCGGAGAGGAATTATGCCTCTGCGCAATCCATCGCAAGAGGAGTATTCTGCAGACAGAAAACAAATTATATCGAAGAATTATTAAGAAAGCAAAAACAGCAGAAACTATGCTGACAAGGAGTGAATGAAAATGGGGAATTATACCAGAGAAGAAATATTACAGATGGCTGAGGAGGAAGACGTGGAATTTATCCGTCTCCAGTTCACAGATATGTTCGGAACGCTGAAAAACATTGCCATAACTGCCCGGGAACTTCCCCGTGCGCTGGATAACCGATGTATTGTAGATGGTTCCTTTATTGCAGGGATCGCAGGAGAATCTGAACCGGATATGTACTTAAGACCGGATCTTGACACTTTTGCAATTCTCCCATGGAGACCACAGCAGGGAAAAGTTGCCAGACTGTTATGCGACATCTATTGTCCGGACGGAACCCCCCATGAGAGAAGTCCGAGATATATCCTGAAGAAAACCGCCCGGGAGGCAAAGAAGGAGGGATACACCTGTCTGGTAGATCCGGAATGTGAATTTTTCCTTTTTCATACAGATGATAACGGAGTTCCGACTACTGTAACACATGAGAAGGCCGGATATCTGGATGTCAGTCCTGTGGATCTGGGTGAAAACGCAAGACGTGATATTGTATTAAATCTGGAAGACATGGGGATTGAGGTAGAATCTTCTCACCATGAAACTGCTCCTGCACAGCACGAAGTAGATTTCAAATACGGTGAAGTCCGTACGATTGCAGACCGGATCATGTCATTTAAGATGACGGTCCGTACCATTGCCAAACGCCATGGACTTCATGCGACATTTATGCCGAAACCAAGGGCAGAAGTAAATGGCTCCGGAATGCACATTCATTTCTCCTTATTTAAAGATGGAAGAAATGTATTCGTCAATCCGGGAAATCCACAGGAATTAAGCGAAGAAGCTTATTACTTCGTAGGAGGTCTTCTGGCTCACAGCAAAGAGATGGCACTGATCACCAATCCTATCGTAAATTCCTACAAACGTCTGGTTCCGGGCTATGAAGCCCCAACAGAACTGACATGGACAAAGAACAACCAGAATTCACTGGTAAGAATTCCGGGATCCAGAGGTATGGAGACAAGGATCGAACTGAGAAGTCCGGATGCAGCAGCAAATCCGTATCTGGTATTTGCAGTATGTCTGGCAGCAGGACTGGATGGAATCAATAAGAAGATTTATCCGACTAAGTCCTCCAGCAGAGAGTTATCCGAAACAGATCAGAAAACAATGAAGATTGAAAATCTTCCGGGAAATTTGAACGAAGCAATTGATTACTTCGAACAGAGTGACTGGATCAAAGAAGTACTTGGAACAGAATTTTGTAAAGAATACGCAGCAGCCAAGAAAAAAGAATGGTTGCGCTATACAAGAGAAATTTCAGCCTGGGAAATCGAGGAATACTTATACAGAATTTAACCGAATCAAACAAGTCCCCTGTAGAAATTGTAAAAAGCAATAAGCAGTGGGTGGGGACTTGTTTGTATCAGGAGGAGCGAAGCTTCTTCTGATAAACTGCGAAGCAGTTATTCGGTTATGAGCAAGTAGCGAAGCGGATTGCGAACATCCGCTTGATCAAAATCAAACAAGTCCCCTGCGGAGGTTGTAAAAAGCAATAAGCAGTGGACGGAAACTCAGGCTGTAATAGAAATAGGAGTGGCAGAGTTATGAGCAGCAGCATTGTGATTGCGTTACCGAAAATTGAAGACGCAAAGAAAATCCGCACAATACTTAACAGACATGGGCTCACAGTAGCCTCTGTCTGCAGCTCTGTCTCTAATGCGCTGGCCAGTATCTCAGAACTTGACAGTGGTGTCCTGATATGCGGGTATAAGCTGACAGATGCCTATTATAAAGACGCTCTCGATGACCTGCCACAGTATTTTGAAATGCTGCTTCTGGCTTCTCAGCGTATTATAGATGAAGCACCGAATTCCGTCAGCACTGTACAGATGCCGATGAAAGCAAGCGCACTGATAGATACGGTCAATGACATGCTCTATCATCTGGAACGCCGGATCAAAAAGAAAAGAAGAAACCAAAGCCCAGATCAGAAAAAGAACAGAATTATATCTCGAATGCCAAACGCCTTCTGATGGAAAAAAACCAGATGACAGAAGAGGAAGCATATCGACACATCCAGAAATGCAGCATGGATTCAGGAACCAACATGGTAGAAACTGCACAGATGTTACTCATGCTGATGTATGATGAAATTTGATTTTTCAAACACGTTCTAAATAAAATATCCGAAAATAATAAGGAAAATTTTGTAAAAAATGACGATATTATTTTGACAGAATATGTGGTAATATACAGAATATATTTTTGTTCATATCAAGTTAGAGGCAAAATACATTTTAACCCTAACATTATATTATATATAGAAAGAACACAAACAAACATAAAATAGATAATAACAGGAAGAATGATTACAAAGGCGTAATCAGAGAGTCCAGGGGATAGGTGTCTCCGGATTTTCTGATTACGCCTTTTTGATATTCCAGGGTTTTAAGCCAAAAAGTCGTTGTGCTTGCACGAAAAGCCTTTTGAACTTGAAACCAGTGAAGATATCACAAAGGTTTTCAGAAATGAAGAAATGGAGGATGAGGAAATGGAATTTATGGATGGAACATGGAAAAAAGAAATCAATACCTGGGAGGAACTCGTAGGTAATAATCTCCTGAACCAGGAAGCCGTAATCGAAGGCGCTGTTCACAGCATCCGTAATATGGGTGATGTGGCATTTATCATTCTTAGAAGAAGGGAAGGCTTATTCCAGACAGTCTATGAAAATGAAATGGCAAATGTTTCCATTCATGAATTGAAGGAAGCAATGACGATCAGGGTGAAAGGAATCCTGCATGAAGAGGAGAGAGCACCCCACGGAAGAGAGCTTCGTATTCGTCATATTGATATTTTATCAACACCGGCAGAGTCACTTCCAATGGCAATCGACAAATGGAAACTGAACACTTCCCTGGAGGCGAAATTAAACTACAGACCGATTTCCCTGAGAAACATTCAGGAGCGTTCCAAATTTAAAATTCAGGAGGCACTGACAAAGGCATTTCGTGATTATCTCTACGGACAGGGTTTTACAGAGATTCACACTCCAAAGATCGGAGCAAGAGGAGCAGAGGGTGGAGCAAACCTTTTCAAGTTCAGCTACTTCCACAAACCTGCAGTACTTGCGCAGAGCCCACAGTTCTACAAACAGATGATGGTTGGCGTATTTGATAGAGTATTTGAGACAGGCCCGTATTCCGGCTGAGAAACATAATACCAAACGTCACTTAAATGAATACACCAGTCTGGACTTCGAGATGGGATATATTGACAGCTTCGAAGAAATCATGGCAATGGAAACAGGATTCCTCCAGTATGCCATGAACCTTCTGAAAACAGAATATGCAAAAGAAGTACAGATTTTGAAGCTTGAGATCCCGGATGTATCCAAAATCCCGGCAGTCCGTTTCGATGTAGCCAAGGAACTGGTATCACAGAAATATAACCGTAAGATCAGAAATCCATTTGACCTGGAGCCGGAAGAAGAAGCACTGATCGGACAGTATTTCAAAGAAGAATATGGCTCAGATTTCGTATTTGTCACACATTATCCGTCAAAGAAACGTCCATTTTATGCAATGGATGATCCGGAAGACGCAAGATTTACTTTAAGCTTTGACCTGTTATTCAAAGGCCTTGAGATCACAACAGGCGGACAGCGTATCCATGATTACAACATGCTGGTACAGAAAATTGAAGACAGAGGTATGACGCAGGAAGGCATGGAACAGTATCTGGATACCTTTAAACATGGTATGCCGCCTCACGGTGGACTGGGAATCGGTCTGGAACGTCTGACCATGCAGCTTATCGGTGAAGAGAATGTTCGTGAAACCTGTCTCTTCCCGCGAGATATGAACCGTCTGGAACCGTAAATAAGTCAGAAACTTGGAAAGCTGCCTATATATTGACCGGAAACGGCAGGTTGATTCCGGGCAGAAAGAAATAAAAGCAATATAGAATGTTACAGGCAGTATATATAAGGAGAAAATCATGGCAAAGATCATAGATGATGAAACAATGGAAAATGTCTGCATCCTGGCCAAGCTTTCCCTCTCGGAAGAAGAAAAGGAAAAAGCAAAAGCTGAAATGCAGAAAATGCTTGATTATGTAGAGAAACTGGATGAACTGGATACATCGGAAGTAGAGCCGATGTCCCATATCTTCCAGGACGAGAACGTATTTCGTGAGGACGTTGTCACAAACGGCGACAACAAAGAAGCAATGCTTGCAAACGCACCAAAAGCAAAAGAAGGACAGTATCAGGTTCCGAAAACCATAGGATAGGAGACAGGACAATGGAGTTGGAGAAATTAACAGCCTGCAGCTTGGGGAAAAAATAAAACAGCGTCAGGTCAGCGTCCTGGATGGAGTAAAAACTGTTTTTGAACAGATTAAGAAACAGGATTCAGAAGTACACGCTTATCTTGACACATATAAAGAAGAAGCATACAAACGTGCAGAAGAAGTACAGAAAGGCATCGAGGACGGTACTTATACCAGTCCTCTTGCAGGCGTACCGATTGCGATAAAAGATAATATCTGTATTAACGGAAAGAAAACTACCTGTGCATCAAAGATTCTTGAGAATTTTGTGCCTCAGTATAATGCAGAAGTCATTGACCGTCTGGAAAAAGCCGGACTGGTCATTATCGGAAAAACAAACATGGATGAATTTGCCATGGGAAGTACAACAGAGACCTCCGCTTACGGCATCACCAGAAACCCATGGAATCTGGAACATGTACCAGGCGGTTCTTCAGGTGGTTCCTGCGCTGCAGTGGCAGCAGGAGAAACCTATCTGGCACTTGGTTCAGATACAGGCGGATCTATCCGTCAGCCAAGTTCTTACTGTGGTGTAACCGGAATTAAACCAACCTATGGAACAGTATCCCGTTACGGTCTTGTAGCTTATGCATCTTCCCTGGATCAGATCGGTCCTGTAGGAAAAGACGTATCTGACTGTGCAGCTCTTCTGGAGATCATCGCAGGACATGATACAAAAGACAGCACATCCATGAAAAGAGAAGATCTTCAGTTCTCCAAAGAACTGACAGGAGATATCAAGGGGATGAAATTCGGAGTTCCTGAAGAATATCTGGCAGAGGGACTTGATCCGGAAGTAAAAGCATCTTTTATGGGTGTTCTTGATACGCTGAAAGAACTGGGAGCAGAAGTAGAATTCTTCTCTATCAAAACCATGGAATACATGATTCCGGCTTATTATATTATCGCCAGTGCAGAAGCAAGTTCCAACCTGGAACGTTTCGATGGAGTGAAGTACGGTTTCCGTGCAGCAGAATATGAAGGTCTTCACGACATGTACAAAAAGACCAGAACAGCAGGTTTCGGTGAGGAAGTAAAACGCCGTATCATGCTTGGTTCCTTCGTGTTAAGCTCCGGTTATTATGATGCATACTATCTGAAGGCACTCCGCACAAAAGCCCTGATCAAGAAAGAATTTGATCAGGCATTTGGCAAATATGATGTGCTCCTTGCACCTGCATCTCCATTTACAGCACCGAAGATCGGTGAAAGCTTAAAGAATCCCCTTGCCATGTATCTTGGAGATATCTACACAGTAGCAGTCAATCTCTGCGGTCTTCCGGGAATTACAGTTCCATGCGGAAAAGACCAAAAAGGTCTCCCAATCGGTATCCAGATGATCGGGGACTGCTTCATGGAAAAGAAAATCCTGCGTGCAGCACACGCCTATGAAACCAGCCGCGGCTCCTTTGCCGTGCCAGGAGAAGGAGGCACCAGATAATGAAACAGTACGAAACAGTCATAGGACTTGAAGTCCATGTAGAACTTGCAACAAAACAAAATTTTCTGCGGATGCTCCACTGAATTCGGAGGAGCACCCAATACACATACATGCCCGGTCTGCACAGGTATGCCGGGTTCCCTGCCTGTATTAAATAAGAAAGTAGTAGAGTTTGCCCTGAAAGCAGGTCTTGCAGCAAACTGCCAGATCCATCAGTACTGCAAATTTGACCGTAAGAACTATTTCTATCCGGACAATCCACAGAACTATCAGATTTCTCAGTTATATCTGCCAATCTGTCATGACGGATGGGTAGAGATTGAAACCTCTGCAGGCAAAAAGAAAATCCGCATCCATGAAATGCATATGGAAGAGGATGCAGGTAAACTGATTCATGATGAATGGGAAGACTGCTCCCTGGTAGACTATAACCGAAGCGGTGTCCCGTTGATCGAGATCGTATCCGAGCCGGATATGAGAAGCTCTGAGGAAGTAATTGCCTATCTTGAAAAACTCCGTTGTATGATGCAGTATCTGGGTGTATCAGACTGTAAGCTTCAGGAAGGCTCCATGCGTGCAGACGTTAACCTTTCTGTCCGTGAAGTGGGAGCAGAAGAATTCGGTACCAGAACAGAGATGAAGAACCTGAACTCTTTCAAAGCCATTGCCAGAGCAATCGAAGGCGAAAGAGAACGTCAGATCGAACTGATCGAAGAAGGCAAGGCAGTTACACAGGAGACACGCCGTTGGGATGACAACAAAGAATATTCTTACGCCATGCGTTCCAAGGAAGATGCCAAAGACTACAGATATTTCCCTGATCCAGATCTGCCTCCAATCCATATCTCTGATGCATGGATTGAAAAGATCAAAGCAGAACAGCCGGAGCTTCGCGAAGTGAAACAGGCCCGTTATCAGGAAGAGTACGGACTTCCGGCATACGATGCGGGAATCCTCACAGAATCTCGCCATCTTGCAGGTCTTTTTGAAGAAACAGCAGCAATCTACGGAAATGCAAAGAAGACAGCAAACTGGTTTATGGGTGAGGTACTCCGTCTGACGAAAGATAAAGCTATGGATCCGGAACAGGTATCTTTCTCACCGAAGCATCTTGCAGATCTTCTGGTAATGGTAGAAAAATCCGAAGTCAGCCCTCAGAATGCCAAAAAAGTCTTTGAGAAAGTCTTTGAGGAAGACATTGATCCTGTAGCCTACATTGAGGAACATGGTCTGAAGATTGTAGAAGACACAGGACTTCTGGAAGAAACCATCAACAGGATCCTGGATGCTAACCCAGGACCACTTTCAGAACTTCTGGGAGGTAAAGATAAAGTCATGGGCTTCTTTGTAGGTCAGATCATGAAAGAGATGAAAGGCAAGGCAAATCCTGCAAGTGCGCGCGAGACACTTATGCAAGAAGTAGAGAAGCGCAAATAAAATAAATCACCCCGGACATTATGCCCGGGGTAAAACAATAACTAAAAATTATTCTCAAAAAATACTTTGATACTTTACATTATTAAATAATCAAGTATAATAAAACTCGAATAAAATATATTTGCAGATATAATTCTTGTCAAATGAAAAATAAAAAGACAAATATAAAAATGGAAAGGCACAGCAGATATATCAAAACTGCAGAAATGCCAGGGAGGAAATCGAACATGGTAACAGTAAACCACAACTATCTGAAATTACCGGGAAGTTATTTATTTTCCACAATTGCAAAGAAAGTAAAAGCATACAAAGAGGCTAACCCACAGGCAAACGTTATTTCACTTGGAATCGGTGATGTAACTCAGCCTCTGGCTCCGGCAATCATCGAAGCACTTCATAAATCCGTAGATGAAATGGGCAATGCAGCCACATTTCATGGCTATGCCCCGGATCTCGGTTACGAATTTCTCAGATCTGCCATCGCAAAGAATGACTATAAAGACAGAGGATGTGATATTAACGCAGATGAAATCTTTGTATCTGACGGTGCAAAGAGCGATTCCGGAAACATCCAGGAAATCTTCGGCTTAGACAACAAGATCGCAGTATGCGATCCGGTATACCCGGTATATGTAGACACAAACGTAATGGCAGGCCGTACAGGAGAATACAACAAAGAACGTGGCAACTTTGATAATGTAATCTATATGCCATGTACAGCATCCAACGGCTTCCTTCCGGAATTTCCGGAAGAAGTACCGGATCTTATCTACCTTTGCTTCCCGAACAACCCGACCGGTGGTGCGATCACCAAACCGCAGCTTCAGGAATGGGTAGACTATGCAAATAAAAACGGTTCTGTAATTATCTATGATGCAGCATACGAAGCATACATCTCCGAAGAAAAGGTACCGCACAGCATCTATGAGTGCGAAGGAGCAAGAACCTGCGCCATCGAACTGCGCAGCTTCTCCAAAAATGCAGGTTTCACAGGTGTCCGTCTCGGCTTTACAGTTGTACCAAAGGATCTGGTTCGTGACGGTGTAGATCTCCACAGTCTCTGGGCAAGACGTCATGGCACAAAATTTAATGGTGCGCCATATATCGTACAGCGTGCAGGAGAGGCTGTATACTCTCCTGAAGGAAAAGCACAGCTGAAAGAACAGGTAGGTTACTACATGAGCAACGCCAAAGCCATCTACGAAGGTCTGGCATCAGCAGGCTATTCCGTATCCGGTGGCGTAAACGCTCCGTATATCTGGCTGAAAACACCTGATAAGATGACTTCCTGGGAGTTCTTTGACTATCTCCTTGAAAAAGCCAACATCGTAGGAACTCCGGGCTCAGGATTCGGTGCTCATGGTGAGGGATTCTTCCGTCTCACTGCGTTTGGAACACATGAGAATACACTGGAAGCAATTGAACGAATTAAGAACCTGTAAGCAGCTTCCTGATAGGGATGCGGCAGATGTCACTTTGATAGAGAAAATTCGAAGGAGCATGGAGAACTGATTTTTAACATTATTTTCAGAGGAATAGTTATGATATACACAGTAAAACGAATTGAGGAAGACCTGGACTTCGGTTGTGAAGAGCGACCGAAAGGCATGCCAGTCATGGCAATAGTGACGCTTATGGATTCTTCAGGCGAAGAAATAAGGATAAAAGCAGAGGATGCCATGCTCTATGAATGTAACATCAATGAAGGGGACAAGGTTTGCCTTGATGCGAATAATAAGTTAGAAAAAGTAAAATAGAAATTATAGAAGAACCAGAGAATATATTTGGATAAAGAAAACCAATGGCTTTGACTGTTATCAGTCTGCACCATTGGTTTTTTTAGTATGGTATCTGGTTTTACTTTATTTTGTTCCAGCGTTCGACACCTCCTGCTGTTTTGTTACTACCACTATATCACATATAACGTTTTGCAGCTTAATATCTCACCTTATCAGTTATCCTATGTAACCAACAGCGGTGAAGATGAAGGACTTCTGTTCTATGGAAGCACTATCATTCCGTTCAAGGATAAGTTCGATAAGACATTAAAGCTTTACTTACTCATGCCTACTAAGCCGGAAGAGGTTGAAGCCAGAAAGCAGAAGGAAATGGAAGAATAATTGTGAAAAGAGTGTGTGAATTATTGACTAGAGTGGCTTCCAATGGTATATTTAAATTACCCAACAGGTAATTTAAAAAGGAGGGCAAACGTGCAGCTACTATACAATAACAGCAAAGTTCAGAAACAATGTACCGATTTAAAAACTGCAAAAAAGTTGTTTGGCGGGAATGCTGCATTAGCAACCAGCTTATTTGCCCGAATAAATGCTATGCAGCAGGCGAATGTAATTAAGGATATAGTAATGATGCCGACGTTTCATTTTCATAAGTTGAATGGCAACATGGATGGATTTTTTGCTATAGACGTAAAAACGAGGAGAGATCCATGCGTATTATTATTCAGCCATTAGATGAGAATGAAGAACCTTATGATCCTTGTAATATTGATGAAATTGCTGGTGTGGTTAGAATTGTTGAAGTAAAGGAGGTAAGTAACCATTATGAGTAACTATATTGAATATAATGATAAGATTGCTTTTCATCCTGGATACTATATCAAAGAAATCATTGAAGAAAGTGGACTTTCTCAGAAAGATTTTGCAAAACGATTAGATACCACGCCAAAGAATTTAAGTATTCTGGTACGTGGGGAGCAAAGCTTATCAATCGATATAGCCATGAAATTATCTCGAATGTTAGGGACTAGTGTTGAATACTGGCTGAATCTTCAGAAGAGCTATGACGCTTTGATTGCTGAGTTTGAATTATCCAAGGAATTAGAACAGGAAAGAAGAATATTTAAGTACTTTCAGTACACATATTTCAGAGAGAATTTTGGACTGCCTGATCTTCCGAGAAAAATAAATGAGCAGATTAAGTGCCTGCGTGAATTTTTAAATGTTGCATCATTATCTGTTTTCACAAAGCAAAATATGGCAGTTAGTTTCCGAAGTGCATCTGAGGATATGAAAGAGGCTAATATTGCCAGAGCAAATGCAATGGTTCAGATTGCAATTAATCAGGCTCTGAAGATAGAAGCACCTAAGTTTGACAAAAAGAAGTTTGAAAAAGCTGTTGATTATGCATTGACATTAACAACACAGCATGGTGATTTTTATCCATTGATTAGGAAGGCCTTTGAAGATGCGGGAGTAATATTCGTAATACTTCCAAATCTTCCGGGTTCAGGAATAAATGGTGCAACCAAGAAAATTGGGCAGAATGTAATGCTGATGGTGAATGACAGACGTTTCTATTCAGATACATTTTGGTTTACTCTGTTCCATGAGATTGGCATATTATTAATGGTGATTATGGAATTACGTTTGAAAATGAGCATGTTGGACAGGAGGATGCAGCAGATAAATATGCGGAAGATAAATTGATTCCTCCAGGAGAATATGAGGCTTTTGTTAAAATGAATGAGTTTAGCGAAAATGCTATCCGCAGATTTGCTGAAAGAATTGACAGAGATCCAGGTATTGTCCTTGGTCGCTTGCAAAATGATCAGATTGTTCCATTTACAAATGTTGCACTGTCAAAAGCATTAAAACACAAATACAAAGTAATAACATCATAAAAAAGTATATAACTTGAGGTCGTCTACCGTTATCCACGATAGATGGCGGAATAATAGATGCTGTGATAGAATAAAGAAAACGATTTGATGTGTAAACTGGAATTTACAGGGATGATAAGCGGTTCATTATGATATAAATTGAATATGGAAATGAAAAGGCTATTTACCGTAAAACAGTAAATGGTCTTTTTTATATTTTTTTGGAACAAGTAGAAATGTATAGCTGGAAATATACGTTTTATCATAATCTGTGAAATAAGATGGGTTAATTCTTCGATTTATATATTTTTTAAGGCGTTCTGGCATGGTATTATGGTACTTATAAAGAACCTATTATGTTTGTTGGAGAGAGCGGTGAAAAGTTATGAAGCTATTATTTAAACAAAGGCTGTTTTCATGGTTTGACAGCTATGATATCTATGATGAAGCAGGCAACACTGTTTATGTAGTAAAGGGGCAGTTGTCCTGGGGACATAAACTTGCAATTTATGATGCTTATGGAAATGAAGTAGGAATGGTTGTTCAGAAAGTTCTTACCTTCCTTCCTAAATTTGAAATTTATAAAAACGGCAGTTATATCGGATGCCTAAGCAAAGAATTCTCATTCCTGACACCACATTATAATATTGATTATAATGGATGGCATATTGATGGAACAATTATGGAATGGGATTATAGCATTCTTGATCGAAGCGGTTATTCAATTGCACGGGTTAGTAAAGAATTGTTTCATATGACTGATACATATGTTATTGATGTGCCGGATACAGGAAATGCGTTGGATGCTCTGATGTTTGTACTTGCGATTGATGCAGAAAAATGTTCCAGGAATTAAATAGTTGATTTTGGTGCCGTGTGATAGGGGAGAATATTTAACAGAGAAAGAAAAGAATAAATGAAAGACATATATTAGAATGAGTTTCAGGAGGAGTAAAAAATGTTATCATTATTATTTACAATTTGTATGATCTGGTTTGTAGGAAAATTTTTTGTTTTTGGGTTAAGAGCATCTTGGGGAATTATGAAACTGCTTTGTACAGTTATTTTCTTTCCGGTAATATTGATTGGTATGGTTATAGGTGGACTGCTGTACATTGCTTTTCCATTGTTGATTGTCGGTGGTATTATAGCATTGGTAACATCACATTCATAATGGAACAGGAGAAGAAAAAGGATTATTTTAATTTTTCTTTCTCAGTATTTAAGAGTTTGAGATTGAGCCTCTGTTCTCCAGCTGTCTTATCTACCCAAAGATTCAAAGAGTCTATGGACAAAGAAATTTCATCAAGTTTTTTACTGATATAAGCAAAATCTTTTATTTCATCATCGCTGATCTTACCGTCACGGGCAATCTGGATCAGACGACCGGTAAGAGGGTTGATTTCATTTAGACTGGCAATTGTCTCCAAAATGATATTTGACAGATCGGTCACTTCTACTTCTGGAACATAACGATAGCCAATTTCACATTTGTGAGAGCAATAATAATTGCAAAGATCTGGTCTTTTGTAGGCATCTGCCATCTGAAGGATATCATAAGGCGTAGGTTCTTGTGTTTCATATTCAAATTTTTCAATTTTTGAAGCAGAGACAGTATTCATTTTTTCACTGGCCTCTGCTCTTGTAAGTCCTGCCGCTTCTCGGCAAAGCTGATAAATTGTTTTGTTTTCCCGGGTGGATTGTTTACCCATGAGAATTTCCTCCCTGTATAGCGCTAAACATGAGGATTATCTATCTTTCAGACCACATGCTGAGCGTGTATTTCTTATATGAATTTTATTATACATAAATTATGAACTAACAACAAGTAATAGGCTTTGTAAAATTATCATTTTAAGGTTTAGTTTTTCTTTCTCGGTATTTAAGGTGCTTTTTTCTGTTGCTTGGGTATAAAGGATGGACTGAGACTAAAAAGTACGGTAAAATCAGTATTAGAGTGTGTTTGAAAAATGATGCCCTGAAATCGGGCGTGGATGGAGAATATTTGTTATGATCAGAAAGATGAAGAATATAGATATTAATAGAGTTGCTGACATATGGCTAAAGACCAATTTGAAAGCGCATTATTTTATTCCTGAGCAATATTGGACAAGTAATTATGAATTAGTGAAAGAAATGATGTTACAAGCGGAAGTTTATGTGTATGAAGATAATAAAATAATTCAAGGATTTGTAGGGTTAAGTAACGAATATATTGAATAACTGCGCGTCGCATTCTCGTTACTTCCAGTGATGAGTTAGACGCGCAAATTTTTACAAAACAACAGAACAAATGTTTACACAAACCAATACATATGGTATAATATTTATATGGAAAAAGATATATTTAATATAGATAAAAAACAAAACTTTTCATATGGTAGGGGGATATGTCTATTCCTTGCAGTATCATCTTGTCTGGTGTACAAAATACAAAGTAAAAGTTTAAAAAACGGAATCGATACA
>ENA-OQCP01000658-OQCP01000658.1-human-gut-metagenome-genome-assembly--contig:-NODE-658-length-15083-cov-1.777614_pt1 | contig 15083 bp, 19 predicted proteins | sample MGYA00242760_ERZ504583 | MGnify/ENA primary metagenome ERZ504583 (study PRJEB26092, sample SAMD00036308) | human gut metagenome | host: Homo sapiens | study: EMG produced TPA metagenomics assembly of...
CCTTTTGTTCCCGCCCTTTTAAAGCAGAAGGATCACAAGAAAAATCCCTCCTGCTGCCCCCAGCCAGCTACCGAGCTTTTTCTTCTCAGACGTTTCCGCAGTTCTCTTTTCAATTTCCATATCCAGCCTTTTCAAATGATACTCCAGCAGACGAACTACACCTTCTCTGTCTCCTATTTCAAGCAGTTCCCCAGGTTCGCAGATCAGAGGATTCATTTTCCCTCTCCATTTCAGTTCCGGAAGATCTTTTCCTATCGTATCTGTCCACAAGTCAGCAAACCGCTTTTCCTGTGTGCCCTGACATTGAAATGCCAGATCCATCAGCCAGTTTTCATAGGGTTCCTTCTCTCTTGATGCAATATTATAAAAAATTTCCGAAAGCGGAAGTCCTGCATACAGTAATTCACCTTTTATTTGTTCTATAATTCTGCGAAAATGACTCAATCTTCCAGATAATTCCGAAGTTCTTTTCCGTACATCCATCCTGCTCCGGTCGTCGCCAACAGGATCAGAAAACATCCGACTAATTTCTGCACAGCACACGCCCCCGCTCATCATAGATTTCCCGGATCTTGCCAGGACCGTGATCCTGTCCAAGCACAACATAACGCTGAAACATTCTTCTGCGGATCAGATCACCCAGGATCGGCTTTTTAGAAGCCTCATCCATATCAAGGCTGTGTACACTCGCGATCAGCCGGCAGCCGCACTGCATGGCATATTCAATGGCATGGATATCCTCACTTGTACCGATCTCATCCACTGCGATCACACGCGGCGCCATAGAACGGATCAACATGATCATCCCCTCCGCTTTCGGACAACAGTCTAAAATATCAGTCCTTGTACCCAGATGATTCTGCGCGATTCCAAGATAACACCCACCAAGCTCCGATCTTTCATCTACCACACCGACAGAACACCCTTTTATGTATTCATTTCCATCCGATATCTGACGGATCAGATCACGGATCAAGTAGTCTTTCCGCAACACGGCGGAGAAATGATCAATGTATGGCAAATCTGTTTATTTTCCGTAATATATGGAATCAATGCGTCAGCACACCCAAGTACTTCGTGAGAAATTCTTACATTTAGCGAAGAAATATACTGTATATTTTTTACTTTTTCATTTTCTATAATTACTTTTCCTGCACCCGACCTGTGACCTCCTTCCACTGTAATAAATCCCTGTTTCAACTCATTTTCATATGCATAGAGCGAATAATGACAAATATATCCCATTGTCTCACCAATATCTTCTTTCGTAACCAGATACGGGTGTACCGGGTCCGGAAGAACCCGTTCCTGCCCTTTCATCTGAATCAGCAGCGGCTGACCTGTACGTATCCTGATCTCCTGCAGTTCCTCCGGATTACTGACGGATTCTTCTACAAGCTTACGGATTTTTTCTGCCAGCAGATTCCAGACCTGCATCTTCTTGTTCTGTCTTTCCATTTCCATCTTGTCCACCTCTCCAGTTGTTGTCCGTACCCCTCCTCTCTACACAATATATGGATAAGATTCTTAAAGTATTCCTTGCGCATACAAGAAAAGAGGAACAAAACCCAGTTTCCTGAATTCTGTTCCTCTTTTCTTATTCTTTCTGATTCTTATTCTGCAACATCTTTCATGCTGAAGCTGAATCTTCCCATCTTATCTTTACCAAGGCATACAACCTTCACAATATCACCGATGCTTACAACGTCTTCTACCTTGTCAACTCTCTGCTTAGAAAGCTTGGAAATGTGTACCATTCCCTCTTTACCCGGTGCAAACTCAACGAATGCTCCGAATTCTTTGATGCTGATAACCTTTCCTTCAAAAAGCTGTCCTGCTTCGTAATCTGTAACGATTGTCTGGATGTACTTCGCAGCTTTCTCCATGTTTTCTTTCTCTGTACCGCAGATAGATACATTTCCTTCATCATCGATGTCGATCTTAACACCTGTCTCGTCGATGATTGCATTGATTGTCTTACCACGCTGTCCGACAACATCACCGATCTTCTGTGGATCGATCTGCATCTGAATAATCTTCGGTGCAAACTCTCCAACTTCTTTTCTAGGCTCAGCGATTGCTTTACTCATAACTTCATCCATGATGTAAGTTCTTGCTTTCTTTGTAGCAGCGATTGCTTCTTCGATGATCGGTCTTGTCAATCCGTGGATCTTGATATCCATCTGGATTGCTGTGATACCTTTGTGAGTACCTGCTACCTTGAAGTCCATGTCTCCGAAGAAGTCCTCGAGTCCCTGGATATCTGTCAGTACAAGGTAATCATCATCTGTCTCACCTGTTACAAGTCCTGCAGAGATACCTGCTACAGCAGACTTGATCGGCACACCTGCTGCCATCAGTGACATACTGGATGCGCAGACACTTGCCTGTGATGTAGATCCATTAGACTCAAATGTCTCAGATACTGTACGGATCGCATATGGGAACTCAGACTCGCTTGGAAGTACCGGAAGAAGTGCTCTCTCAGCCAGTGCTCCATGTCCGATCTCACGACGTCCCGGTCCTCTGGAAGGTCTTGTCTCTCTACAGAGTAGGACGGGAAGTTGTAATGATGCATATATCTCTTTGTCTTCTCTGCTTCATCAAGACCGTCGAGCTTCTGTGCTTCAGAAAGTGGAGCAAGTGTTGTCATTGTGCAGATCTGTGTCTGTCCTCTTGTGAACATAGCAGAACCATGAACTCTCGGGATCAGGTCTACTTCTGCTGCAAGCGGTCTGATCTGATCGATCGCACGACCATCCGGACGCTTATGATCTTTGAGGATCATCTTTCTTACTGTCTTCTTCTGATACTGGTAAACAGCCTCACCAAGCTTCGCAAGATACTCTTCGTTGTCTGCAAATGCTTCCTCGAGTCTCTCTGTGATCACACGGATATTCTCTTCTCTTGTCTGCTTGTCATCTGTAAATACAGCCTCTTCCATCTCAGCAGCCGGAACGATCTCCTGGATCGCATCAAAGAGTTCCTGCGGAACAGCAAAGCTCTGATACTCATGTTTCGGCTTTCCACACTCTGCAACGATCGTTTCAAAGAAAGCGATCACTTTCTGGTTCAGATCATGTGCCGCAAAGATTGCTTCAATCATCTTCGCTTCCGGAACTTCCTTCGCACCGGCCTCGATCATGATAACCTTTTCCTTTGTAGAAGCAACTGTCAATGCAAGATCAGATACTTCCTTCTGTGCTGCTGTCGGGTTGAATACGAATTCTCCGTCAACGAGTCCAACCTGTGTTGTAGAGATTGGTCCGTCAAACGGGATATCAGAAATACTTGTTGCAAGTGCTGCACCGAGCATAGCTGTAAGCTCCGGACTGCAATCCTGATCTACAGAAAGGACAAGATTCTCAAGTGTTACGTCATTTCTATAATCTTTCGGGAACAGAGGACGCATCGGACGGTCGATGACACGGTCTGTCAGGATCGCATTCTCAGATGCTTTACCCTCTCTCTTATTAAATCCTCCCGGGATCTTTCCTACAGCGTACATTCTCTCATTATACTCTACGCTGAGTGGGAAGAAATCAATTCCTTCTCTCGGCTTGTCAGATGCTGTTGCTGTACACAGTACAGTTGTGTCACCATAATGCATCAGTACTGCACCATTCGCCTGTTTTGCCACACGGTCAACATCCACGCGCAGTGTTCTGCCGGCCAGTTCCATTTCAAACTTTTTATACATGGTTTTCTCCTTTTTATCTTATCTTCGTTTTATATGAGCAGAACAATTCGCTCCGAAACTACTGAAAAATGTACTATTCTATAGCAATTGAAGCCCACTGTAATCGATTGATAATACACTTTTCAGTGGTCTCGGTTCTTCTCTGCCCACAAGCTTTTAAATTATATCATATTCCATAATAAGAAGTAAATAGTTTTCCAAAAAAAGAACAAAAAGTACCAAAAATTCAGACAAAAAGAAACAGACCAGAAACCACATCATCAGATGCAGCTTCTGATCTGTCAATTGATCTTCTTTTTGGGAAAATCTTATTATTTTCTCAGACCAAGTTTCTCGATCAGAGCACGGTATCTCTCGATATCTACTTTCTTGAGGTATGCAAGAAGTCCTCTTCTCTGTCCAACCATCTTAAGAAGTCCTCTTCTTGAGTGGTGATCCTTCGGGTTAGCTTTGAAGTGATCTGTCAGCTCGTTGATTCTTGCTGTAAGGATAGCAACCTGTACTTCCGGTGATCCTGTATCTCCCTCTGTTCTTCCAAATTCTTTGATGATAGCCTGTTTCTTCTCTTTTGCGATCATTGTAATATCCTCCTTAAAATTCTTAGTTAAACCGCCTGGCATTAAGCAATGGTCGGAGTGATCCGATTACCGAACACCGGCTGATTTGATACCTCGGATAGTATAGCACAGAGATATCTGCTTGTAAAGCACAAATTTAAAATCTTTTATCTTTCATCGAATGGATGATTTTTCAGATATTCCTCTCCGTACCGCATATCTTTCATCACGCGGTCTTTGAGTTCTTCAACCGAATGAAATTTCGTTTCCGGACGTTCGAACTCCAGGATCTGCACTGTGGCAGTCTTCCCGTAAGCATCGCCTTCATATCCGTAAACATAAACTTCGAACAACCGTCTTTTCTCTTGCGCAACGGTCGGTTTCACCCCGGCATTTCCCACACCGCCATACCATACACCATCCACAAGGACGCGACAGGCATAGACACCGTACTTTGGCAGGATTTTCTTTTCCTGCGGTGCAAGATTCATTGTCGGAAATCCAAGTGTTCTTCCAAGCTGCTGTCCATGTTCCACAACACTGGTGATCTCATACGGATACCCCAGAAGCTTATTTGCAAGAGGAATATTTCCATCGAGGAGAAGTTCCCTGATATAAGTGCTGCTGATCTCCCGGTCTTTGTAATATGCTTTCTCGACCACATCAACTGTATAGCCATATTTCGCAGCATATTTCTCCAGCATCTGATGATTTCCTCTTTTTTCATGACCAAAGTTAAAGTCCGTTCCGACAACAATGTGTGATGCGTGCAGCTTCTTATGCAGGATTTCATCGATAAATTTCTCTGCTTCCATCTCCATCATTTCTCTCGTAAATGGAATCTCGATCAGATAATCTACCTTGTCCTCAAGAAATGCTCTTCGCTCTTCATTTGTCATCAGACAGTCTCTGTCCATATCAAAGGCACAAACGACACTGTCGCAATCTTCCTTCTGCGCATATTTCATTATTCTGTTGAGCAGCTTCTGATGTCCTCTGTGCAATCCATCAAACTTTCCAAGCGTTACCGCTGTGTGATTTCTTCCGTCAAAGGCATCTAATCCTTTTATATATTGCATGTCTGTCTTATTCGTCCTTTATTTCTCAATTTTCTCTGCTTCAGGATCCAGAAACATTTTCTTAATATGGAACAGCTTCTTCGGTGCACGATACTGATAAAGACCGATAAAATTCTTTCTGGAATCATATACTCTGACTTCCTGTCCATCTGTCCACTCTTCTTTTTCTAACAGAAAACGCTCCGGAAGATCATTTCCGTTATAAGACATCCATGCCTTCGCATCCGTCACAGTAACGGCCGGCAGTTCCGCGAAGATCTGATCCAGCGGAGTGAAAAGTTCTGCGCCTTCTCCCTGCTCCATCTTCTGACGTACCTCATCCAGTGTTACCGCATCTTCTTTCAGGAAACGGCCGACTTCGTACGCTCGAGTTCTTCCATACAGCCACCCACCTGAAGCTTCTCTCCGATGTCATGACACAAAGTACGGATATATGTTCCCTTAGAACAGTCCACCTCCATACGCACATGCGGAAGATTCATCTCCAGAATGCGGATTCCATGGATCTGGACTCTTCTGCTCTTACGCTCCACAGTCTTTCCTTCACGGGCAAGCTCATAAAGCTTCTTCCCATTCACTTTCAACGCAGAATACATCGGCGGAATCTGATCATATTCTCCGATAAATGATTCGATACAGGAACGTACTTCCTCTTCCGTCAGATTGCCCGGATTCCTCTCCTCCAGAACCTCTCCGGAAATGTCCTGCGTATCTGTCGTCTTTCCTAAAAGCAGCAGAGCCTCATATGTCTTATCATGATCTGTCAGAAGCTCACAAACCTTTGTTGCTCTTCCAAGACACACCGGAAGGACTCCCGTTGCATCCGGATCAAGCGTACCTGTATGACCGATCTTCTTCTGTCCGACAACTTTTCGAAGAACTGCAACCACATCATGGGAAGTATATCCTTTTTCTTTGTAAATATTAACTATTCCGTTTATCATTTTTCCTCGTTTTTCTCTTCTGCCGCTCTAAGCTGTCTTTCAATTAAAAGTGTCAGATTGTTGATCACATCATGCGGGGAACCTTTCATTGTAACACCGGCTGCTCTCACATGACCGCCACCGCCATAATATTTCGCAACTGCACTTACAATCAACGATTTCTTTTGATCTAAGGCTTACTTTAAATGTCTGCGGTTCAAGCTCGTAAAGAAGGATTGCAACCTCCACACCTCTTGTCTGACGCAATACGCTGACAATTCCATCCAGATCAGACGGTTTTGCCTGGAAGAACTCCATTTCTTTCAAACGTATCACTGAGACAACCGCTTTCTTATTCAGGATCATCATACTCTCAAGAAGTGCCTTCCCAAGCATCTGATTCTGAACATAGGATTTTTCAAAATATGTTCCGTCAATGATCGCGCTTCCATTGATCCCTTTTCTTAAAAGTGCAGCACCGACTTCCATTGTCTCCGGTGAAGTACAGGAATACTGGAACACTCCGGTATCATGCACAATCCCCATATAAAGGAAAGATGCGATTTCTTCCGTAATCTTCTCCTCATCCAGCAGACGGAAAACGAGTTCAGAAGTAGAACTTGCATCCGGCACGATATAATTCGTGTCTGCAAAAGACTCGTTACTGACGTGGTGATCCACACATAAAGTTTCCTTTGCATTTTGGAACACCGGCTCGGAAAAACCAAGACGTCTTTCGTCCCCGCAATCCAGACTGATGAAAAGGTCATAAACTTTGCCTTCTACAATCTCATGCTTCGGCACATCTCTGTGTCCCATCATCTGAAATGCTTCCGGAATCTCCTCCAGATACAGATCTGTCTCAATCTCCGGATAATAAGTGGTCAGATAAAGATATAATCCAATTGTAGAACCAACGCAGTCCCCATCTGGACGAATGTGTCCGCCAATGGCTACACTGTGTTTCCCTTTTAATACATCGTTTAATACGATCATCTATCCTCAGCTCCATCCTTCAAATCTCTTGTCACTTCGTCAATTTTCTTGCTGATATTTACTCCATATTCAATGGACTGGTCTACGATAAATGTAATCTGTGGTGTGTTGCGCATATTCACTGTACGTGCAAGTTCTCTGCGGATATATCCCTCTGCACTCTGAAGACCTTTGATCGTATCTTCCTGTGCTTTCTTGTCTCCGAGAACACTGATATATGCCTTGCATGTCTTAAGATCCGGTGCTACTTCAACAGCAACAACAGATGTCAGCGGTGCAACACGTGGATCTTTGATCCCGCCACGCAGGATATTACTCAGCTCACGCTGCACTTCTGCATTGACTCTTGTATTCTTAATACTGTTCTTTCTCATGTTATAACTCCTTTTTTATACAGAAAAGTTACTCCTGCAATGTATGACCCCTGCACGAGTAACAATTCTGTCACCTGCTGACAATTACAACACTCTGCAAATGTCGGCATCTTTTATTCTTACTTGCGTTCTGTCTCTACCATCTTGTAGGCTTCAACCTGATCGCCTTCTTTAATGTCATTGTAGTTCTCGAATACGAGACCACACTCATATCCTGTTCTGACTTCCTTCACGTCATCTTTGAAACGCTTCAGAGATGCCAGCGGTCCGTCGAATACAACGATTCCGTCACGGATCAGACGAACAGAACAGTTTCTCTCGAAGATACCGTCAAGCACATACGCACCGGCAATTGTTCCAACTCCTGATGCCTTGAATGTCTGACGTACTTCCGCATGACCGAGAACCTTCTCCTCAAAGACAGGATCAAGCATACCCTTCATGGCTGCCTCTACATCTTCGATGGCATTGTAGATAACTCTGTAAAGTCTTAAGTCAACACCCTCGCGCTCAGCGATATCTTTCGCTGTTGCATCCGGACGAACGTTAAATCCAATGATGATCGCATTTGATGCAGATGCAAGGATAACGTCAGATTCATTGATTGCACCAACACCGCCATGGATGATCTTAACAACAACTTCATCGTTACTCAGCTTCAGAAGACTCTGCTTGATTGCCTCTACAGATCCCTGAACATCAGCCTTAACAACAATGTCAAGTTCTTTGAGGTTACCTTCCTGGATCTGGTTGAACAGATCATCCAGAGACATCTTGGACTTCGTCTCTTCCAGAAGTTTTACCTTGTTCTGGGAAATAAATGTCTCTGCAAACGCTCTTGCTTCTTTATCAGACTCACATCCTACGAATACTTCTCCCGCATTCGGAACATCATTCAGACCAAGGATCTCAACCGGCTGGGACGGACCTGCTTCTTTCACACGTCTTCCCTTGTCATCCATCATCGCTCTTACACGACCATGAGCGCTTCCTGCTGCGATCGCATCTCCTACGTGGAGTGTACCTTTCTGTACAAGAACAGTTGCAACAGATCCTTTACCTTTATCAAGCTCAGCCTCGATCACAAGACCACGTGCGGCACGGTTCGGGTTCGCTTTCAGTTCCATAACCTCTGCTGTCAGAAGGATCATCTCAAGAAGATCCTGGATTCCTTCATGTGTATGCGCTGATACCGGAACAAAGATTGTGCTTCCGCCCCAGTCTTCCGGAATCAATTCGTATTCTGTCAGTTCCTGTTTTACACGTTCAACATTCGCACTTGGCTTATCGATCTTGTTGATCGCAACAATAATCTCAATTCCTGCTGCTTTCGCATGGTTGATTGCCTCAATTGTCTGTGGCATAACACCGTCATCCGCAGCAACTACAAGGATTGCGATATCTGTAGAGTTTGCTCCACGCATACGCATTGCAGTAAATGCCTCATGTCCCGGTGTGTCGAGGAATGTGATCTTTTCTCCGTTAATCTCAACAACAGATGCACCGATGTGCTGTGTGATACCACCGGCCTCACGACCTGTTACATTACTGTTACGGATTGCATCCAGAAGAGATGTCTTACCATGGTCAACATGACCCATAACACATACAACCGGTGGGCGTTTTACCATAAGGCTTTCGTCTTCTTCATCCTCTTTCAGAAGTTCTTCGATCACATCTACAACTTCTTCTTTCTCACAGAGAACATCGAATTCCATCGCAATCTCTTCTGCTGTCTCATAATCAACTTCCTGGTTTACAGTTACGATCTTGCCCTGCATGAAAAGCTTCTTAACAATAACAGAAGGAACGATCTTCATCTTATCAGCAAGCTCTTTAATTGTAAGAACTTCTGGAATCACGATCTGTTTGATCTGCTCTTCCTGCTTCTCTTCCTTCACCTGTGGCTTCTTCACTTCCACTGCCGGTTTCTGCTTCTTACCTTTTCTTCCTTTTCCTTCGAAGCTTCATCTCTGTATTCTTTCTTCTTATTATCTCTTTCTTTGTCTTTCGCTTTGTTTCTCTGTGTCTTCTGCTGTTCTACGATCGGTGTAGCGTCACTTCTGTCGTTTCTGCGATTGTCATTTCTTCTGTCAGAGCGCTGTCCCTGTCCGCGTCCGTCTCTTCCGTCACGGTTGTCTCTTCCATCACGGTTGTCGCGTCCCTGGAATCCGTCACGTCCACCTCTGTCAGAACGCTGTCCGCGTCCGTCTCTGTCCTGACGTGGTCCTCTGTTTTCGCCTCTGTTCTCTCCATTAGAACGTCTGTCTCCAAATGGTTTCTGTCCCGGTCTGTCAGAGCGTACCTGTCTTCCCTCACCACTCGGACGTCCTGTTCTTTCTGTTCTTGATCCTGCGGTCTCTCAGAACGTGCTCCGTTCTGTGCCGGACGTGCCGGTCTGCCCTCTGCTGCACGAACCGGTCTTTCGCTTTTTGCTGCCGGTTTCTCTGTACGAGCCGATTTTCCTTCACCGTTCGGACGGCTCTGTCCTGCTGCCGGACGTTTGCCCTCACCGTTTGGACGCCCCTGGTTCTGTCCCTGACGTCCCTGTCCCGGTGCCGGACGTTTTCCCTGCAGTCTGCTGCTGTTCTTTGAATTCTGTGGGCGAACTACAAATGCAAGATTTTTCTTCTTTGGAGCGCCCTCTTTTTCTGTTGTTTTATCTGCAGCCATCTCAGCATCTTTGCCTGCTGCTTCTCTTCTAATATCTTCTGCCACGTTATCCTCCCTGGTGTTTAAACTCTTTTTATTTTCACTCTGCATCTTCTCATCTGCCATATAAATCTACCTCCTTCAAGCAATCAACGGGGAACCTTTGTCTTCTACTCCCATTCATCAGGTACGGGATTTCAGTTCTTTTAATATTCCTTTTGCAAATCCTTCGTCTAATATCGCCAGAGATGCACGGAATTGTTTTCCCATCGCATGCCCCAAGGTATCTTTATCTCCGTAAACTATCATTGGAACTTTATAAAATTTACACATATCACGGAATTTTTTCTTTGTATTATCTGAAGCGTCTTCTGCAACAACTACAAGGCTTGCTCTTCCGGACTTTGTCTGTCCTTCTGTCATAAATTCACCGCTTGCGCAGCGCCCCGCTTTCGTTGCCAGACTGATCAGAGACAGTACTTTATCTCTAGCCAATCTCATCCATCTCCTTTTCCAGCCGTTCATATACTTCCTGCGGTATTGCCTGCTTAAAGGAACGCTCCAGTCCTCTGTTCTTCACAGCCTGCTCAAAACATGCCTTCTGCGGACAGAGATACGCTCCACGTCCGTTTTTCTTTCCGGTTGTGTCAATGACAAATTCTTCTTCCTCTGTTCTGAGGATCCGAATCAGTTCCTTCTTTGGTTTCATCTCGCCGCAGCCTACACATTTACGCATAGGTACTTCTTCTTTACTGCCAAACAATTCACTCCCTCAGATCTTACTCTTCGTCTGTCTCAACGAATTCAATCTCATCTGCTCCGTCTTCATCAGCTGCATCTGCCGGAACATCATCGTACTCTTCTTCCTCTTCTCCGACTGTATAGCCTTCTTCTCCGACCATACCCATCTGCTCCATGTAGTTCTCCGGAAGATCTCCACACTCAATTGCCTGTGTCTCACTCTTGATATCAATCTTGTATCCTGTCAGACGGGCTGCAAGTCTTGCATTCTGGCCTTCTTTACCGATTGCAAGTGAAAGCTGATAATCAGGAACAATAACTCCTGCAATCTTCTCATCCGGATCAGCCATAACAGAAATAACCTTCGCCGGGCTGAGTGCATTCTCAATCAGAAGTGCGGATTCTCATCCCAGTTAATGATATCAATCTTCTCACCACGAAGCTCTTTTACGACTGCATTTACTCTTGCACCGTTCATACCAACACAAGCTCCGACCGGATCAACATTCGGATCGTTAGACCATACAGCCATCTTTGTACGGGAACCAGCCTCACGGGCAATGCTCTTGATCTCAACTGTTCCGTCCTTTACCTCTGCAACCTCTGATTCAAACAGACGTTTTACAAGTTCCGGATGTGTACGGGATACAAGGATCTTTGGTCCCTTTGGTGTGTTCTTAACTTCTACGATATAAGCTTAATACGCTCTGTCGGCTCGAAATGCTCTCCTTTCACCTGTTCGTTCTCTGTAAGGATTGCATCTGCTTTTCCAAGATTCACACTGATATTCTTGCCAATATAACGCTGTACGATACCTGTTACGATATCCTTCTCTTTCTCGAAATACTGATCAAATACTGCCTTGCGCTCTTCTTCTCTGATCTTCTGAAGAATCAGGTTCTTTGCATTCTGTGTTGCAATACGTCCGAATTCCTTGGAATGAAGCTCAACCTGTGCGATATCTCCGATATGAAGTGCCGGATTGATCTTCTCTGCATCCTCAAGACTGATCTCGATTGCAGGATCAAATACTTCTTCAACAACTTCTCTCTCTGCGTATACAGAGTAGTCACATGTGTTGCGGTCCATAACGATCTTAATATTATCGGATGTTCCGAAATGGTTCTTACATGCACTTAAAAGTGAATTTTCAATGGCCTCCAACATGACATCCTTGCTGATGTTTTTCTCTTTTTCAAGAATATCCAATGCTTCGAGTAATTCTGTGTTCATTTTTCTTTCCTCCTAAATTAAAATCCAAAGCCTGACGGATCAAAGCGATTTCTTTTCTGTCAAATGTCTGCTCTGTCTCATCTTCGTATGTGATGGTCACTGTATTCTCATCATAACTCTTTAAAATTCCGACGAACTCTTTCTGTCGTCGATTGCACGGTATGTGCGGATCTCTACTTCTTCTCCAAGATTTCTCTTGAAATCCTTCTCTTTCTTAAGTGGTCTTCCAAGTCCCGGAGAACTTACTTCAAAGATATAGGAGTCTTCAATATAATCCTTCTCATCAAGGATATCGGAGAATCTCCTGCTGACTGCCTCACAGTCATCCACGGCAATTCCGCCTGGTTTGTCAATATACGCGCGAAGGTACCAGGTACCTCCTTCTTTCACATATTCTACATCTACCAGCTCAAACCCGAGTTCCTCTACGATAGGCTCGAGAAGTGCTTCTGTCTGCTGTTCATAATCTTCTCTTCTGGACACGCTGCGTCAAACTCCTTTTCTTCTATAATATAGTTTGTGATCTGATTCATAAAGAATTCTCCATATCACCAAAGAAGAGTGAACTTCGTCCACTCTTCTGCCAATTCCTTATGTAACTATATTTACTCTAGCACTTTTCTTTGAGGAAATCAAGGGTTTTTGCACATTTTCTTACAACACCTTAGAAATCTCCTTGACTTTCTCTTTCTTCACCGTCTCCGCTTCCGGCAAGACTTCTAGCGGCTTTTGGTTCCTGTTCCATCCCGTTTCGCCAGTTTCAGGCGGTTCAGTGAAACTGTCTTTTCTCCATAAGTAATCTTCGTCTCTGTTCCTTCTTCAAAAAGATAAACTTCTTCTAATTCATCCTTCTTCTGAAGCTTAATTCCTCTGACACCGACAGCTGCTTTTTTCTTCTCAGGAACATCCGCAGATAAAAACCTCAGAAAATATCCGTTCTTCGTCTGAAGGACAACATTCTGATACTCCGTCACAACCTTCACTGCGACAAGCCTGTCTTCTTCCTGCAGCTTTGTTGCCGCGATCGTGCGCTTGGATACCTGGAACTCACTTCCATCCACACGCTTGATCATTCCCTGTGCTGTTGCAAACAATAATTTTGAATAACGCATCTGCTCTTCTTCACAGATCATAACAATCTGTTCTTCACTGCTTGAATAATTACTTACATTATCAATCGGAATCCCTTTGTCTCTGAACTTTCCATGTGGAAGATCAAGCACCTTCACCTGATGCATCTTGCCTTCATCTGTAAACAGACAGAGTTTTCCAATGTTCATACAATGCACAATGTATTTATTCTCTTTGTCTGCAGCTTCTTTATTCCTCTCATAGACTCCGGTATCCACTGTCTTCGCGTAACCAAAGCATCCATCAGAAAGACGACCTGCTGCTCTTCAATCTTCTTCTCTTCAAAAACAGCTTCTTCTGCATTCTCCACAACGGTACGACGCTTTCTTCCGAATTCTTTTTTATAACTGTCAAGCTCTTCCATGATCACGCCTGCCATAGAATCATAGTTATTTAAAATATCTTCATAACGGGCAATATTTTCTAATGTCTTCTCATGCTCTTTCTGAAGTGCTTCAATCTCCAGACCGATCAGACGATAAAGACGCATCTCCAGAATTGCCGTTGCCTGACGTTCTGTAAAACGGAGCATTGCCGCCATCTTTTTGGAAATCGCAGACTTGAACTTAATGTTTTCCGTCTCACCGTTTACCAGACAGGCACGCGCATCTTTTACAGATTTACTTCCTCGTAAAATCTCAATAATCAAGTCGATCACATCACATGCTTTGATCAGACCTTCCTGAACTTCACTCTTCTCCCGCTCTTTGCCAAGCAAAGTTGTATATTTCCTCGTTGCAAGCTCAAACTGGAAATCCACATGATGTTCTATAATCTGTTTCAGACTTAAAGTCTCCGGTCTGCCATTCGCAACCGCCAGCATATTTACGCCAAATGTATCTTCCAGACGTGTCTTCTTATAAAGCATATTCTTCAGGTTCTCAACATCCGCACCACGCTTCAATTCGATCACGATACGGATTCCTTCTTTTGAAGACTGATTTGAAATATCAACGATATCTGTCGTCTTCTTGGATTCCACAAGATTGCAGACATCGTTTAAGAACTTTCCGATTCCGGCTCCGATCATCGTGTATGGGATCTCTGTGATCACAAGCTGCTTCTTGCCGCCTTTTAATTCTTCCACTTCCACTTTTCCACGCAGCTTGATCTTCCCCTGTCCGCTCTCATAGATTGCCGGAAGATCATCCTTATTGACCACAATTCCTCCGGTCGGGAAATCCGGTCCTTTGATATATTTCATCAGCTGCTTTGTAGTGATCTTGTCATTCTTCATATATGCTTGACCGCATCGACACTTCACAGAGATTATGTGTCGGGATACTTGTCGCCATACCGACTGCAATTCCTTCCGCACCATTGATCAGAAGGTTCGGCACACGCATCGGAAGCACAAGCGGTTCCTTCTCCGTCTCATCAAAGTTCGGACCAAAATCAATAACATTCTTATCCAGATCGGCCAGACATACTTCCTGCGTGAATTTCGTAAGGCGCGCCTCTGTATAACGCATCGCAGCAGCTCCGTCTCCCTCAATGGATCCAAAATTACCGTGCCCGTCAACAAGAACCTGTCCCTTCTTGAAGTCCTGCGCCATTACTACAAGAGAATCGTAGATGGAACTGTCTCCATGCGGATGATATTTACCCATCGTATCTCCGACGATACGTGCACTCTTACGATAAGGCTTATCATAACGGATACCAAGCTCGTACATATCATAAAGTGTACGACGCTG
>ENA-OQCP01000659-OQCP01000659.1-human-gut-metagenome-genome-assembly--contig:-NODE-659-length-15057-cov-5.839920_pt1 | contig 15057 bp, 19 predicted proteins | sample MGYA00242760_ERZ504583 | MGnify/ENA primary metagenome ERZ504583 (study PRJEB26092, sample SAMD00036308) | human gut metagenome | host: Homo sapiens | study: EMG produced TPA metagenomics assembly of...
TGTGATTGTGATATTGGAATGTCCCATGACATATTGCAGTGCTTTTGGGTTCATTCCTGCGTTGGCTAACCTTGTGCAGAATGTATGACGCATGACATGTGGATGTGTCAAGTATAGGACAAAAAAATTTTATTTTTTTCTGCCGAAGACTATCTGACGCTTCCATCAGGTAGTCCCAGCACCTTTATTATCTTTTGATAAGTCATTCTTGTCCTGCTCAAGTTATCTCTGTTCTGAAAAAATATCGTCAAAATTCCATTCGATTTCAATTTCATCCTGACTATGAACACGGATCACCTTGATAACCTCACGCAGCTTCTCTGTATCGAACTTCTGAATTCCCAAGAAATCTTTTAGTTTTATTTTATCAGAAAGTTCATTTTGTTCAAGAAGCTTTTTACTATTCTTCGCATCTTCTATCTTTCGTTTTATTTCATCCAGCTGTACACTTATCTTTTCAGCTCTCTGCTTATACGAATCACGATCTATACGACCATCTTTGTAATCATCATAGAGTTTCATCTTTTCCGAGGTCAACTGTCGGCTCTGTTTTTGCAATTCTGTAGTATTGATCTCTTTGTATTCACATTGTCTTTTGGAAGATACTTTCTTTCCTTTTTTCAACATTGACGCTGCATACTGACGGACAAGCCCAAGGATATTCTCCTCCATCGGTTCCCTACGAATCACCAGACTTCGGCACACAGGATCACCATTGGTTCTGGCATCTGAACATTTCAGCAGATGCTCTGTTTCTTTTAACAGAGAATGCCCACAGTTGGCACATATCAGCAAGGCCGGCTGTTTTTTACGTCTTTCCAGAGTAAAATTGGTGCGTGATTCTGCAACACTTCTCTTCTTTTTCGGATGCATTTCATTTGCTTTTTCAAACAATTCCCTGTCTATAATTGCCGTATGATGATTTTCCAGGCGAACCCATTCTGTTTCATCATTCAGAACTGCTTTATGGCCCGTATGCATACTGCAACGTGTTTTGCCCCAGATTCTGGTTCCAATATAAATCTCATCCCGGACGATTGCCGATACTGTCGTAGGGCTCCAGTGTTTCTTTTTGATCGTGTCAAACCTCTGGAACTGCACCTGATCCCCTCTTGATAATTTCTGCTCATCACAAGTAGCAATCGCCTGTGCTGCTGATAAAGCACAATCAAGTTATAGTCGTCAGACAGAGAGCCAGTCTTAATTCCGCATACATTTTCGTTGTAATATTCGGATGTCGGATCAAGGAAGGCGTTTGTATTCTGCCATATTTGTGTACTGCCATCAGGCAGTGTTGCCGTATAAGTGTTTTGAGATACAATTTCTCTAAACCACGAGTATTCCAACAACCGATATACTACTTCTTTCAAATCTAAAGTGGTGGTAAGTGCCTCCATATCAAAACCACTCGGATCATATAAAACTGTGTCTAAGTACCCCTGCTGTTGCAAATGCAGGTTTAAGTTCTCCATGAAAATCCTCACACGCTCTTGACAGCTTTCTGCTTGCGGCGAAAGTAATCCTCCACAATAATCAGCAACCACATAAGCTGCGTCATTCCCTGACGGTACTAACATTGCCGCAAATAGATTGTGTAAAAAGTATTCTTTTTCCTTGATTTGAGCAACAGACGAGCCAGGTTTCGTGAGTGAAATAGCACCATAGTCTGCAACAACGATACTATCAAGGTCTGCTAAAGTTGACGCATACTCAATAACAAACAGCTTGGCTAAACTTGCAGGAATTTGTGGCTCGTTCTCGTTTTTTGAAACAAATATTTCATCATCAGAACAATCCACCAAAATCAGCGATTTTGCATTATAAGAGTCAGGAAAATCTTCTTTGTAGAGAAAACCATTTATTTTATTCTTTACCTCTCTGAAATTTTCCGGCTGCATTGCCCACGGCACAAACATTATACCTATGCCGATACAAACTACAAGCAAAAACAAAAATACTCCAAATCGTTTTTTCTTACGGCGTTTTCTCTGCATATATGTGCTCACCTCCCAACACCAAAACTCCTATGTGCCATTTTTAATCGGCATAATTTGCCTGAATACACTCTGTAAATCCAGACGGATCTCCCAACTTAGCTTTATCAATATTATCACGAAGATATTTGCGTGTGGCGTCATCACAGCGATCTGTTCCCATATAAGGCATATCAAAGGCTTTTTCGAGTTCAGCTAAGGCTTTTGCCGCCCTTTCCGAATTCGTATTGTAAGTATCAAGCCATTCCTGCATCCAAGAATATTCCCAAAGGTTAGATGCTCTTGTATCGCCATATCCTATCTTAAAAGACGCTCCCGTATCTTCGCCTTCCAAAGCATCAGGCGGCGTAAAGCCCTCCGGCCAATTCAAACTCTCAATGGTCGTTAGGTATTCTTCTTCAATGGTAGCAAAGTCCGTGAAACCTCTTGTGTTTGTGTCGGAGTCCGAAGAAGTGGAGCAGCCTGCCAGCATAATCACCAGCAAAGAAATCATAACACACAATAACAGTCTGTACGGTCTTTCGGATTTTGAGATTGTTCGTTTCATTTTGTTTCCTCCTTGAATTGAGTTTTATTATCTAAGAGCCAATGCAGGCTCTAATTTTGCTGCTTTCAATGCTGGTAATAATCCGCCCAATAATGCTGTAAGCACAGACACAGCAACTGCAACAACAGCAACGCTGATTGGATAACTCGGTGTTCCCACCGGGGAATCCACAGGGAGCAACGCTCCAATACAATGCACCAAAATCAGCGAAATCAAAATAGCTGCAAGGCAAACGAATATTGATAAAATCAACTGTGAGCCTAAAACCAATGCCACAATATTTGTTCGTGAAGCACCTATCGCTCTGCGGATCAGCAACTCATGTGTGCGCTGTTCCAATGAAGATAGTCCGATATTGATCTGCCTAATACGGAAACAAACAGCAACAAAAGCGAAGTAACCAAAAGCCCTAATTGCAGTATGGACAATACCGAATCATAGGTATCTCCAATATCACTCCGCCCAGCACTTTCCCAGTAACCGCCAATGGTATCAGTCAAAATGTCGCCAAGGGCAGAATGTATCTGTTCGATTGTCAGTCCTGTTGTGGGATGCCAATACACATTTGCATTTTGTACTTGCCACATTGCTGGTGCGAAATTGAGGATCGCCGCAGAATCCGCATAGATAGTCGGAAAATCCCTGCCATCGTTTACTACTCCGACAATATTGAATGGGGTTAACGAAAGTGTGCTTTTTACATTTCCTGCAGCATAGGGCGAATCATTAAAATAGTTTTTAGCTTCTTTGTTTATGACCACTTCAAGCGAGCCGCCCTCACTCGAAGGCTCTAACCATCTACCGGATGTCATTGGAAGATTATAGACTTGACTATATGCCTCCGTGGTGCAAACTAAATCAAAAGCCATCAGGTTTTGGTAAACATCATTCGGCGGTATTGGCGTTAAATCTTTCATTGGTGCAAATCGAATATCTTCTCCCATAGAAAAAGTAACAGCGGCTACATCATCAATGGCTTCAAATCTCTGGAATAATTGTTCCATTTTATTTCTATCGTGAAAATCGGATTCCGTTATCACGAATGAGTAAGTAGGTGACCAGCCATATACCTGTGCGTTTACGAAAATCAAATACTCCCGTCCAAGCGTACCAACTAATACCGATCCAAGCATTGCGATAATGCCTACAAGCATTGAAACACTTGTCAGAATACTTCTAAGTGGAGACAGACGAAGGTCTTTAAGTATCATTTTTAGCACAAGTTATCCTCCCTCCATCCATTTCAAAAATCGTATCACAGGTATCTGCAATATCAGGATCGTGCGTAACCAACAGCAGCATAATTCCATTTTCTTTTACGACGCTGTGCAACAGTTCCATAATCTGCGTTCCCGTCTTTTTATCCAACGCTCCCGTAGGCTCATCACATAAAATGGCTTCCGGAGATACTGCAAGCGCCCTTGCGATTGCAACTCTTTGTTGTTCACCGCCGGACAAATTGATTGGGTAATCATTTTCCTTGCTTTCTAAGCCGACACTTTTTAGCAAGCCTGTAATTATCTCGTGACGCTGTTTGGCGGTAAACGACTTTTTGGCATAGAGTAGGGGTAATTCGATATTTTCCCATACCCGCAAGTGCTTAATCAGAGAGTAGTTCTGAAATACAAATCCGATATTATTGGCTCGCAGTATAGACAGATCACGGTCTTTCAAAGCAGAAATAGATATACCATCATAAAGGTACTCGCCCTCATATTCCCGATTTAACAAGCCAATAATGGATATAAGGCTTGTTTTGCCTGAGCCGGACTTTCCGACAATGGCATAACTGCGCCCTCGTTGCAATTCCATATTAGCGTTGGTTACTGTTGTCAGCATATCGCCATTATTCAATTTGACGCTTGCTTTCAAATCCTTTATTTTGATTAAAGTCTTTTCGGAAATTCCTTTCATTTTATCAAATCCCCCTCGGATCAAGGTTTGGCGGAGTAGCAGAAACTACATCGCCCTCCTCTAAGCCGGACAGTATTTCTATATTGGCTCCGTCTGTCACACCCAATGTCACTTTTGTTTCCACTCTTTCTCCATTCGGAGTAATTACAGTAACCAATCCCGTCCCTTGTCTACCCGCTATTACCGACAGCGGCAATATAAGGACATCATTTCTCGTTGTCGCCGTTATGACTACCGTTGCACTTTGCCCCGATTTCACATCGACTGTTTGACTGATCAAGCATTGCAGAATGCCCTCTTGCGGCACGATTCCCGTAAACGCATTTTCATCTGCGGCAGGCGACACCACGGCAATCATATCGGTTGGTCCTACACCATCATATACTTGAAATTTTGCTTTCAACTCTGCATACTCCGGTAAGGTACTCAAAAAATTATCTGCCTCTACATTGAGGGCAAATCCTGTATAATGCACTATCGCTACGGGATAATTACTCGGTACGCTTTCATTGGATGGGGCAATAGAGGTAATTGTACCATCCACCGGAGATTTCAATTCTTTGCCGTTCACAGTTCCAATAATTTGCCCGGCAGTGATTTTTTCTTCTAATTCTACCGCTGTATTAAATATGCCATTTTCGGGTGAGGAAATAATAAACGGTACTGCCGGAACAATAGTCGTTTGCGTTGAAACGGTTGGAGTAATTGTCCCTCGTACAACTGATACCGTTTTTTCTGCGGATGTTGCGCTATCTGTAAGATTGTTTTCGTCTGTCTGCCCAATTGCAGAGCAGGCAGATAGCGTAAATACAAGAAACAAAATAGAACATAGCAGCATTTGTTTTCTTAGCAACTTCATCATTCCTCCTTATGCTGTATCACAAAAAATACGAGCCTCTATCTTGATACTTTTATTGTACCAAAACAGAAGCCCGTATTTTCTTGATTGCTCGTAAGGTATTCCTCTTTTTTTCTATGCAAATTCTTACAATTTTCCTACGCCAACGGCAAAGTAATTGAAAACTTGTTTTGATCCTCTTGGCTCTCTGCAACGATTGTACCATTGTGTAGTTCAACAATCTGCTTTGCAATCGCCAAACCTAATCCAGCTCCTCCACTGCTTGTACTTCTCGCTGCGTCAAGCCGATAAAACTGCTCGAAAATCCTGTTTAACTTTTCTTCCGGCAGAGTATCGCCGTGGTTACAAAAAATAATGCTGACCGTATCTTCCTGACATTGTGCGCTGATCGTGATATCCGTATTTTCAAAACTGTAGATAACCGCATTTCTCAAAAGGTTATCAAAAACACGCTGAATTTTGTCTGCGTCACATCGAAGCATTATATCATCATCAACACAAAGATTACATTGCAAATTCTTTGATTTGAGCATAGGCTTAAATTCATATACAAGTTGCTCCAGCAGGCGAGTTAAATTGATTTTCGTGTATTGTAATGTAATATCGTATATATTGAATCGTGTTATCTCGAAAAACTCGTTAATCAGATCCTCTAACCGTTCTGCCTTACCAAGAGTGATTGAAAGGTACTTTTCTCGAAGTTCCTTTGAGATTTGCGACTCATCACGCAGTAAAGTAAGATACCCGATTACAGAAGAAAGCGGTGTTTTCAAATCGTGTGCAAGATACATAATCAGGTCATTTTTTCGCTGCTCATTTTCTTTTGCAAGCCTTGCATTACTTTCAGCCTCTTGTTTTAACTGATTGATGTTAGCGGCGATTTCACTCAACTCCGGGGACATTTCAATGTAACTGACATTCTGATCGAACATTTTTCCTGTCGCAGCCTGTACCTCGTACACATAGGCGACTACTTTTTTCAAAAGTAGGTATGTCATGTATATAATACAGCCACCCCACACGATTACAGCCACTATATAAAGATATACTGTTCTGTAATACAAGTAATAATACAAAACATACTTGCGGAGAATTTCCTCTGCCATAATTCCTAAAAGAAAAGTACCGCCAAAAATAAGCACAGAGCAAATCGCACATTGAATTACATACCCTTTGAACAAGGTAGAGAGCAGATAGTTTTTTTCTTTTTTATTCAATTTCATACCCTACCCCCCAAACAGTTTTAATGAACTTCGGATTTTTTGAAGGTTCATTCAATTTTTCCCGAAGCCGCCCAATGTGCGCCATTACCGTATTGTTACTGTTGCGAAGATACTTTTCTTTCCACACGGCTTCAAATAATTCCTCCGAGGCGACAACTTTACCCTGATGTTCGCACAGATACCACAGAATAGAAAACTCCAACGGAGTCAAGGCTATTTCTTTGCCATACAAGTAGCACTTGTGGCTGACTCTGTTTATCAGTAGACCTCTGATGTCATACTCGTCTTTTTCTTCGGATTGGCTCAAATTAGGACTGTTATAGCTCTGATAACGCCTTAATTGCGTCTTTACTCTTGCCACAACCTCTAAAGGATTAAACGGTTTCGTTATATAATCATCCGCACCAATCGTAAGCCCCATAATCTTGTCGCTATCCTCAATTTTGGCGGTAAGCATAATAATAGGGAAGTAAAACTTTTCCCGAATTTTTTGGCAAAGTCGAAAACCATCAATATCCGGCAGCATAATATCAAGTATCGCTAAATCAATCTGCGACTGTTTGATACATTTCATCGCCTCTAACCCATTATAACATTTATATACTGAATAACCATCGTTACTCAAATACACTTCAAGCAGATCAACGATTTCTTTTTCGTCATCCACAATTAAAATCTTCTTGTTCATTGATCCTACACCTCATTTTCGGGTACGCTTCCATTATGTCGCCAAAATCACACTCTAAGTATTCGCATATATTCAACAGCACGGGAAGGGTAACATTTTCATTTTTTCCGAGTTTCGCAAATGTACTTTTGCTTGCCCCGACCGCTTCTCGTAATTGACTCTTTTTCATTCCCTTGTCAATCAGAAGTTTCCAAAGTTTGTTGTACCGTACTTTCATTTCCGCACCTCCACCCAAATATAGTTTGTATTATAGCACTTTGAGAGTGAAATCGCAATTATTAAGTCTGTATTTTGAGACTTTTAGTTTTCAAACCGGCACAATATCTTTCTGATATGTAATCCAACCGCCTGCAAAATGCAGGCGGCTTGTGTATTTTAATAGGCAGGTGCGCCGTAGCAAGAATCTCGTAATAACCGATAGAATACTCATTGACTCGGCAACTGTCGCCGGAGTTGCCCTCGACCGTATAAACCTTGCCGTTTTCGACCTTTTGAACAATACCCGTATGGTCGGATAATCCATCCTGACCACTTTCGTCTGCCCAATCGAAGAAAATAATCATTCCGGGGGCAGGCTCGGCGCTGCCATCCAGCCATTGTCCACGATCCTTAAACCATTGTACTCCGTTGACACAGCCTGCATATTTTGGGATAACTCCAGCGTCGATATAGCCGCACTCGTTGGCACACCAAGATACAAAGCAAGCACACCATTTTACACGGGAGTTAAAACCGTACCACGACCAATACGGCTGACCGCCACATTGCCAACCAGAGAGAGTGCAACGGTCACGATCTGTCCGTCGCCGCCTGTAATGCCGTAAAGCACCTGTGACCAAAGGTAATTGTTTTCATCTGCAAGCAGTTCAGCGAGGTAGCCTTTCTGTTCTTCGTTAAAACCATATTGCGCCGCCATTTCCTCGGCAGTCTTGTGGCTGACGGTAATATACAGATAGGTTTGTGTGACCGTGCTTTCAGTTTCCACGATATTACCGTGTCCGTCATCGGTTTCGGTAATAACTGTTTCGGTCTTGCTCTCTGTTCGGGAAGATATTTGATTCATCTCCCAAAAGATGTCTTTTAAGAGTTGCTTTTTGCCATCGTCCATTGTGGCAACCTCTTGGGGGTTATCTTGATCCGTATTCGTTTTTACAGAGTAAACGGCAAGCACCTCTTTCCAAACGGCTCTGCTGCCACTCATTTCAAGAACATCATAGGATACCGAGTTCTTTTCCTCTTGCAGCTTGGTATCGTATTCGGTATTGATTTCCTGCACAACGGTCTGCATACTCATTCCAGTGCCGGAATCTTCGTCTGAGAAGAAAATGCCAAATACTGAGCCGAGGATCATACCAATCAGGCAAATCACGATAATAACCAAAACCGCCACCCAGCCGCCTGCGGCGATAGCGGCAATCAAGGCTTTCGTTCCGGCAATAATCGCTTTAATGGCAAGTGCGGTCGCTTTGGCAATCGCCTTTACCGTAACCACGGCGGCTTTTGCCGCAGCCCTTGCCGCTTGTGCTGCTCTCTGTGCAGTTTTAACCGTAATGATTGAATCCACCTAAAAATCCTGGATTGCTATGCCCCCGCTTATGCCCCTTGTCATCATAATGGTTTAAACCGCCAAAGAATCCTGGTCGACTCTCACCTACTTTATGCCCGTTATTGTCATAATGATTCATACCACCAAAAAAGGAAGGCGAACTATGTCCGATTTTCTTTCCATTTGCATCATAGTCGTTCATACCACCAAAGAATCCTGGTCTGCTCTCGCCTACTTTTTTCCGTTTGCATCATAATGGTTTATGGATCCAAAGAATCCTGGTCTGCTATATCCTTTTTTACTCATAATGTCACCCTCCTGACTCTATTAGCCTCTTGTTTGATCTCAGAATAACACACTTTTCTCATTTGGAAGTCGCATAACAGGCGACATTCTTTTATCGCATTTACATTCATTATACCATTTATAATTCTTCCGACAATACGCAATAAAGCCGGAAGCCACGTTATCATCCACGACCTCCGACTCGTTCTGCTTATTCTACACTGTCCTTACACCCAAATCAACTCCTCTCTCCGTTTTATCTTTTCCCTGCTTTTCTTGAATAATCCTCTTATTGATCTCAAGCCGTTCATGAATGGATAATTTCTTATCTTTTCCATCTACCGCCTGCTTCTGCTGTGCCGGTTTTCTATCTGTTTTTCCTACATCCTTAACAACTTCATTCGCTTCGGTACTTGTTACCCTCTCATCTGCTCTTCCTTCATATCTTTCTGCTATCTGCTGTTCTCGTCTCTCCTTCACACCTTTTTCCTCCAGATTGCAAAAACTCTGCAGATACGGAAGCACATGATTCTGCATGTCTGTCAGATCTTCCATATACTTTTGGAACTCTTCACTTCCTTTGCCTTTCTGGTAATTGATCCAATACTCATCTGTAAGCTTCATTTCATTATCATACTTCAACTGACTCACAATACCGCCATGTCCATTTCCAATATCCATTGACTTCTTAAAATGATGCAGCATCTGTTCACCTTTTTCCGCATAATATACAGTCACATATATCTTTGCAATTTTTGTAGGTTCCTCTGTCTTCGGATCACGTTTTGCATACCATTCTTTATCCATTTCTGCTGTTTTTGCATCCAGCTCAGACAGCTTCTGACATCTTGGATTCATGAGATCACTTTCTTCACAATAGTTTACATACACCATTGGTTCCATATCCTTTAGAAGTTCAGGTTCATAGGCTTTCAGTCTTTCAATCAATACTCCTGCACGAACAGACAGATCGCATTCTTCGTCTACAATATCCTTCAGATATGAAATATAGGAATGAATATTTCCACTTCTCAAATCCAGCATTACTTCCTGCACCGTATTTTCTCCCCTCTCCACATTATCTCGATACTCATACGGATCAAAAGCTTCTGCAATCTCATCCAGTGCCTCTGCCAGCTGTTCTGTGGTCATTTTCTCAGGATACATTGCTTCTCGAACATCCCTCATCGGTACATACTTGTAGTCCGGCAATGCTTCATGAATTTTCTCGATCCCTTCCCGTACCAGTGCAAGTTCTCCATAAAATCGAACATCATCCATCAGATTTCCGAATACGGTATTCCCTTTAACGATCGCAAATTCGGCTTCATCATAGTAACTGTCTTCCGGATCACGATAAATAATTCCCATTGAGCATCCCAGATACGCAGTTTTAGGATTCTCCCTATATTTTTCATAGACCGCAGCAATCTGATTAACATCGGTACTTTTTTCATAAGCTCCCATATCATGGAACTCATCACATTCTGTGGCGAAATATTCCAGATAAGGCTCTTTCTTCGGTGGCATATTATTAAGGACGTTATCAATCATGTTATAATTCGCCTCTTCCAGTTCCTCCACCTTTGCCAAAGGCTTATATTCGCCCTGGCTTTTCTGAATCTCTGCCATTACAACTTCATCCATTTCTTCTACTTTTTCCATCAACTGATCATAATCTCCACGGATGCGTTCTCCAGTCCAGCCTTCGTCTTCCAGAAGTTCCTCTGCCGCTTCTTCAATAGAAATTTGATCATTTTCATAGACGCCACCATCCATCAGACGAAAATCTTCATCGTAAAACGAATAATCATATCCTTCTTCTGTTCTCTGAATAGCAAAGTAACGTTCTCCTACCTCATATGCCAGTTCACTAAGAACCTGTTCTTCCAGATTCAGGAAAGAATCCAGCTGTTCAAAACTGATACTGTCTACAAAATGAGCGGTTACTTTTTCCCCGTCATTCAGAACTATGATATCACTGACAGACAGGGAATGCCCACGGAAATCTTCCGGTCTATCAATGTTGAACCTTTCAAAAATATCATCCAGTGACATATTTCCCGATAATTCCCCAACATAGACCAGCTTATAATCTTCTTTTTTTATCTGCATACCATCAAGTGGCTGTAAGGAAATGGGAGTTGCTCTTTTTTTAGATGGCATCTTTCAGCACCTCCTCCGTCACTCTCCGATAAGCTTCTGTAGCTTTGCCTTTCGGATCATAAGAGAAAATACTCTGTCCTTCTCTGACTGCTTCCTTCATTCTTACAGAAAATGGAATATAATTATCAAAGATATGAATTTGACTTCCATATACATTTCTGAGAAGTTCCATGTTATTTCTGGCATCATTCGTATGAGCATCGACCATCGTAAACAAAATACCTCCGACTTGCAGCTTCGGATTAATCTGCTTACGGACCTTACCGATTGTTTTTAACAACTGCTGCAATCCTTTGATTGGCAGGTAGGATGCTTCAACTGGAATGAGGACTTCATCTGATGCAGCCAGCGCATTAATCGTAATCATTCCCAATGATGGCATACAATCAATGATGACTACATCATATTGATCTTTGATACCATATAAAATCTGTTTCAATACATATTCTCTACTCATTGCATTTACCAACTGTACTTCCGTACCTGCCAGTCCAATGTTAGAACAGATAATGTCTATCCCCTCTGCCTGATGTCTGATAAAACATTCGGAAGGAATATCTTCATCTTTCATTACAGCATCCATAAGAGCAGTAAGTGTTTCATTACTGTCATCACAATCACGATATCCAAATCCTGCGGATACATCAGACTGTGGATCGGCATCTACAATCAACACTTTCATATTCTTTTGTGCTAATCCTACTGCTAAATTAGCTGTACATGCGGATTTTCCCGTTCCCCCTTTTTGGTTTACAATAGAAATAATTCTAGCCATTTTTCATCACCTTTCATCGTCATCAATCAAAAGAGGACTGAATTAGACATCCGGAATCTATATTCCGTGCGAGCTAATTCAGTCCTATAATTACAATAATTCTGTTGTTTTTACTCTTGTCTTACACAAATCCATTTCCAGTCTGAATCTGTAATAATTCATATTCTGGAATGACAGCGCTGCTTTATTTTTCCCTTTTCAGGAAATTAAAAATAAGGACTAAATTAGTGCAACCCCTTGTATTTACTGGAGTTTTCTAACTTGTCCTTATTATAACTCGACCATGAGGTGTAATCTTCGGTAACGGTTCTTCATGCTTGCTGTTGTACTTGTCTACAAGTTTTCGGAATACAGCTTCATAATTTACTGCCACTTGTGGATTGCCATTGCGGTTGATGAATAAAAAAACACTATATCCGTCAATCACAAGGTTCTTCTGTTTCCTGCGGTGTTTCAGTATGTTTTGAAAGGCTTGATACACTTCGTCGCTCATTGTCTTGTAAATATATTCTTCTGGTGTAGGGCGTTTATTTCCAAAATACTTTTTGAAATTTGTCTGCACCTCTGGGTCGGCACTATCCATAGCTTCATCAATCGTTGCTTCAATATCAGCCCGAACATCAGCCAATGATACACCGCCAGCTTTGCACCAGCTTTTAATGCCTTTTTATATCTCGTTTTCTTAGACTTATCATATTTAACCTTTCTTATCATAATTGCAAATTTATAAATTCATCAGTATTAAAACTGAAATTCAAATACGCTACTAAAATCATTATTCAAGACATAATAAACTTTGTTTTTATTAAATATCCATACGAATTGTTTTGTGTACAATATTACAATAACTTATTATGGAAATTATAGCCATAATCCCCCACAAAAAGAGAAAAGGAAAATTAGTATAACTCATAGTAGAAATAACATTTGCTGAACAACTAGCTATAATAATTGCACTGACAATCGTTGTCTGCACAGACATTTTTATAAATCCTATTTTTGTAGCTACTATGCCAACGCATAAAGCGTACACAGAACATAATAATAACTCACTCCATATTTTAATGATATTTCCAAAAGAAAAAGTATCGGGAACTAGAGGGAATATGCGTTCAGTAATAAAGAAAATTAAAAAAATCAAAGCACTTCCGAGAAGCATACCACCAATTCCACTAAAAGCTACTAATAATACTTTCGCTTTCAAAGGTAGATTTATCAACAGGATAAGTAAACAAAAGTAAATTAAGTTTTCCAGCATACTCTTTGATGATAAATGTTGAAAACATAACAGAAATTAAAACAGCGTAAGCTACGGTTTGCAAAGCATTTATTAAAGTCCAAATATTTTCATATGTTGAAAATTCGATAGCGTCCACTTCACCGCCTGCATAAGCAATTAAGGCAAATGTGTATAAAAATCCCAAAATCACTAAAGAGATACTGTTCCTTCTGTTCGTAATAAGTTAATAGACACCAACACTCCCAATATAGCAGGAAACATTGGACTTCAGAAATGGGCAAATAAGGAAAATTTAAAAATTGTCTCTGCTGAATATAACAAGATGTTCACACATAATCTACATAATTTTTCAGAACTTGAAGACCGCATAGCCTTGTTACATATGCAGCAAAAAGAGGTAAATACCTCTGTTGTTTCTCTCGAGTCTCAGATACGCCATCTTCGAGAAATGCTAAAATATGCCGAACAATATCAGAAAAATAAAATTTACGACGACCATTATAAAAGCTCCAAAGATCCAGATCGTTATTTCCGTAAATATGAATCTCAAATTATTCTTTTCGCGGGTGCTGAACATATTTTACAGGAAAATGGCATGGATCTGAAGCATCTTAATTCCAATAAGTTACAAGAGCAAATTGCAGATCTTATTTCCAGAAAGGAATCACTAAATACTCAATACGTTTCTTTTAAGCAAGAAATAAAAGAGTTGGAATTGATACATCAAAACCTGTCCAAATATCTCAAACAGGATGCTCCTGAAATACAAAGATCTTCTCATAACCAACTCCCTTCTTTGTAAAACCATAATAATAGGCAGCGATTTCACTCGCTGCCTAAATTCCCGTTAAACCGATATCCTACACCTCGTACTGTTTGTATATATAATGGTTGTCCAGGATCATCTTCTATTTTTTCTCTGATATTGCAGATATGTCGCATAACCACATTATAATCACCGGAATAAGGTTCATTCCATACCAGATCATAAACCATTTCTTTTCCAAATATTCTACCTGGACTTTTCGCTAAAAGAAGTAAAATATCATATTCATATTTTGAAAGATGAACATCACTATCATTCTTTTTAACAATTCGTTCCTGTAGATATATTTTTAATTCTCCAAACCTTATAATTTCCGGTATGAATTGGTTTTTATGTTCCCAGCTAGTCAATATGTTTTCACTTATGCTTCCATTAGCATCTGTGATTCTCTCAATAATTTCTATCTTTTTCACCTTTATTGCCTCTACATTATTAATTTTAGATTCTATTTATCTAAATCTTTTTTCTTTATCTATCCATAAGTCCGCGAATGCTGGAATATCCCGTATTTACGGACTTTTTTTCACTTTTCAATAGGTCGATACCATACTTAACTCCGCATATTTCCGCTTCATTCTGCTTTCAAAAGTAGTAAATCGGTAGTAATCCAGCCTTTTACTACTAAGCTACAAATCGCTGTAATTCTGATTTTACCGTTTCAAGTGAAGCGTGAGTGTAGAGGTTCAATGTGATTGTGATATTGGAATGTCCCATGACATATTGCAGTGCTTTTGGGTTCATTCCTGCGTTGGCTAACCTTGTGCAGAATGTATGACGCATGACATGAGGTGTAATCTTCGGTAACGGTTCTTCATGCTTGCTGTTGTACTTGTCTACAAGTTTTCGGAATACAGCTTCATAATTTACTGCCACTTGTGGATTGCCATTGCGGTTGATGAATAAAAATCACTATATCCGTCAATCACAAGGTTCTTCTGTTTCCTGCGGTGTTTCAGTATGTTTTGAAAGGCTTGATACACTTCGTCGCTCATTG
>ENA-OQCP01000660-OQCP01000660.1-human-gut-metagenome-genome-assembly--contig:-NODE-660-length-15037-cov-1.257143_pt1 | contig 15037 bp, 26 predicted proteins | sample MGYA00242760_ERZ504583 | MGnify/ENA primary metagenome ERZ504583 (study PRJEB26092, sample SAMD00036308) | human gut metagenome | host: Homo sapiens | study: EMG produced TPA metagenomics assembly of...
CCAGGTCTGGCCGTCATGAATAATCCGACCATCTGGCTGTTCATCATCGGCCTGTTCCTCGCCATCATCCTCACCGTGCTCAAGGTGCGCGGCGGCATGCTGATCGCCATCGCGGTCACCGCCATCGCCGGCATTCCGATGGGTCAGACCACCATGGCCAACTCCATCTCCATCGGCGACACTTTCGCCCAGCTGCCGCAGACCTTTGGCGCTATCTTCAGCGCTGAAGCTTCCCATCGCTGTTCTCCGACATGTCGAAGCTGCCGATCATTCTGCTGACGATCTTCGCATTCTCCATGTCCGATACCTTCGACACCATCGGCACGTTCATCGGCACCGGCCGCCGCACCGGCATCTTCTCCGCGGAAGACGAGGAAGCCCTCGAAAACGGTTCCGGCTTCTCCTCCAAGATGGACAAGGCCCTGTTCGCCGATTCGATCGCAACTTCCATCGGCGCCATCTGCGGCACCTCCAACACCACCACGTATGTGGAATCCTCCGCAGGTATCGCTGCTGCGGCCGCACCGGCCTGACTCCGTGGTCGTGGCCATCTGCTTTCGCCCTGTCCGCCTTCCTCTCCCGTCATCTCCGCCATTCCGTCCGCCGCAACCGCAGGCGTGCTCGTGGTGGTGGGCTGCATGATGGCGTCCTCGCTGAAGGAAATCGACTGGGGCGATATCTCCGAGCCGTGCCGGCGTTCTTCGCTTCCGTATTCATGCGTTCAGCTACTCCATCTCCTACGGCATCGCCGGCGGCTTCATCACCTACTGCCTGATCAAGACCTGCAAGGCAAGGCCAAGGAAGTGCACCCGGTGATCTGGGTTGTGTCGCTGCTGTTCATTCTGGACTTCATCATCACCGCGATCCTGTAGTTCTGAACGTCAGGTTCAACCTGACCACCAGCCGAAATTACTGGTTCAGTAAATAAATTTAAATTCGGCAAATGAAATAGGGGCGATTCCGCTCTCACTGCGGAGTCGCCCTATTGTTGTATCGCTTGTTTGTTGTATTACTTTTTATTGAACTGACTTACGCGATGACTTGCGAGAAGGCGTCAACCAGACTTTCCATCCAGGCCGTCAAGGAATCGTATTGTTCCGGCATCTGTTCGGTCAGTTCAACCATGGGCACGCTTGCAGATTTCGCGGCATCCGTGATTTTGCTCGTCAGCTCGCTTTCCTCCTGCGTATTGACGATCAACAGTTTGATTTCACCTGATTTCAATGCGTCGGTAAACTGCCTGATATCCGTTGGCGTCGGCTCGCTTTCGTTCGCGGTGGCTCGCGCGTACCCGCTTGGCGTTGCGTCGGTCAAACCCATGTCTTCCGCCAGATAGCTTGCCACGGATTCCGTTGCCGCGTACGCCAATCCATCCGATTTCTGTTTCACTTCGGCGATTTTGCTTTCGACGTTGTTTTCTTCAGATTTCCACTGATCGTGCAGCTTGTCGAAATCACTCTTTTTCGCGGCGTCGGCCTGTTCGTACGCTTCGGTGATCGCCTGCGCCACTGCCTTGCGCACGTCGGCGGAGAACCATACATGCGGATTTTCGCCGTCATTCACCCCGCCGACTGCAGCGGCATTGACGACAGTGGCTTTGGCGGATTGCGCCGCTTTGACCGCCCATGCGTCGTAGCCGGCTCCATTGACGATGATGACTTGCGCTTTCTGCAGTTTGGCGATATCCGACGTCGTCGGCTCGTAATCATGCGCATCCACATTGGTGGAATTGATGATGCTGGTTACGTTGACGTTGCCACCGCCCAAGGTTTTCGCCACGGTACCCCACTGATTCACGAAGCGACCACTTCGATGGTTCCGTTTTTTTCGGACGACGATCGGCCGCTTCCACACGCAGCAACCGACGCAAGCATTCCTACAGAAGCAAGTGCGGCAATCGCAATTCTCACAATACGGTACATGATAGATCCTCTCTAACGTGATATAACGCCATCATAACTTAATTGAGAATCATTATCAATAGAGCGTGTCGCGATCAGGTATCACATACAAAAACTCCCGCTCAGGGGAACGGCCGCCACGAATGGGATCGAAATGGTTAGCGAAGCAACCACTTCGACCGCACATCCGTGCGACAATCCCCGCAAGCGGGAGTAAGAGATGATTTGCCGATCAGCCGCGTGCAAGCTTGTAGGAAAAGGAGCCTTGCCAAGGCAAGGCACTATTTCCTGCCTCGATGCTGTCGCACCTCGGCGCCGCCTACAAACAGTCCACTGGACCGTTTGCTTAACGGCGTCGCACCGGACCGACGCTACGCTTTGGCGGATCGGCTTTTGCCGATCAGCCGCGTGCAATTAAGGAGCTTCGCAAAGCGAAGCACAATTTGCTGGCTCGCTAAAGCTCGCTTGCGTTGACCACTGGGTCAACGCTACGCTTTGGCTGATCGGCTTTGCCGATCAGCCAAAGCGTCCCGATACGTAGCGCTCGGCTTCTTCGTTCTGGGGGTTGTTGAACATGGTGGTCGTGTCGGTGAAGTACTCGAGGTGACCCGGCTGGCCGACTGCCTTCAGGTTGAAGAACGCGGTGTAGTCGGCGATACGGGCGGCCTGCTGCATGTTGTGCGTCACGATCACGATGGTGTAGTCGTTCTTGAGCTCGTTGATCAGATCCTCGACAGCCAGCGTCGAAATCGGGTCAAGAGCGGAGCACGGCTCGTCCATCAGCAGCACCTGCGGGTGCACGGCCACAGCGCGGGCGATGCACAGACGCTGCTGCTGACCGCCGGAAAGGCCGATGCCAGGATTGTCAAGACGATCCTTGACCTCGTTCCACAGATTGGCGCCACGCAGAGCCACTCGACCAGATCGTCCGCATCGGATTTCGAGATCTTGCGGTTGTTGAGCCTCACGCCAGCGAGCACATTCTCGCGGATGGACATGGTCGGGAACGGGTTCGCACGCTGGAACACCATGCCGACATCGCGACGCACGGCAACCGGGTCGATGTCCTTGTCGTACAGGTTCTTGCCTTCCAGCAACACCTCGCCTTCGCAGTGGGCGCCCGGAATGATCTCGTGCATGCGGTCGAGCGTGCGCAGCACCGTGGACTTGCCACAGCCGGAAGGTCCGATGAAAGCGGTGACCTTGTTGGCTTCGATGTTGATGTTCACATCTTCAACGGCCAGGAAGTCGCCGTAGTAGATGTTCAGATGATTGACATCAATACGTTGTCCCATTTTGGTTCCTTATATGTTGTTTCTGTATGTAAGACTACCGCTCATCGTTCCGACTTGACGGCGAAGACCTTCGCCACGAGTCGACCGATAAGGTTGAGGATAAGCACGATGAGGATCAGCACGAGAGCCGCGGCCCATGCGCGTTCCATCGGGATGGTGGTCACGCAGGAAGCGTCGGCGGAAGCCGGGCAATTCGCGTTGAGCTTGGAATACTCCTGGTAGACGTACACCGGAAGCGTGGTCATCTGGCCGGAGAAGAGGTTGACGTTCGTGGAGGCGATGTAGCCTGCGGTCATCAGCAACGGAGCGGTCTCACCAATCACACGGGCGACGGCGAGAATCGCACCCGAAACAATGCCCGGCAAAGCGGTACGCAACACAATCTTCGTAATCGTGCGCTGCTTGGTAACGCCCAAAGCATACGACGCTTCACGCAAATCGTGAGGCACGATCTTCAACATTTCTTCAGAGGACTTGACCACGGTCGGCAGCATCAGCAGCGACAGTGCCACGGAACCTTCGAAACCGTTGATGGTGCCAGGTCCAATCAGAATCGTGAACATCGAGAATGCGAACAAACCTGCGACGATGGACGGAATACCGCTCATCACGTCGACCAGCAGGGTGATGACGCGAGCCAGCTTGCCACGGTTGAATATTCCACCAAGTACACGGCGCACATCAGACCGATCGGAATGGAGATGATCATGGCGCCGAACGTGATTTCCAGCGTACCGATGATGGCGTGCTGAATGCCGCCGTAACCACCGGACGGCGTCGGATTGCCGCCGACCACACCGGTCATGTTATAGCTCAGGAAGTTGAGGTTCAGCCTCTTGACACCGTTGACGATGGTGGTGAGCAGCACCGAGAACAGCGGAATCAGCGCCACAATGAACGCAAGAGCGATCAGCACGCGCATCGCAAGATCCTTGCGCCTACGTGCAGCGGTAAAGGAACGAGTCGGCTTGAACTTGTCGAAATCGATGACGGGGGCACCATCCATCGGAGAAGCGTTGTTATTCACTGCGGTCATCACGCACTCGCTTTCTCGGTAAGCTTACGGGCGATGAAATTCACCACGAAGGTAATCAGGAACAGGACCAGGCCGGTGCCGATCAGCACGGAAACACCCAGATCGTTGGCTTCCGGATACTGCGCGGCGATGTTCGCGGCGATGGTCTGGTTCTGCGAGGCCTGCAGCAGCTTGACGGAGTAGTTGAGGCCCGGGGACAGGATCATGAGCACGGCCATCGTCTCGCCGAGCGCACGACCGAGGCCGAGCATGGAGCGGACACGACGCCGGACTTGCCGAACGGCAGGACCGCGAGCTTGACCATTTCCCACTTCGTGGCGCCGAGGGCCAGAGCCGCCTCTTCCTGAAGGCGAGGGGTCTGCAGGAAGATGTCGCGGGACATGGAGGTGATGATCGGCAGGATCATGACGGCCAGCACCACGGACACGGTGGCCACGGTACGGGAGGGATTGGCGGCGGGACCGGCGAAAATCGGAATCCAGCCAAGGTATTTGGCCACCCAATTCCAGAACGGGTAGATGGCGGGCACCAGCACCAGACCACCCCACAAACCGTAGATAACGGACGGGATTGCGGCGAGCAGATCGACCACATAGCTCAAGGCGGTGGCGAGCTTCTTCGGCGCATAGTGCGAGATGAACAGCGCGATGCCGACCGACACGAAGAAGGAAATCAACAGTGCCAGCGCGGAGATCAACACAGTACCGAACAGCAGCGGTCCGACATAGCCCCAGAAGCTGGAGCCTTGCCGCCGGTGAAGTTGCTGATGGTGTCGCTGTTGGCCTGCTGATCGCCGCCGATCAACGGCCATGCGCGGAACAGCAGGAACAGCGCGACGGCGGCGAGCACTACGAGGATCAGGATGCCGCAGGCGTAGGCCACGCCCTTGAACACCTTATCCGCGTTTTTGCCGCTCACCGGCTGCTGTGCCGTTTTGCTTTGCGAACTCACGGGTTCTCCTTAACTTGCGATTGTTTGAAACAGATCTGCGATTACTTGCGATGACTGCGTTTTTTGTTTTACCTGCAGGTACCGTTTCAGGCCGCACCCGCTTTCATGTTGCGGCTGCGGCCTGAAACAGACGGTCAGTTGCCGTTCACCGAGAGCCTATCGCTTACTGTATCAAAGCTCACTTGGTTTCGATGGCGTCGATGGACTTGAGGACCTTCTGGCGCATGGTGTCGGACAGCGGAGCGGAGCCTGCTGCGGAGGCAGCGGTCTGCTGACCTTCGTCGCTGACCACGTAGGTGAGCCAGGACTTGACGAACTTGGCGGTGTCGGCATCCTTGTATGCCGGGCAGGCGATGTCGTAGGAGACAAGCACGATCGGTAGCGCCAGCTCGGTGGTGTTGTGGTCGAGCTTGACGACCACGCGGTTGTCGCCAGTGGCGGATTCGTCGAGCGGGGAGGCGTCCACAACCTTGGCAGCGGCTTCAGCGGAGAACGGCACGTAATCGTCGCCGACCTTCACCGCAACGGTGCCGAGCTCGCCAGCTGGGAGGCATCGGCGTAGCCGATGGTGCCGTCAGCCTGCTGAACGGTGGAGATCACGCCGGAAGTGCCTTGGCGCCCTGGCCAACCTCGTTCGGCCAGTTCTCGCCGAGCTCGTAGCTCCAAGCGTCGCCAGCGGCATCCTTGACGTAGCTCAGGAAGTTCTTGGTGGTGCCGGACTTGTCGGAGCGGTGCACCACGGTGATGTCGAGATCAGGCAGGTCGACCTTCGGGTTCTGCTGCTTGATGGCGTCATCGTTCCACTTGGTGATCTTGCCGTCGAAGATCTTGGCGATGGTGTCGGCGTCCATGTTCAGGGTCTTGCCCTTGCCGGAGATGCCGTTGAGGTTGAAGACCACGGCGATCGGGGAGACGTAGACCGGGATGTCGAAGCGTTGCCGGAAGCGCACACGCTCTTGGACTGCTCGACCTCGTCATTGGACAGGGCGGCATCGGAGCCGGCCCATGCGGTGGCGCCGGTCAGGAAGGTGGAAACGCCAGCGCCGGAACCAGACGGGTTGTAGCGACCTTGGCATCCGTTGGTGCCCTGGAAGCGGCGATCCAGGCTTCCACAGCAGCCTGCTGGGAGGAAGCGCCAGCGCCGGAGAAGTTGCCGGACACGGCTTCGGTGGTCTTGGTGTCGGTGCTAGCCGAAGAATCAGTGTTGGAAGCAGTGTTGTCGCCGCAAGCCGCGACAGAAGCCAGCATCACAATGCCGGACACAGCTGCAATGGAGCGTACGAGAATGGAATTACGCATTATTCTTTTCCCTCTGTCAACATTCTGATGGCGTATGTTTCTGACATTTCATATGCTGTTGTCGCCATCGTTCTTCATGACACTGTCAAGCCTATTGGTGGTTTGGGTCCCGCAAAACCAAAATCGGTGAACGGAAGATGAACACTCTACGACACTTCGGACGTTTTCGTCATTTCCATTCACCGATCTTCGGCGACTACCGTGATACCACGGTCTTACATTCAGTTATCAATTAATAATCAATTATTCGGCAACTTACGATGATTACTGGAATCGCAGTGTTTTATCTTATATATTTCCATCTATCGCGATATTTCCGCTTTATTCCGCAGGAACGTCAATTTTGTAGCCCAAACCGCGCACGGTGGTCAGATATTTCGGATGCGCCGGATCCTCCTCGATTTTGGAGCGGACGCGCTTGACGTGCACATCCAACGTTTTGGTGTCGCCAACGTAATCGGACCCCCAAATGCGGTCGATCAGCTGGTGGCGGGTCATCACACGTCCCTTGTTCTGCATGAGATATTCGAGAAGCTCGAATTCCTTCAGCGGGAAGAACACGTTCTCTCCGCGCACCATCACCTCATGCTGGCCGATCTTCATGGAAATGTCGCCGCAGATCAGCGGAATATCGTCATCGGAGGATTCCGTCGCGTCGGCCACCATCTGGTTGCGTCGCAGCACCGCACGCACCCGCGCCAGCAGCTCGCGGAACGAGTACGGCTTGGTGATGTAGTCGTCCGCGCCGATTTCCAAACCGACCACCTTGTCGATTTCCGCGCTTTTCGCGGTGAGCATGATGATCGGTACACGGCTTTGCTCACGAATTCTGCGACATAGCGCGGTGCCGTCAAGCCCTGGCAGCATCAGATCGAGCAACACCAAATCGATGCCGCCTTTGGTGAACAGTTCCAGCCCTTCCTCGCCGGTGGCCGCGGCGGACACGTCGTAGCCTTCGCGGGTGACTGGTAGACCAGCGGCTCTCGATACGATTCCTCGTCCTCGACGATCAGAATACGTGTCATCAGTGCTTCTCCTCCATTGCTCTGTTGATGGGAACGTTGCTTGTTATTTGCTGTATTCGGTTTAGCTCAGATTATTCGGATTGCTCGGATTGCGTAGTTTCGATGCGTTCGGTTTCGCCCGTCACTTCCATGCGATCCGCTTCCGCAGTTTGTACGTTTCCCGCAGTCTCTGCAGTTTCCACCGCCTGTGCCTGAGGCAGGGTGATGGTGAAGGTCGACCCCTCCCCCTCACGCGACCACACGGCGATAGTGCCTCCGCAATCCTGCACGCAATGTTTGGTGATGGCCAAACCCAATCCTGTACCCCCTGTTTCGCGGAACGTGCGGGATCGACACGTAGAATCGCTCGAAAATACGATCCAGCGAGGATTCCGGAATGCCAATGCCTGATCGACGACACGAATCGAAACCTTGCCATCGCCACTGCGACGCCGACTGCGACGGTGGTGTGTTCCGGAGAATAGTTGACGGCGTTCTCCACCAGATTCTTCACCGCCGTTTTGATGGTTTCGTGGTCGGTTCAATGAACACGTCATCATGGTCAACGCCGTTTTCCGCGCCCTCGGCATGCACCAGCTTCGACTGTCCGTTCAGCGAAAGCACCAGATTGATATGCTTCGATTCGGCCTTCACTTGGTTTTCGACGATCGCCTCGCGTACCAACGCAAGCACGGAAAGACGCTCGGCATTGAGCATCGCCGCCGCGCTTTGCGCCTTCTGCAAGTCGATCAAGCGATGCACCAATTCCGTCAATCGTTCGGATTCCTTGGAAATGCGGCCCGCAAAATACTTCACCATGCCGGGATCGTCCGCAGCGTCGCCGATCGTTTCGGCAAGCAGGGAAATCGCACCGGCAGGAGTCTTCAATTCGTGCGAAACGTTCGTCACAAAATCGCGTCGCATAATCTCAAAACGACGCTGCTCGCTCATATCCGAAATGAAAATCGCAAAAAGATCATCGGAGATCTGACCGACCCGCACATGCAGATACAGCGTGTCGGAAGGACGGAACTTACCTGCCTCAATGCCTTTGCCGTCAGTGTTTTTCGCGGCCGCACGGGCGGCTCGATCCAGCGGAATCGACAATTCGCGTTCGCGCACCACGCTGTCGGTCGACACCAATCGCAGAATATCGCGGATTTCGGCAAGCGTCATCGCACTGTCCTCAACAATGCCGAAACGTTGCGCGCCCGGGGAAACGTATGCGACCGACGCCAGTGAATCGACGACGATCAACGCCTCCGGCATGACGGCGATCAGCTGGCGTTCCGTGGACTGCACGGGCATGCGCGGCCCGAACAGCGACATGTTCTTCTGCGCGCCGAACAGGCTTGGATCGTTCGGGTCGATCTCATCCTCCCCCAATTGCACGCCACGGGCACGCCCCAGCAAAAAGGCGACCACAGCGACGGCAACAACCACAATCGCCATCACCACGTGCTCCAGCGTCATACGTTAACCTTCCGATAATCCGTCATTCTTCTTCAACAGTAGCGGTTCCGGAAAGCGATTTCCGTGCGCGATTCCCTCACGCCATCGGAAGTTTCCCCGCAGTTCACTTTCGTGAGATTCGCCATACCGAAATATGAGACGGCCCGTCCAGCAACCGATGCGTTGGACGGGCCGTCTTTCATGCGCTTACATGCGCTTGACGATGTTCACCGCGATTTTCGCCGCGGTGTCGGCATATTCGGAAATGTCGAATTCCTTGAATTCCACGTAATCCGTGTCGGCATTGTCGCTCAACGCGCGAATGACCAGCACGGGCAGGCCGTTGCGTGCCGCGATATGCGCCACCGCGGCGCCTTCCATTTCGACCGCGTCCGCGCCGGTTTCGCGAATCACCTGCTCCACTTTCTTCGGATCGTCCACGAAATAGTTGCCCGTGGCGATGATGCCGGTAATGTGATGCACGCCCAGATCGGTCAACACCTTATCGGCGACTTCGATCAGACGGTCTCGGAGTGGAATTCCTCCACCGGCTGGTCCGCAGTGCCTGGCTTCCACTGGCCGACGAGACGCATGTCGGTGTCGAGGTAGCGCAACGTGCCGCCAAGCACCACGTCGTTGATGTGCAGATGCGTGTTGAGATTGCCTGCGATGCCGGAGAAGATCACGGCGTCAGGCTGGTCCGCGTCGATGAGATGCTGCGTGGTGGCGGCGATATTGACGGTGCCCATGCCGCCGACCGTTGCCGCAACGTTGACGCGAGTGCCCTTGTTGGTTTCGATGGTGCCGCGTGTCACGCTGACGCCGGCTTCCTCCGTTACGGTGATGTCGCTCAATGCGGATGCGATATTGGCGACTTCCTCGTCCATGGCGCCGATGATGGCGATTGTGCTCATGCGTTCGTTCCTTTCGATTGCTTCACGCTTTTCGCTCGGTTTCGCTTATTTTCGCTTCGCTCACTTCCAGCGGCGCTTGCCCACGGCTTGCGCAAGTTCGCGCAGCAACGCTTCCGTAATCTGCCAGCTCAAGCATTTGTCGGTGATGGATTGACCGTACGTGAGTTCGGCGAGCGGTGCCGGTTTTTGACTGCCACCCTCGATGAAGCTTTCCATCATGATGCCGGTGATGCCTTCCTCACCTTCGGCGATACGGCTTGCGATATTACGTACCACTTCGGCTTGGCGATGTTCGTCTTTGCCGGAATTGCCGTGCGAGCAGTCCACGATCAGACCGTGTGCCGCCGCGGATTCGACCGGCATTTCCTCACGGATGAGCTTCATGGCATTCGCCACGGATTCGGCGTCATAGTTCGGGCCGCTGCTCGAACCACGCAATACCACATGGCAGTCGGGATTGCCGAGCGTTTTGACTACGGCCGCACGACCCATATGGTCGATGCCGAAGAACGTATGCTGCTGTGCCGACGCAAAACACGAGTCGGTCGGCGCTTTGATGGAACCGTCGGTAGCGTTTTTGAAGCCGATCGGCATCGACATGCCCGAAGCGAGCTGGCGGTGCACCTGGCTTTCCGTATTGCGAGCGCCGATCGCACCCCAGCTGACCGCGTCGGAAATGTATTGCGGGCTGGTTGGTTCCAGGAATTCCGTGGCGGTGGCCAAACCTGCGTCCAATACGCCAAGCAGTGTACGACGGGCCAAAAGCAGGCCTTTTTTGATATTGCAGCTGCCGTCGATGTCGGGATCGTTGATCAGGCCTTTCCAACCGACCGTCGTACGCGGTTTTTCGAAATACACGCGCATCACAATCAGCAATTCTCCGCCCAGCTCGTCTTTCAACGCGGCCAAGCGACGGGCGTAATCGAGTGCGGCAGCCGGATCATGCACGGAACACGGACCGACGATCACCAGCAATCGATCGTCCTGGCCGTACAGGCAGGCACGAATCTCATCGCGTGAATAGGCGACGATCTCTTGCGCCTGATCGCTGAGCGGCAGGTCCCCCAACACCTGCGCCGGCGTGGGAAGCACCTCGAATTCAAGCACCTGCGGTTCACAATGCGGCTGATGCCGACCTGATCTTCCCAGCGTGGCACATCCGTAGCCACCAGCGGATTCTTTCCCTCATCCATGGCCTCGCGGATGGCGCGAAGCTCTTCAGGCGTGTTCAGCTGCTGCTGCATTTCACTGCTCTCCTTGACAATCACCTATCTCCCCAAGAATATCAATCAAATGGCAGTCGCTATGCAAAAACGTGCGATTACGCAGTTACGCGTATTCCGCACGGTTAGTTATTTGCGATTCCTTGCGATTATTTGCGCTTATTTGGCGAGTGCGCGACGGCTTTCGACCGCATCGGCAAGCGTGTGCAGCAACTGTTCGGTACGTTCCCACGGCACGCAGCGTCGGTGATGGATTTGCCGTACTCGAGCTGGTCGAGCGGAGCGGGCTTCTGATTGCCGGCTTTCAGGAAGCTTTCCATCATGATGCCGCTGATGCCCGACTCTCCCGTTGCGATGCGGGAGGCGATGTTTTCGATCACTTCGGCTTCGCGCACTTCGTCCTTGCCGCAGTTGCCGTGCGCCGCATCGATGACAAGACCGTGTTCGCTCGGGCCGGACGCCTTGGAAACCTTCAGATCGGCCAACGCCTTCGCCACGGATTCGGTATCGTAGTTCGGGCCGTGCGAGGAGCCGCGCAACACCAGATGGCAATCGGGATTGCCCTTGGTTTCGGCGGAAATCACACGTCCGTCAAGATTGATGGACAGGAAATGATGCTCGAAGGCGGCCGCGAAGCAGGAATCCGCTGCGGCTTGATCGAACCGTCGGTGGCGTTCTTGAAGCGATTGGCATCGACATGCCCGACGCGAGCTCGCGATGCACCTGGCTTTCGGTGTTGCGAGCGCCAATCGCACCCCAGCTAATCAGGTCGCAGATGTACTGCGGGGTGATCGGGTCAAGCCATTCCGTGGCTGCCGGGAGTCCAAGGCTCAGCACATCGGCCAGCACCTTGCGTGCGAGCACATGCCCTTGCGAATATTGAACTGGCCGTCGAGATCGGGATCGTTGATCAGACCCTTCCAACCGATGGTGGTGCGTGGCTTTTCGAAATACACGCGCATCACAATGACCAGTTGGTCTTCCAGTTCTTTTTTGACCGCGGCGAGTTTTGCCGCGTATTCGTGCGCCGCTTTCGAATCATGAATCGAGCATGGACCGACGATGGCAAGCAGACGATCGTCTTTGCCGTTGAGCACATCGCGGATTTCCTGACGGGACTTCAACACCAGATCGCTCATCTCGTCGGTGAGTGGAATTTCCTTCAGAAAATATCGGGGAGCCGGAATCGGGTCTAGCTGTCGAATATTGATATCCACGGTCTCCGGAAACACGGCGTTATCCAACAACTGCGCATCCTTCGAACTATCTGGACCGCGAAGACCTGACATCTCTTCTGCTCCTCCTTATACCTGCATACCTGCTTCATGCATACTGTGCATGGATGATAATCACCGAAGTTACCTTAACGGATAAAAGTGGAATAACACGAATGCCGACTGCATGCTGGACTTTTTGCGAAGTCCCATGCAGTCGGCATTCGTCAATCGGTTTGTCGGTTTACGTATCAGTCAGCCAGAGCGCCCATCGGATCCCATGCGGGGAGCATGGTGGCCGGCTCATCAAGAGCGGCCTGATATTCGGCAGGGAGCAGCGCCTTCGGCACGGCGACCTCGTACACGTATTCGGTGAACCAGTCGTCGCTCATAGTGAAGTAGCCCTTGTCTGCGATCTTGTCGCCCCAAGAGTTCTCCACACGCCAACGACGGGTGGTCGTGCCGTCTTCGGCCACGTCCACGCCGACGAACGCCATAGCGTGGTTCATCGCGGAATCGGCGAAACGCACGCGATCTTCCTTGTTCAGATCGAAGTCGACGCCATACACCTTGCCGTATTCAAACAGATCAGTGGCCCAAGCGCCGTTTTCACGATCCATCATCGGGTGCAGTCGGCACCGAACCATACTGGAATGCCCTGCTCTTCGAGAATCTGACGCACGCAATCCTTCATGAACTGGTTCGGCACGTTCAGGTATTCGGTCGGGTCTCCCCCGGCTACATTACCCGAGTGCTCGATACCGATCTTCTTGCCCTTCGCATGCTCCTGACGAGGATCGTCGACCAGGCACACGTAGCTTTCCAAATCGGCGGAACCGACGTACTTCTGCCAGAATTCCACAGGCGTGATCTCACCATCGCGATGGAACTCGCCGTCCTTGTCGGTCCACTCCCAGTCGAAGCTCTTCGGCGCTCGCCCAAGTGAATCGTCAGAATGCGGTGTCCGGCGGCGGTCGCTTCGGCGATTACCGATCGATCGAAGCCGGATCAGCATACATGTGCGCGACGGCCGTATGCAGCAGGCGACGCAATTGCACGTTCATTTCGCCGGTGTTCTTGGAGGATTCGGTTTCCGGGAACAGATCCTTCGGAACGGCACCGTACTTCTTGTACACGTTCATGGCCATGGTCCACTGGCCGCCGTCGCCCATCACGTCGGCGAGCAGATGCTGGATCAGGCGGGAGTCGGACGGCTCGCCGGCCTTCACCAGTTCGGCCACGTCCTGCAGGAAGTAGTTGACGCGCTCGAGCTTGTCGTAGTACATGGCATAGTTCTGGGAGAACTCGAATTCCTTCAGCCCATGTTCTTCTTGGCCACGAAACGAGCCACGTTCAGCGAGCTGAACAGCCAGCAACGGCCGGAACGATCCTGATGGGTGGCGGTGCATTGTCGACAATGGTGGAGAATCGGCGCTGCATCAGGCGGGCGCGGTCATAGTTGCGTGCCACCTTGTTGATGCCAGCCGCGGTGACCGCGTTCATGGCCATACGGTTGTGGTCGCTGGCTTCGAAATCCTCAACCAGCGTTGCCAATGCATCAGCGCTCAACGGCGTGATGTCAGTCATTGTTCTGTTCCTCCTGTGCTTCCTCGCCCTGGTCAGACTGCTCGTCTTCGGACGGTTCTTCAAAATCGTCATTATTCTGCTGTTCGTCGGAGACAACATCCTCGTCGAAGGTCACTTCCGGTTCGCCCGCAACGGTTTCGCCACTCTCGTCGTGCGATTCCGCCGGAGTTTCAGCTTCAGCTGCGGAATCATGCTGTTCGCCGTCGATGGAATTGACCACGGACAGGCCGTTCGCACCGAAACCGGAGAACGCGTTGGAGAACATGGCACGCAGTTCGCTGACACGCTGCGTGATCTGCGCCTCACGGGTCTGCAGGTCGGCGATGCGCTGCTGCACGCCGTCCAGTTCCTTCTTCGCGGCCTCGCGACGCTCGTTGATCTGCTCGTCGGCGTCTTCGGTGGCCTGCTTGAGGATGCTTGCCGCGTTCGCGTCCGCCTCGTCACGCTTGCTGGAAGCGTACGCCTCAGCCTCGTCACGGGTCTTCTGCGCGGAGGAAATCAACTCGCTGGCCTGCTTGTTGGCGGCCTCGCGACGTTCGTTCAGTCGGTGAGCAGCTCATTGACCTTCTTCGTGGCCTCCTCCTGCTGGGCGGAGATGTCGGCGCGGATCTGCTCCACTTCGGCGTTGACCTGGCTGATGGTCTTGGTGCGGTGCACTTCCGCCTCGTCGGTGATCTCCTGGGCCTTCGCTTGGCGGTGTCGGTGATTTCGGCGGCACGGCGCTGCGCGTCGGTCATCATCTTGGACACCTGCTCGCGCACGTCCGCCAGCTTCTTGTTGGCTTCGGCAAGCGCGGATTCGATCTGGTCGTTGGTCTCGCTCTTCAGGCGGGAGATCTCCTCATTGGCGTTCTTGCGCTGTTCGGCGATCTTGCTGGTCGCTCGGTGCGCATGTCGGAAATCTCACGTTCCTGCGTGGCGCGTTCGGCGGCAAGACGCTTGCCGTGTTCCTCACGGGAGTTGGTCAGTTCCAGATCGACGGTCTGACGCTGCGCCACCACGGCCTTCTGGGCCTCGCTGCGCATCTGGTCGACCTCATGCTGGGCAGTTGGCCTCATGGCTTCGGATTCGTCCTTGGCGTCACCGAGCACCTTGGCCGCCTTGGCGTTGGCGTCGTCCATGATGCGCCTGGCGTCGATTTTGGCGTTGTTCAGCAGTGTTT
>ENA-OQCP01000661-OQCP01000661.1-human-gut-metagenome-genome-assembly--contig:-NODE-661-length-15021-cov-9.311401_pt1 | contig 15021 bp, 19 predicted proteins | sample MGYA00242760_ERZ504583 | MGnify/ENA primary metagenome ERZ504583 (study PRJEB26092, sample SAMD00036308) | human gut metagenome | host: Homo sapiens | study: EMG produced TPA metagenomics assembly of...
GCGAGCACACGTTTAAGCTCATTGAGCTGCGGCCGAAGGTGTGGCCCAGATGCTGCTACGTCGCTACTCCTGCTACTCGGTGTGCGCGTTAAGCTCGATAAGCCGTGGGCGCCCGTCGGCCTGCCCTTGGCAGCTGCGGTGTCGAGATCGAGCGCGTGCGCTAGTCGACTCTAAAGCTCGTCGGTGGGCGGCTTTTTGAGCCGCTGCGACAGAGCTCTATTGTTGGGGCAGTACGTGTCGAGCAAGTCGTGGAATCGCTGATTGTGGCTCGGCTCGAGCAAATGGACGAGCTCGTGGGCGACAACCATGTCGAGGCATTCGACGGGGTAGGCGGCGAGCTCGCGCCCGATGCGAATGGCGCCGGATTTGGGCGTGCATGAGCCCCAACGCGTTTTCATGCTGCGTACGGAAATGCGGGAAACGGCGACGCCCATTGCGACTTCGTACGCGTGCACGATGTCGCGCAGCGCCGATGTGACCTCGGATGCATAGAGCTGGTCGATGTGGGCTTGGAGCTCGTCGGACGTTAGGCCGTCGAGGATTGCGCGCCGCTTGGCCTGTGGGCTTCGTCCGATTCGTCGGTACCCATAAAACTTGCGAAGGTGGCCTGCTTGGGCCGCGGTGCGGGCGATGCAAAGTTGTGATCGAGTGCGTCCTGTACCGTGATGGGCTTGCCCCAAAGTGCAATGATGGACGAGGGGCTGAGCGGCTCTCGCGCCGTCGCCTGACGTTGCTCGCGCTGGGCAAGTCGGCTGGTAATCCAGGCGCTGTTGCGCTTCACAAACGCTTCGATGCGCTCGCGACCGGCGCCGAGCGGTGCGCTGGCGTGGACCTCACCGCTCGATGTGACGCGTAGGTTGAAGTTCTTGACGCGTTTTTTGGTAACGATGACGGACAAGGCCGTCCCATCCGGTCGAGATACGGAAATCGTAAATTGCTGCGTCAAAAGCGGTCCTTCAGATTGGGGACGGCCGGCATGTCGACCGTTCGGCATGCCGGCCCGCTCAAGGGATGTGAAATTAATAACGCTCAAAGAAGGCAAGCGCGTTGTCGCTGCAGAGCTTTTGCATCACGGTCTTGCCAAAGTGCTTGGAGAGCATGTTCTGGAACTCGGGCATCTTGCTGGCATCGGAGAGGAAGGCGGGCACAGTGGCGCCGTCCCAGTCGCCACCGAGTGCGATGACGTCCTCGCCGCCCAGGTCGAGCCAGTGCTCGATATGTGCCGCTAGCTGGTCGAAGGTGACGTCTGCGGCGGTCTTTTTGGTTGCGTCGTTGGAAAGGAACTCGCTGCAGTAGTTGAGGCCGACGATACCGCCCATGTCGCGAATGGTGCGGAACTGGTCGTCGGTGAGGTTGCGCTTGACTCTGCAGACGGTACGGGAGTTGGAGTGGCTGGCGACGAAGGGGCGCGTGGCGTGGGCGACAACCTCGTCAAAGCACTCATCGTTGAGGTGGGAGACGTCGAGCACCATGCCGGCGTGCTCCATCTGCGTAAGGGCCTCGATGCCGGCGGCGGTGAGGCGGCGTGGGTGTCGTGGCCGCTCGCGAGCGGCCCCTGCGCATTCCAGCTGAGTGATGACATGAGCACGCCCAAGCTCTTGAGCACCTCGATCAGCGCGGGGTCCTCGGCAAAGAACGTGGCGTTTTCGATGGTGTGGATGCAGGCGACCTTGCCCTCCTTGAGCGCGGGGCGAATGTCTGCGGCGCTGCGCACGTTGACCATGCGGTCGTAGTTGAGCATTGCCTGGCCGCTCATATGCGCCATGATTTGCGCCTGGAAGCGCGCGGCGTGGGCGGCGGGAATCTCGTCGGGGACAAACGTGGCGAAACATTGTGCCCACGGCGTATTGCCGATCTTTGCGAGCGAGATGGCGCAGGCGTTGCCCTCGATGAGGTCGAAATCTTGCGGATGCGTTTCGTCGCCGGGGAAATAACCGTCGGTGCCGGCGGTAAAGCGCAGGTCGAGATCGAGCGTGGCCCAGCCGATGCGGTCGGCGGTGTCACAGTGCAGGTCAAATACGGGATATGCCATAGTTCCTCCGGTTGCAGCGTTTCTTTGCAAACTGTCCTTGAATTGTATGACTAGGGTATAGTTAGCGCCATATGTTCATGGCGGCCCGCGTTGTGTGCCGCCCTTATCACGGAGGTTACCATGTCCAACCAGGGCAAGAAGGTCAAGACCCATTATCGCGGCACGCTCGATGACGGCACGCAGTTCGATAGCTCCTACGATCGCGGCGAGCCGTTGGAGTTCACCTGCGGCGCCGGTCAGATGATCAAGGGCTTCGATGCCGCTGTTGTCGACATGCAGGTGGGCGAGAAGAAGACCGTGCACATTCCTGCTGCCGATGCCTACGGCGAGCACAACCCCGAGATGGTCCTGACCTTCCCGGCCGAACAGGTTCCCAACATCGAGCAGATCGAGAAGGGCATGAAGCTCTTCCTGTCCACGCCGAGCGGTATGCCCGTCCCCGCCGTGGTCATCGACGTACGCCCGAGGCCGTGACGCTCGACGCCAACCACGAGCTGGCCGGCAAGGACCTCAACTTTGATATCGAGCTCGTCGAGGTCGAGGGTTAGAGTATGCCTGAACGCTTGGTTTCGACGACATGCTTGGGAAATCTCAACGATCCGTCCTATGAACTCCTGCTTCGCCGGAAGTCGGGCGGCGTCTTTGAAGTTGACGAGCTATTGCTCGATTGGGACCAGGCTGATGTATGCACGTTTGTGGGCGTGACGGAGCTGGGGCGAACGGTCGATGTTCGGCTGGATACCGCCGACGTCGGTCGTCTTGCCGACGGCGACGTGCTCGCCATCGACCGTTCGGGCATGGTGCCCGTGGCGGTTGTCGTGCGCCTGCGCAGCGCCGAGGTTTATTTGGTCGAAGTTGACCGCATGGACCCGATTGCGCTCGCGCACGCGTGCTGGGAGATCGGCAATATGCACGCGCCGCTTTTCCGAGGCGACTCGGACGAGCATGCCGTGCGTATGTATACGCCGGTGCAGCCTGTTTTGGGCCGCATGCTCCGGGGTGTCGAGGGTATTCGGCTCTCGGTGGTTACCCATGAACTCGATGCGGACCGGCGCTTTGCATCGAGTGCGGCGGATGTCTCGTGAGCATGGCTCCCGACTTACCATCGTAAAAAAGACGCGCGGCTAAGCGCGCATATGCGCAAGACGGGCTTTGAGGGACGATCAATCAAGGTCCGTTTTGCTGTTGATAGGAGGCTTTGGGGAAAGCATATGGGTCTTGAGGGAATCAAGCTGATTGCATGCGATTTGGACGGCACGTTGCTGCATCCGGGGGAGCGCGAGCCGCGTTCCGAGGCCTTTGAGCTTATCAATGAGCTGCATCGTCGCGGTATCGTGTTTATGCCGGCGAGCGGCCGTCAATATGCGAGCTTGCGCTACCTGTTTGCCCCGGTGGCCGATGAGCTTGCCTATGTATGCGAAAACGGAGCCTGGTCATGAGCGAGGGGCGTGCCGTGGTCAAGCGTTCTATGGAGCGTGGCCTGGCCATGGATATCGCGAATGCCGTGGTTGCGTACCCCCATGCCGACGTGACCCTTTCGTGCGAGGGACACCTCTACACCATGAGCGGCAACGATGCGTTTGTTGACCACCTGCGTTATGAGGTCCATTGTGATGTGGCGGTAGTCGACCGTCCCGAAGACATCGACGAGGACGTCATTAAGATTGCCTTCCAGACGCCCGAGGCAGAGCAGCCGGCGGCGCTGGAGTATTTCGAGCGCCACTTTAGCGACTGTGTCGACGTGATGACGTCGGGAACCGAGTGGACGGACTTTATCGGCTTTGATTCGGGTAAGGGTTCCGCGCTTGCCGATTACGGTCGTGCCCTGGGGGTTTCGCCCGATGAGATGATGGCGTTTGGCGACAATGAGAACGATCGCGACATGCTCAACGTCGTGGGCCATCCCTATCTGATGGAGAGCTGCAACCCTACCATGCGCGGTGTCAATGACCGTGTCCGCTACGTGTGCACGGTCGAAGAAGAGCTGCGTCGTCTACTTGCTAAGTAGGCATGCCCCAAACATCTACCGGCAGTCGGGGCAGAGACCCTCGAAGATGGTGTAGTGCGACGTGACGTGCCAGCCGATTTGCTCGGACGCTTGGCGTCGAGCTGGGCATCGAAGGGAAGCGGTACGTCGATGACGCGGCTGCACGAGGTGCAGATGATATGCGCATGCGGCTCGATGGTGCGATCGAAGCGGCTCCCGCCCGGTGTCTTAATAGAGAGAATATCCCCTGCGTCGGCTAAGAGATTGAGGTTGCGGTAGACCGTGCCGCGGCTGATCTTGTCATCCTGTTCGCGCACGGCGTTGTAGATTTCATCGGCGGTGGGATGACTGTAGCTTTGGCGCACAGCGTCGAGAACCAGCTTTCGCTGTCTGGTATTTCTCCTTTGCACCGCCATGCGCCTCGCCTCTTTTCTGTAAACGGTATGAAGCAAATGATACCTTATTTAGCACACAATACTAATAGCAAGGGCTAAAACCATCCTCGTTGGCAAGCGGGGCGCGAGTTTGGGCGTCTACAAGGCGAAAACGTGTCCCCATGCGCTCGTAGGAGGCATGAAGCGCCTCGAGTTGAGATACGATGTTTGCCGGCGTGCCTTGTAGCTCCATCTCAACCGAGCCGTCTTCCATATTGCGCACCCAGCCGGTGAGGGAGCGCGCCTGTGCGAGGTTGGTGTTGGTGAAACGGAAACCGACGCCCTGGACCTGTCCTTCCCACCGCAGGTAATAGCGCTGCGGGGCGTCTTGAGTGGCTTCGTCGCTTGCGAGCACGGTGAGCCTACGGCGCAGCTCGAGCTCGACGCCAGAGGGCTTTTGGGGTTCGCGGCTGCCGCCGGCGACGCCCGAGAAAAGCTTGTCAAAAAAACCCATCGCTATGCCTGCTTGTTAGAGTCAGCGGGGAAGGCGATGCCCGCCTGCTGACGTACGGCATCCATGATGCGCAGCGACACGAGCGTGACATCGCGGTAGTGTCCGAGCTCGTGGCGTCCTGCCGGCGTTTCCCAAATCTCATCTTTAACGTGATGGACGCCGTCGATGGCGGTGATAAAGTCGGCGAGCTCGTATTCCATGGTGTTGCTTGACTTGGGAAGGTCGATCGCGCGTCCGTTGCCGCCTTGCTCGCGCGGCGCTTCGGTCGCCGATCCGCGCACGACCTCGCCGCGATAGTCGATGCGGACGTCGCGGGGCGTGGACAGATGGTCAATCTGGATAGTGCCACGCTCGCCTTCGATCTGCGAGGGCAGCAGGTCATTCGTAATTTTGGAGTGCGCGAGCTCGACGGAGATACGGCCACCGCCGTAGCTGGCGAGGATGGAACCGCAGCCATCGATGGGGCCGTGCGTGAGCTCTTGCGTTGAGGGGTCAAGCAGCGTGGTCATGCTGGTGAGACCGGAGGCATGCCGAAGATCTCGACCATGGGCTCGACGGTGTAGACGCCGATGTCCATGAGCGAGCCCGAGGCCATGTGGCAGTCGAAGATATTGGTGGCGCGCCCCGCGAGAACCTCGTTGTAGCGCGAAGAATACTTGCCAAAGCGCAACGATGCACGACGAATGGGCGCAATCTCGCCCAGGGCGTCCTCGACGGCGTGGAAAGCAGGGTCATGGAGCGGGCGCATGGCCTCGAGGGCCACGACGCCCGCCGCCTCGGCTGCGCGAAAGACCTCGAACGCCTGCGCTCGGTGGCACAAAAAGGCTTTTCGACGATAACGTGCTTGCCGCCGGCGATACAGGCGAGCGCCTGCTCGTAGTGGAGCGCATTGGGGCTGCCGATGTAGACGGCGTCGACGTCGGCAGCGGACGCAAGCTCGTCAAGTGCGGTGAAGTTACGCTCGCCGCCGTGCTTAGTGGTGAAGGCGGCGCCGCGATCTGCATCGCGCGAAAGCGTGCCCACAAACGCGGCTTGGTCGTTGGCGTTGACGACCTGGATAAAGTCGTCGGTGATCATGGATGTGCCGATGGTCGCTATACGCAGCATGTATCCCCCTCGTGCCGTTCGGTTTACAGGATGAGTGTAGCGCGAGGAGGCAGGAAATAGCGTGCGAAAACGCTATTACAGGTCGCTCTCGTTAAAGCCGGTGTCGATATCGAGGTTGCTGCCGTCGGCCGCCGTGGTGGCGAGCTCATCACAGCGCTCGTTAAGCTCGTGACCGGCGTGACCCTTAACCCAGATGAACTCAACCTTGTGCTTGCTTTTGGCGGTGAGTAGGCGCTCCCACAGGTCGCGGTTCTTGACGGGTTGCTTGTTGGCGGTTTTCCATCCGCGCTTTTTCCAGCCGTCGATCCAGTGCTTGTTAAAGGCGTTGACGACATACTGCGAATCGGAATGGACTTCGACCTCGCAAGGGCGGTTGAGCGCCTCGAGCGCCACGATGACCGCCATGAGTTCCATGCGGTTGTTGGTGGTCTTGGCGTAGCCGCGCGAAAGCTCGGAGGTGAAGGTCTTGCCGGCGGGGTTGGTGTATTTGAGCACGGCGCCGTAGCCGCCGCGTCCCGGATTTGATCGGGCCGAGCCGTCGGTATAGATGATGACCTTCACGGGCTTCCTTTCGTTGGGTACGTTTCGTGTGAGTGACCATTGTAGCGCCATGCCCGCCGGGGGCTAGCAATCTACGATTTCTACCCCGTCTTCCGACAGTTAGTTGGCACGGATGATGCGGTTGAGCTCGTCGAGGTATTGCTGCAAGAGGGGAGAGGGCTTGCGCTCGTCGTGCATGATATAGCCTACGTGCATCGTTGGGGCGTCTGCTAACGGGATCGATGCCATACCCCATTGCATTTCATTGGAGAGGACACCGGTCGACAGGGTGTAACCGTTCGACGTGATAAGTAAGTTAGTAAGTGTTCCGCGGTCCGAGATTCGTATGTTGCGGTCGCAAGGGATATAGCTAAAAGGTTCCTCGGCGTAATAGAAGGAGCTCGAGGTGCCTTGCTCAAAGCTGTAGCGCGTATAGGGTGTAAGGTCGGCAAGGGACAGCTGCGGGCGGCGTGCGAGCGGGTGGCGCTCGCTAACGAAGACGTGGACCGCCGCGTCGAAGAGGGGATGGAAGCTTGCGCGGGCATCGGCGAAGGCCTTCTGCAGAACGCGGGCGTTAAGTCGTCCAGATAGAGGATGCCGATGTCGCTGCGAAACGCGCGGACGTCATCGATGATCTGCGACGTGGTGGTCTCGCGCATGATGAATTCGAACTTGCTGTCCCGGCAGCGCTCGACGACGTTGACGAAGGCCTCGACCGAAAAAGCGTAATGCTGGGCCGAGATGGCAAGGCGCGCCTGGGGCGTGCCGCCGTCCTCGTAGCGGGCCTCGAGCATATCGGCCTGCTCTACGACTTGACGCGCATAGCCCAAAAGCTCGGTGCCGTCGTTGGTGAGCGTGACGCCGCGGCTGGAGCGCGTAAAGATCTCCAGATGGAGCTCCTGTTCCAGGCTTTTGACGGCGTTTGAGATGTTGGACTGAGCGGTATAGAGGCGCTGAGCTGCGGCGTTGATTGATCCGGACTCTGCCACGGCGATCAGAAAACGAAGCTGCTGAAGGGTCATCGACGTCATCCTTTCGATTGCTATCTATAAAACAGATAACAGGTTAGCGCTTTTAAGTGATTGACCGAGCGAAACAATGCTCGTACTATTCAAAACACACAAAGGCGGTAGGTAATTAAGCCAACCACGGAACCGGGATGCGAAAGGAGGCCCGCATATGAATTGCTTACCAAGACGAATGCCGGGCTCCTGTTTGCGCCCGTCGGCGTGATCAGGAGACAGCGACTTACTTCTCTTACTTCTTAGTTACTTTTATTCGATCAAGGAGATCATCATGAGCCAGTTCATCAACAACCCCGAGCACACCTTTGGTTTCGACACCCTGCAGCTTCACGTTGGCCAGGAGAGCGCCGATCCCGCATCCGCGCCCGCGCCGTGCCTATCTACCAGACCACGAGCTACGTGTTCCGTAATTCCCAGCACGCTGCCGACCGCTTTGGCCTGGCCGATGCCGGTAACATCTACGGTCGTCTGACCAACTCCACCCAGGGCGTCTTCGAGGACCGTATCGCCGCGCTCGAGGGCGGCGTGACCGGTCTCGCCGTCGCTTCCGGCGCCGCTGCCATCACTTACGCGCTGCAGGCCCTCGCCCAGGCCGGTGACCACGTGGTGGCCCAGAAGACCATCTACGGCGGCTCCTACAACCTGCTGGAGCATACGCTCTTCCAGTTTGGCGTCGAGACCACCTTTGTCGATGCTCATAACCTGGAAGAGGTCGAGGGCGCCATCAAGGACAACACCACGGTCATCTATCTCGAGACGCTCGGCAATCCCAACTCCGATATCCCCAACATCGACGCCATTTCCGAGATTGCCAAGAAACATGGCCTGCCGGTTGTCGTCGATAACACCTTCGGCACCCCGTATCTGTTCCGTCCGCTGGAGCACGGCGCCAACATTGTCGTCCACTCCGCGACCAAGTTTATCGGCGGCCACGGCACCTCGCTGGGCGGTGTGATCGTCGACGGCGGTAACTTCGATTGGAAGGCGAGCGGCAAGTACGCCAGATCGCTGAGCCCAACCCCTCCTACCACGGTGTTTCGTTTGCCGAGGCTGCCGGTCCCGCCGCCTTCGCAACCTATGTCCGCGCTATCCTGCTGCGTGACGAGGGCGCCTGCATCAGCCCGTTCACGCCTGGGTCCTGCTCCAGGGCACCGAGACTCTGTCGCTGCGCGTCGACCGTCACGTGGAGAACACCAAGAAGGTCGTCGACTTCCTCGTGAGCGACCCGCACGTGGCCAAGGTCAACCACCCGAGCCTGCCCGAGCACCCCGACCATGAGCTCTACAAGCTGTATTTCCCCAACGGCGGTGCTCGATCTTCACCTTCGAGATCAAGGGCGGTCAGGAGGCTGCTTGGAAGTTCATCGATCACCTGCAGGTGTTCTCGCTGCTCGCCAACGTGGCCGACGTCAAGTCGCTCGTCGTGCACCCGGCTACCACCACGCACTCCCAGCTTTCTGCCGAGGAGCTCGCCGAGCAGAACATTACGCCCTCCACGATTCGACTTCTATTGGTACTGAGAACGCCGAGGACATCATTTGGGACCTGAAGCAGGCTTTTGCCGCACTGGACGAGTAAGGCGACTTGTGCAAGGACCCTTTGCGACTCGATAGATATAACTGCATAAAATGCCTGCTCAAGCGTCTGCGCAAGCAATGGTTGCGCAGACGCCTTTTTTGCATAGAGAGGGTGCAAAAACAGGGTTTTTGGCATGCTTTATGCAATCGAGATGTGGAAAACTCCTGTTGAGCGGATGTGAGTTTTACGCAAATGACGTGCACCTTTTGAGAAAAACCGCAGGTCGCGAATTGCTCGGGGTACTATGCAGCGCGATCGAATCACACGCAGCTTAGACGCAGCAAAAACGCACTACGGAGGTTTCCAGCTACATGAGGATCGATTCACGAAAACCGAAGGCCGCCGCCCTTTCCGCCGCTCTGACCGTGGCGCTTTTGGCGGGCGCCGGCGCAACTGATGCCCACGCGGCAACACTGTCCGATACGGTTGGATCTACGCCGTCCGAGACGACGCTGGTACAGCCCGTTGATTATCGCGGCGATGGTTATGGTTCCATGCAGGAGTGGAACGCCTCGATGGGGGCAAAGCGCGATTCCCTGGAGATGCGCGCTCAGATCATTATGAACATGTACGGTGACTATGCCACCGATGACGAGCGCGCTGTACTACAGGGTTGCATCGACGGTGCGGGCAGTCTTTTGACGATGGATGAGGTCGACGCCAAGTCGACCGAGCTCGACGAGCTTCGCTCCACGCTTGAGGATGCCAAGCGCGAGGCGCTCGAGGCTGCCGCAGCCGAAGCCGAGGCCGCTGAGGCCGTTCAGGCTTCGTATTACAACGCCGGCTCCGGCTCGTCTTACACGTCTGCTGCGTATTGCGCGAACGGCTCGGGTCTGACGCGCTCGAGCGGCGTCAATAACTATAACGGCCGCCGCGAGACTTATTACAGCAGCAACGTGTTGTATCACCACCGCACGGGCGAATGGACGCAGGATTCCGAGGGCTTTTGGCGCGATTCCGATGGCTACTACGTCGTTGCCGCGGGCGATAAGGCCCAGGGCTCGACTTTTACGGGCTCTAAGGGCGAGTGCAAGGTCTATGACTCCGGCTGTGCTGCCGGAACCACCGACTACTATACCGGTTGGTAATCTGCCATAAGCCAATAGGACATGACGGGCGGGCGTCTTTACCGAGCCTTTGGGCAACGTAAGGGCGTCCGTTTTTTGTGCGTGCTTGAGTTAACAGAGCGCTTACCGTGGCCGTACGCCGCGCATATGGGCGCGGGGCACACTAAGTCACGAGAAACAAAGTCGTTCTCGTGGAGGAAGTGGTCTTGTGAACGCTCGAGATATCGCCGTTGCCGCCGTTGCATTGACGCTTGGCTGCCTTGGTCCTACGGCCGCGCTCGTCGCGGGTATGCAGGCACGTGCGGAGCTGCTCCTATCGTTGTGGGGGCCCTGATTGCTGTCGCTGCGCTGGGAAGCGCCGGCGTCGTCCTTTGCCGTGATGATGAGGACGAGATCGTGGGGTCCTAAAGTTAGCCTCAACTCTGGTTTTACCGGAGTGTGTTGCGTGCTCCGGATAGCGGTATTTAGAAGAACAAACGCATGGGAACTCACGGCTTAAAGCCAAACCAGTGTGGGGTGTCGCACGAGAGCGTGTGGGTGAGGTTGACCCAGCGATAATCGGTGCTTTTGAGCTGGGATGCGAGGTTCCAAAGGTCGAGCGCGGGCATGGGTGGCTCCTTTCATCGGGCTTTTTGCTGATGTTAAAGCGGTGCCGTGACAGCTCGATTTCTGCTGCGTTACGATACGTTCTCGATTGCGATTCCACGATGTTTCGGCCGCGTGACCATTGTGTTTCGCCTTGCCGGGGCGCTGATGGCGAAGGGAGGGGCCGTGCAATACCGCGTTGACCCCAAAAGTGGTAACCGAATATCTGCTCTGGGTCTGGGCTGCATGAGGTTTCCCGGTTCGCCGGGACACCCCGATGCGAAGACAGCCGATGCCATCATTTCCCATGCGGTGGAGCAGGGGATTAATTATCTGGATACTGCGTATCTCTATCCCGGTAACGAGGCGTGCGTGGGCGCCTCACTTGAGCGCTTGGGGCTGCGCGACCGGGTGTTGCTGGCGACCAAGTTGCCGCACGCTTCGTGCAAGTGCGCTGAGGATTTCGACCGGTTCTTCGACGAGCAACTGCGTCGCCTGCGGACCGACCATATCGACTATTACCTTATGCACAACATCACTTCGCCCGCCCAGTGGGAGCGCGTGGTGGCGTTGGGCATCGAAGACTGGATTGCGCACCAAAAGGCTGCGGGGCGTATTCGCCAGATAGGTTTTTCGTATCACGCAGTGCGGCGGACTTCCTCACGATGCTCGACGCGTATGACTGGGATTTTTGCCAGATTCAGTACAACTACGCTGGAGAGCGCTACCAAGCGGGAACGGCGGGACTTATAGCAGCCGCCGAGCGCGGGCTCGCGGTGTTTGTGATGGAACCGCTTTTGGGCGGACGCCTGGCGGGCAAGCTGCCTCCGCGGGCCCGCGCCGTGCTCGATGACGTACGCGATCCGTACCTGAAGACGCCGGCTGCTTGGGGCCTTTCGTGGGTGTGGAACCATCCTCAAGTCACGATGCTGCTTTCGGGCATGACCGATACCGCGCAGGTGGACGAGAACGCGGTGCTGGCCGATCGGGCCCTGCCGGATTCGATGACAGCCGCTCAGCTCGATACCATCGCATGCGTGCTGGCGGAGTTTGAAAAATCGAATCGCGTGCCCTGCACGGGATGCGGCTACTGCATGCCATGTCCCAAGGGTATTAACATTCCCGGCTGCTTTGCCGCTTACAACGCGAGCTATGCGCACAGCTGGTTTACGGGGCTGTCGCAATACTTTACGGCGAGCGCGGTGCGCACGAGCGAGCCCAAGCTCGTGAGCAATTGCGTCAAGTGCGGCAAATGTGCGCGTCACTGCCCGCAACACATCGATATCCCCGAGCGTCTCGACGACGCGCGCCGACGTTTCCAGCCTGGCCCCGTAACGGCCGCGCTTAAAGTCTTCAGCAAAACTCGCTCCTCATGACCCTTTTATATCTTGTAATGGAATAGTTCCTGTTTGCGGCAGAATAGGGCGATAGCAGGAACTATTTCGTCGCAACTGAAGGGGGCTGTCGTGGGCTATCGGGATTCATGTGATGATTTGCGTGAGGTTCGTTGGGGCGTTTTGGGCGCTGGGCACATTTCGCATCGATTTGCATCGTCGCTCAAGAAGGTCGACGGGGCACGGCTGGTGGCTGCGGCCGGCCGCACTCCTGCACATGTCGAGGAATTTTGTCGAGCGTTTTCGATCGATGCTGCGCACAGTTATGTCACGGCTGACGATGGCGGCGATGCGGCTTATGATGCGCTGATTGCCGACCCCGATGTCGACGCAATCTACTTGGCTCTTCCGCATGGTATGCATACGCGTTGGGCCTGTCGCGCGCTGCGCGCCGGAAAGGCCGTGCTGTGCGAAAAGCCGGCCGTTTTGAGTGAGGAAGAGGCTCTCTCGATTGCCTCCGCCTCTCGCGAGTGCGGCGTGCTGTTTATGGAGGCGATGAAGAATCGGTTTTGCCCGATGCGCACTCGCGTGGAGGACTTGCTTGCGTCGGGCGAGCTCGGCTGTATCGTCTCGATCGAAAGCGTGCAAAAACTCGATTATGGTGAGTTCCCTTCGAGTTATCTGCTCGATCCGTTGCAGGGCGGCTGTCTATATGACATGGGCTGCTATGCGGCCGGGTGGTTTGAGGATTTGCTTGCGGGTGCGTGCGATGCTTCGTCTCGTGAAGTTCGCTGGCGTGACGTATCGGGCGGCCGCGTGGATTGGGCCGATGAGATTCATATGAGTGTCGGCGGTATACCCATTCATATGGTGTGCGACGGCAAAGCAGCATATGAAAGCCGCTTAACGATTGCCTGCGAACGGGGTTCGTTGGAAATCGAGCGCCTCCATCGCCCCGAGCTCGCCCATGTGAAGTACTCCGACGGTCGAGTGCTCGAAATCGACGCCCCATTTGAGGTCGATGATTTTTACGGCGAAGCTTCGCATGCGACTCAGCTCATCCGGGCGGGGAAACTCGAGAGTCCCGTCATGCCCCTTGCCGCCACACAGCGCTGCGCGCAGATCATCGATGCGATTTGCTTGGCGCTCTAGGCTGCGGTGCTGCTGCTCAAGGGGGGGGCTCGGCGGACCGTGCCCCTGATGCCCCTTTTATATCTTGCGGTGGAATACGGTCTGTTTGCGCCAAAATAAGGCACCAATAGACCGTATTTCACCGCAACTGATGAGGGGGAGCTGGAGATGCTGACGATCGGGTGTCATCTTTCGACGACGAAGGGCTATCGGGCAATGGGGGAGACGGCGTTGTCCATTGGTGCCAATACCTTTGCGTTCTTTACGCGCAACCCGCGCGGTGGCAAGGCAAAAGACCTTGACATGGATGACGTGGCGGCTCTGCGCGAGCTTATGGCGCAAAACGACTTTGGACCGCTGGTGGCGCATGCCCCGTATACCTATAACCCCTGCTCCGCTAAGGAGCGCGCGCGAGTTTGCCTTGGAGGCTATGGCGGAAGATTTGCAGCGTCTGGAAGCACTGCCCGGCAACTACTACAACTTCCATCCCGGCGCGCATGTGGACAGGGGGCAGACGCCGGCATTCAGATGATTGTCGACACGCTGTGCCAGGTGATGTTTGGGGGACAGCAGACGACGGTATTGCTCGAGACCATGGCGGGTAAGGGCACCGAGGTGGGCCGTAGCTTTGAAGAGCTGGCGTGCATTATCGAGGGGGTTGCCGCCAAGTGTCCAGAGCTGTCCGATAAGCTGGGCGTTTGTTTGGACACCTGCCATGTGAGCGATGCCGGCTACGACATCATCCATGATCTGGACGGCGTACTCGACGAGTTCGACCGCGTGGTGGGCATCGATCGCCTGCATGCCGTACACATCAACGATTCGAAGAACCCTTGTGGCGCCCATAAGGATCGCCACGAGTGCATCGGCAAGGGCTACCTGGGTAGTGAAGAGTTTGGCGGCGGTATGCAGGTTATACAGAATATTGTATCGAATGGCCGCTTGCGCGCATTGCCATTCATCTTGGAGACGCCGAACGAACTTGCAGGTTATGCGGCTGAAATCAAACTGTTAAGGTCGTTGCAGCAGTAAAGGCTGCCATAAAGTGGAGTGCTCCATTCACGTTATGGGTTTGTTTCAATCAGTTTTCTAATTGCAGATTCTTCCAAGCGGGTGCATAATAACCATCAGTTTTTGCAGACCTCTGAATCAAACGAGGTCACCGGAAGGAGACTGATTATGAAGCTGAAGAAGCTCGGCGCATTTGCCGCCACGGGTGCTATGGCGCTCGCCCTTGCTCTGACGGGCTGCGGCTCGTCCAACGCCACCTCTGGTTCTGATGCTGGTTCCAGCAGCTCTGACGACGCTAAGGTCGAGAAGGTCGACGGCTCCAAGGAGTACGCGCTCGTCAAGGACGGTACGCTCACCGTCGGCACCTCTGCCGAGTACGCGCCGTTTGAGTACAAGGATGACAACGGCGACTACCAGGGCTTTGACCTTGAACTCATCAAGGCTATCGGTGACAAGTTGGGTCTGGATGTCGAGTACGTCAACAACGACTTCGACACGCTCGTTCCCGGCGTCGCTTCGGGCGCCAAGTACGACGTCGCCATCGCGGCTATCACTGACACGCCCGAGCGTGAGAAGGAAGTCGCTTTCTCCGACTCTTACTACATGGACGATCAGGCTATCGTGACCAAGGTCGATAATGCCGACATCACGGCCGACAACTACAGCGAGAAGCTCAACAACGCTGACGCTACCATCATCGTCCAGTCTGGATCGACGCCGAGGCCTTTGCCCAGGAG
>ENA-OQCP01000662-OQCP01000662.1-human-gut-metagenome-genome-assembly--contig:-NODE-662-length-14987-cov-1.527322_pt1 | contig 14987 bp, 20 predicted proteins | sample MGYA00242760_ERZ504583 | MGnify/ENA primary metagenome ERZ504583 (study PRJEB26092, sample SAMD00036308) | human gut metagenome | host: Homo sapiens | study: EMG produced TPA metagenomics assembly of...
TATCTTCGTCTGGGACAGCTTTTCATGAGATTGTTTGCAGGATTATTGTAAGGAAGAGGTGTAGATCTATGTGTACAGCAGCAACGTATCAGACAAAGGATTTTTATATGGGAAGAACTCTTGACTATGAGTTTTCCTATGGGGAAGAGGTGACCATAACCCCAAGAAATTATGAGTTCGATTTCCGATATGCAGGAAAAGCAAAAACACATTATGCTTTCATAGGAATGGCGTTTATAGCAGGAGATTATCCGCTTTATTATGATGCGGCTAATGAAAAGGGACTAGGTATGGCAGGACTTAACTTTGTGGGGAATGCGGCATATGCAGAGGAAGCGACAGAGGCAGATAAGGATCTTGTCCAGGTGGCGCAATATGAATTTATTCCATGGATCCTTACCCAGTGTGCTTCGGTGGCTGAAGCAAGGAGGATGCTTTCCAATATGAAGCTTATGGGAACACCCTTCAGTGGACAGCTTCCAACGGCACAGCTTCACTGGATGATCGCAGACAAGGAGGAATGCATCGTTGTAGAATCCATGAAAGACGGAATGCACATCTATGACGATCCTGTTGGCGTACTTACAAATAATCCTCCATTCCCCGGTCAGATGTTTGCACTTAACAATTATGCGGGTGTATCCAGAAAGCAGCCGGAAAGTACATTTGCAGGAGTGCTGGAGCTGGATCCATACAGCAGAGGAATGGGCGGAATGGGAATTCCGGGAGATCTTTCAAGCCAGTCAAGATTTGTAAAGGTTGCATTCACAAAATTAAACGCAATATCCGGAGATGGGGAAAACGAAAGTGTCAGCCAGTTTTTCCATATTTTAGGCTCTGTTGATCAGCAGCGGGGATGCTGTGAGGTATCAGAGGGCGCATATGAGATCACGATCTATACTTCATGCTGCAACACGACAAAGGGAATCTATTATTATACCACTTATGATAATCACCAGATAACCGCAGTAGATATGTATGCGGAAAACCTTGATTCAGACAAGCTGATCCGTTATCCGATCATATTAAACGGTGAGATCCGATGGCATAATAAATAAGAACAGGATTTTTACAGAAGATAATGAGGTAGGAAGATGGAAAATTATTCAATAGTATTCAGCAGCTTAACCGGTAATACAAAAAGCTGCCAGTCAGCCGATCGTAGTGTATACAGAGATTTGACTTTACAGCAGAGAAAAATATCAAGTATAATACTATAGCATTATTAAAAATCCCTTCCGGGAAAACAGAAAAACCACAATGATAAAGGAATATAACAAATGAGTATTTTAAATGTAGAACACCTGACCCACGGGTTTGGAGACAGAGCGATTTTCGAAGATGTATCTTTCCGGCTTCTTAAGGGAGAACACATCGGACTTGTAGGCGCTAATGGCGAAGGAAAGTCCACATTTATGAGTATCGTGACCGGAAAACTGATGCCGGATGAGGGCAAGGTAGAGTGGGCAAAAAATGTCCACGCAGGCTATCTGGATCAGCATGCAGTTCTGGAAAAGGGGATGACCATCGGCCAGGTGCTGAAATCCGCTTTTGATCCTCTCCTCAAAAAAGAAGAACGGATGAACGAGATCTGCGACAAGCTGGGAACTGCAGATCCTGACGAGATGGATGGTCTGATGGAAGAGCTTGGAACGATCCAGGACGAACTGACACTTCATGATTTTTATGCGATCGATGCCAAAGTGGAGGAGGTTGCCAGAGCTCTGGGCCTTCTGGATCTGGGGCTTGACCGTGATGTTACGGATCTAAGCGGCGGACAGAGAACCAAGGTACTTCTTGCGAAGCTTCTTCTTGAGAAGCCTGACATCCTGCTTCTGGATGAGCCTACCAACTATCTGGATGAGGAGCATATTGCATGGCTGAAAAGATATCTTCTGGATTATGAGAATGCCTTTATCCTTATTTCCCACGATATTCCCTTCCTGAATTCTGTAGTTAACATTATCTATCATATGGAAAATCAGGACTGAACCGTTATGTAGGAGATTACGATCATTTCCAGGAGGTCTATGCGGTCAAGAAGGCACAGCTGGAGGCTGCTTACCGCAAACAGCAGCAGGAGATCAGTGAGCTGAAGGATTTTGTAGCAAGGAATAAGGCCCGTGTTTCCACAAGAAACATGGCTATGTCCCGCCAGAAAAAGCTGGACAAGATGGATGTGATCGAGCTGGCAGCAGAGAAGCCGAAGCCGGAGTTCAAATTCCGTTATGGCCGAACACCAGGAAAGATGCTTTTTGAGACACATGACCTTGTGATCGGTTATGATGAGCCGCTTTCCAAGCCACTGAATTTTACTATGGAGCGAGGACAGAAGATCGCACTGGTGGGAACCAATGGAATAGGAAAAACAACACTTCTTCGAAGCCTTCTTGGACTGATCAAGCCTCTTTCCGGAAGTGTGGAGCAGGGCGAGAACCTTGAGATCGGATATTTTGAGCAGGAAGTTAAAGGTGAGAATCGAACTACCTGTATCGAAGAGCTCTGGCAGGAATTTCCGTCATTTTCCCAGTATGAAGTGCGTTCCGCACTGGCAAAATGCGGCCTGACGACCAAGCATATTGAGAGCCAGGTACGAGTTTTAAGCGGTGGTGAGCAGGCAAAAGTGCGTCTTTGCAAGCTGGTGAACCGTGACACCAATATTCTTCTTCTGGACGAGCCTACCAATCATCTGGATGTAGATGCAAAAGACGAGCTGAAAAAAGCTCTCCGGGAATACCGCGGAAGTATTCTTCTCATCTGCCATGAACCGGAATTTTACCAGGATGTGGTAAATGAAGTCTGGGATATGAGCAAGTGGACAACCAAGATATTCTGATAATGGATATAGATATATGGCAGAAAAGACCGATATAATTCAAAAAGTACAATAAATGGGACATAAAGATGACAGCATAAGGGCAGCAGAGTCTGCCAGACAGAATACAGAGGACAAATAAATGGAAGAAACACAATTGAAAAAATTCAGTATCGTTATGGAGGGCGGCGGTATGCGAGGTTTGTATACAGCGGCGTGATCGATGTTCTGATGGAAAATGAGATTTATGCGGACAGTGCGGTGGGCGTATCGGCTGGAGCTGTTTTTGGATGCAATTATAAGTCCAGGCAGATCGGAAGAGTTCTTCGCTATAACAAAAAGTACTGCAAGGATAAAAGACTTGCAAGCATCCGGAACTGGATCACCACAGGAGATGTATACAGCCGGGAATTCGGATATTATGAACTGCCCTGGAAGCTGGATATTTTTGACCGTCAGACCTACGCAGAAAATCCCATGAAATTTACAGTGGTGTGTACGGACCTGGATACAGGAAAACCGGTGTATCATGAATGTCCCAACGGAGATGTGGAGGATATTGAATGGATGCGTGCGTCGGCATCGATCCCGGTAGCTTCCCGACCGGTGAAGCTTGGGGGAAAGAGACTTCTGGATGGTGGTGTGTCTGATCCGATCCCTGTTAAGTGGATGCTTTCCCGGGGATACGAAAAAAACGTAGTGGTGCTTACCAGAGATGTGAAGTACCGAAAAAAAGCAAACCCGAAGATGCAGCTTTTTCTGAAAGCAGTATTACATAAATATCCGGCTTTTCTGAAGGATCTGGAGGAACGGCATATCCATTATAATGAAACACTGGAGGAACTGGCTTCTCTGGAAAAAGAGGGGCGCATTCATATCATCCGTCCGAGCAGTCCCATCCAGGCGGCGATGATCGAGCGTGATGAGAGCAATCTGGAGCGGATCTACCAGACAGGAAGAGCAGATATGAAAAAGGATCTGGAGAAGCTGAAAGCCTACCTGGATTCCTGAATCACAGACCGAAACAAAATTCGACTTATACCCCTTTCTATGTTATGATATTGGATATCATTACAACAGAAAGGGGTATTTTCAATGGGAGAAAAACCTCAGAATATAAAACACAGACATATAAGCCTGGGCGTGCTTGCCCATGTGGATGCAGGAAAGACGACATTATCGGAAGGCCTGCTTTTTAAATGCGGAAGGATCCGGAAAATCGGAAGAGTCGATCACAAGGATGCGTATCTGGATACCTATGAGCTTGAGAGGGAGAGAGGAATCACCATTTTTTCAAAGCAGGCAGTTTTTTCCATGGGGGATATGGAAGTGACACTTCTGGATACACCGGGGCATGTGGATTTTTCTGCTGAGATGGAGCGTACCCTGCAGGTGCTGGATTATGCGATCCTGGTGATCAACGGAGCAGATGGTGTGCAAGGGCATACACAGACATTGTGGAGACTGCTGACACAGTATAAGATCCCAACATTTCTTTTTGTAAATAAAATGGATCAGGAAGGAACAGACAGGGAAAGACTTCTTGAGGAGCTGAAGAAGAAATTAAGCGGATGCTGTGTGGATTTTAGTGGAGAACTGGAATGCTCCGGTGCAGAAGCAGCAGGGAAAAAGGAGAATCCTGTGGATAACTCCGGGAAATATCCGTCAGCTGAAGGAATACAGCTGAAAGACAACGCCAGTGAAGCAGAAAAAGAGAATATATCCGGAACGCAGGGCACTTCTGATAAAATAAATGGAACGGATGATTTTCTGGAAAATATCGCCATGTGTGAGGAGAACCTTCTGGAAAGCTTCCTGGAAACAGGAACGATCGCAAAAAAGGACGTGGCAGAGCTGATCCTGGAGCGAAAGCTTTTTCCCTGCTTCTTTGGATCTGCCTGAAGATGGAAGGCGTAGATGCTTTTATCCATGGAATGGAGACCTACATGGCAGTACCGTCTATCCCGCAGAATTCGGAGCCAGGATCTTTAAGATCGCCAGAGATGAGCAGGGAAACCGTCTCACTTATATGAAGATCACCGGCGGCAGCCTGAAGGTTAAGGAGACGCTGACCAATGCAGGAAGAAATGGTATTCCGGCAGAGGAGATCTGGGAGGAAAAGGCAGATCAGATCCGTATCTATTCCGGTGCAAAATTTGAAATGCTCAAAGAGGCAGAGGCAGGAACCGTCTGTGCAGTTACAGGTCTTACCGAAACATATCCGGGAGAGGGGCTTGGCATTGAGGCGGATTCTGCCATGCCGGTGCTGGAACCGGTACTGAATTATCAGATCATCCTTCCGGAGGGCTGTGACGCCACAGGATGCTGAAAAGCCTGAAGGAGCTGGAGGAGGAAGAACCGCAGCTTCATATCATGTGGGATGAGCAGCTGGGAGAGATCCACGCCATGCTGATGGGCGAGGTACAGATCGAGATCCTGAAGCATCTGATCTGGGAGCGTTTTCATGTGGCAGTAGAATTTGGGACCGGTAATATCGTATACAAAGAAACCATTGCCGCACCGGTGGAAGGCGTGGGACATTTTGAACCGCTTCGTCATTATGCAGAGGTGCATCTTCTTCTGGAACCGGGAGAGAGAGGAAGCGGACTGCAGTTTTTTACTGCGGCAAATGAAGATCAGCTGGATCGGAACTGGCAGCGGCTGATCCTGACACATCTGGAGGAAAAAGAGCATCTGGGAGTCCTTACCGGATCACCCATCACCGATATGCAGATCACACTTCTCACCGGGCGGGCACATCAGAAGCATACGGAAGGTGGAGATTTCCGGCAGGCGACCTACCGTGCTGTGCGCCAGGGCCTCAAGAAAGCGGAGACAGTTCTTCTGGAACCTATTACAGCTTCCGACTTGAGGTTCCGGCAGAAAATGTAGGACGTGCCATGACGGATATCCAGAGGATGCAGGGAACCTTTCAGGGGCCGGAAACCCAGGGAGAGCTGTCGGTGATCACAGGAAGTGCGCCGGTGGCAAAAATGAGGGATTATCAGAGCCAGGTAGTTTCCTACACAAGAGGCAGAGGTCATCTGACCTGTACTCTGAAGGGCTATGAACCTGTCAGGATCAGGAGCAGATCGCAGAGGAGATCGGATATGATTCCGAGAGAGATCTTGAGAATCCTACAGGCTCTGTATTCTGTGCCCATGGAGCAGGCTTCGTGGTTCCCTGGTATGAGGTAGAAGAATATATGCATCTGGAAGGAGCTCAGCTTCCGGACAGTAATGATGCCTATGAGGATTCCGACAACAGCTTTGCAGGAGTGCGTGCAGTTCAGGGAACAGCCAAAAACAGTCCGGATCACAGAACAGCCAATGCCGGCCGTGGAAAATATACCTCCATGTATGGAAGCTACGAAGAGGAAAAAGAACTGAAGGCAATCTTTGAGAAAACCTTTGGTCCGGTGAGCTCAAAGAAATACAGCAATAACAGCCGAAGCTTCGGAAATTCGGAAAGCGGAAGCAGCTTTTCCGGGAAGGGAGGCAAAGGTGCAGCAGATTCCGCCTTCCGGCAAAAACCGGTCACGGCGCCTGGAGAAACAGCAGTCCGGCCATCCACAGAGAGGACTATCTGCTGGTGGACGGCTGCAATATCATATTTGCCTGGGAGGATTTAAGAGATCTGCACAGGCAGACTTCATGCGGCACAGTCCAGGTTAATGGATATATTAAGCGATTATCAGGGGATCAAGGGCTGCATCCTGATCCTGGTATTTGATGCCTACCGTGTAGAGGGCCATCCGGAGGAAACCTTCCAGTATCATAACATTCATGTTGTTTATACAAAAGAAGCGGAAACTGCAGACCAGTATATTGAACGCACTGTCCATAAAATTGGACGGAAGCATAACGTGACAGTTGCCACATCAGACGGACTGGAGCAGATCATCATTATGGGACAGGGAGCCGCCAGGATCTCAGCGCGCGGATTCAAAGATGAGATCGCTTCCGCAAAACAGCAGATGAGAGAAGAATGGCAGGAGCGCAGAGACAACAGCAAAACCTATCTCTTTTGACAGTAATGACACCGGAACTGAAATCTCATATGGAAGACATCCGTCTGGGAAGAAAGAAAAAGAAGAATTATAACAAAATATATGCCTCATTGTGGGCATATTTCACAAAATAAAAAGCTTTTTGAATTCTTTTGCAAATAAATTGGGAAAAGTAGTAAAATAAGGATAGAATCCTCAGTGAGAAGCTCCTTGTCTGGATATATAACCTGGCAGGGAGCTTTCATTAGAGCACAATAAGCGCCAGGATAACAAAAGAAAAGTAAAAAAATGAAAGGAAGTGGAAGAATGTTTGAAACAGGCGAATATGTTGTGTATGGTCGTACCGGCATCTGCCAGGTAACAGGAGTTACCACAATGAGGTGGATGGTTCCTCCGGCGAGAAGCTTTATTATGTACTGAGGCCCGGAGGAGAAACCGATGGGAAGATATTTACACCGGTGGAAGGTGGAAAGCAGGTGCTTCGCGGAATCATTACGAGGGAAGAAGCGGAGAGGCTTATCGATGAGATCCCATCCATTGAGACACTGAGTATTGAGAATGAGAAATTCCGGGAGGATAGCTACAAGAAATGCATCCGTACCTGTGAATGCAGAGATCTTCTTCGGATCATCAAGACGATCTACGTCAGAAAACAGGCCAGATTATCTCATGGTAAAAAAACAACCGCTACAGACGAGCGGTATCTGAAGCTTGCAGAGGATCATCTCTATTCTGAATTTTCCATGTTACTGGATATCCCCAAAGAACATATGGCAGATTATATTGAACAGCGAGTACACCAGCAGGAGGAAGCCGAAGAACAGGTATGCGCTGTTTGACAAAGCAGAGCGTATCTGCTATGGTATTTCCGGTAACCTTCCAGAAATCCTGTATCTGTGACAGAAGCTTCACAGGAAGTGGAGAACAGATCCAGGATCAGTCTGAATGTTATAAAGAAAAGGAGATGCCAGAGAAATGAGAGAACAGCTTACCCGCAAGGATGTTGAAAAAATAGAGCAGGAGATCGAACACCGTAAACTGGTAGTACGTAAGGAAGCCATTGAGGCGGTCAAGGAGGCACGTGCCAGGGAGACTTAAGTGAGAACTTTGAGTATTATGCAGCCAAGAAGCATAAGAATCAGAACGAGAGCCGCATCCGTTATCTGGAGAGGATGCTGAAGACGGCATCCATTGTATCCGATGCTTCCAGATCTGACGAAGTGGGAATGGACGATATCGTGGAAGTTCTTTTTGAAGAAGATAATGAGGTGGAGAAGTACAAGCTGGTTACTTCCATCCGCGGAAATCCATGGAAACCGTATCAGTATTGAATCGCCTATCGGCAAGGCACTGCGCGGTCATCGTGTAGGAGACCGGGTGGAAGTAAAGGTCAATGATGATTACAGCTATTACCTTGTAATAAAATCCATCGACAAGACCGGATCATGAGGATGAGGAGATCCGCGGATTCTGATCACAGATCGCAGGCAGCTTTGCTCATGAGCATGCAGCTCAGCGGAATGAGAATATCCGCAGCACAAAACACATCATAAGGATAAAAACCACTGTACGATATATAGGACAGAGAGATCCTGACGGGAAATCGGTTTCCGTAACAGGATCCTCTGTTTTATTTTTTTACACAGATTTTACATTCCAGTGGGGAAAATTTTACAATAGGCCGCTATTATGAAAATCGTTGAAATGAGAAAAAAGGAAATCAAACATATCAAAAAGAGAAAGTGAAGGAGAGTATTATGGACTTTTTCAGCGTACTGGCATTGCTTGGCGGACTTGCTATTTTCCTTTATGGAATGAACTTAATGGGAGACGGGCTTGCGAAGGTTGCAGGCGGAAAGCTTGAGCGGATCCTGGAGACACTTACCTCCAATCCCATCAGAGCCGTTCTTCTTGGAATGGGTGTGACTGCAGTGATCCAGTCATCCTCGGCAACTACCGTTATGGTCGTTGGTTTTGTAAACTCGGGAATCATGAAGCTGTCCCAGGTTGTGGGAATCATCATGGGTGCTAATATCGGTACTACCGTAACCTCATGGATCTTAAGTCTTACAGGTATCCAGAGTGATAACTTTATTATCCGGCTTTTTAAGCCGACGTCATTTTCACCGATCCTGGCACTGATCGGCGTGGTTCTGATCATGTTTACAAAAAGCCAGAAGAAAAAGGACGTGGGAGCGATCTTTGTAGGCTTTGCGATCCTGATGTATGGAATGAATGCCATGAGCGGAGCTGTGGAACCTCTTGCAGAGGTACCGGAGTTTACCGGAATGCTGGTGAAATTTTCCAACCCGATCCTGGGAGTTGTGGCTGGAGCAGTGCTGACAGCGATCATCCAGTCGTCCTCCGCATCGGTTGGTATCCTCCAGGCACTGTGTCTTACCGGAATGGTACCGTTCAGTGCAGCACTTCCTATTATCATGGGACAGAATATCGGTACCTGTATCACTGCGATCCTTTCAGCCATCGGAGCCAGCAAAAACGCAAAACGTGCGGCTATGGTCCATCTGTATTTCAATCTGATCGGAACCATGCTGTTCATGGCAGTATTTTATGCGATAAATGCAGCAGTACATTTTTCATTTATGGCACAGGCAGCGACTCCGGCCGGGATCGCGATCCTGCACAGTGCCTTCAATATCACGGCAACTCTTGTCCTTCTCCCGTTTGGAAAGGCTCTGGAGAAGCTTGCCTGTCTTACTATCCGCGACAGGAGGGAAGAGGAGGAGAAGGTGGCAGCAGATCCGGATTTCATGATCCTGGAAAGCCGTTTTCTGGAGAAACCTGCATTTGCAGTTGAGCAGAGCAGGAATGCAGCGAAAAAAATGGCAGAGGATTCTCACAGAACTCTGTTTACCGCTCTGGACCTTCTGAAGAATTTCAGCGCAGAAGGAAAGGCTCTGGTGGAAGAAGCAGAGAAAAAGGTAGACCGTTATGAGGATGAACTTGGAACCTATCTTGTAAAACTGAACCAGAAGGATCTTTCCGTTCATGACAGTCACAGTGTTTCCATCATGCTCCACTGTATCGGTGATTTCGAGAGGATTTCCGATCACGGTGTGAACATCATGGAATCCGCACAGGAGCTTTATGAAAAAGGCCTGAAGTTTTCGGATAAGGCGCTGGAAGAGTTACGTGTCATGGAGCATGCGGTGGAAGACATTGTAGATATTGCTTACAAGGTTTACGAAAATCAGGATGTGCAGCTTGCGAGAGAGATCGAGCCACTGGAGGAAGTGATCGATGAACTCAGCAAGGAACTGAAGTACCGGCATATCCAGAGACTTCGCGCCGGAGAATGTACCATTGAAATGGGATTCATCCTGTCCGATGTGACTACCAGCCTGGAGCGTGTGCAGATCACTGTTCCAATATCGGTGTTTGTGTGACACAGGTTCATGAAGATGCTTTTGATACACATCAGCACCTGAAGCAGATCAAACATGGGCCGGACGAAACCTTCTACGTGCGCTGGAGGTGATCCGGAGTCAGTATCAGCTTCCGGAAATAAAGGATGAGCAGGCGGCAGCCAGATGGCAGCGGCAGGCAGCCAATAAAAAGATATCGAAATAATGCTATGCCCTGGTTATCTGTATCAGCAGACGGCCAGGGCTTGTGCAGTAAAAAGAAAGCAGTTATACTGAAGGCATGGAACAAAAAAGACCAGACGATTATGAAGTGCCAACGGCAAAAAAAGAACAGAGAGGATATAGAATGATCTACTGTGTGGAAGATGAGAGAAATATCAGAGAGCTTCTTGTCTATACCCTGGAGACAACAGGCTTTGAGGCAGAAGGTTTTGAAACCGGGGCAGAACTTGACACAGCCATGAAAAAAAATATGCCGGAACTGATCCTGCTGGATATCATGCTCCCGGGTGAAGATGGGTATAATATTTTGAAACGACTGAAAAGTGACACCAGGACCCGGGATATCCCGGTGATCATGGTCACAGCCAAAGAAGCGGAGTTTGACAAGGTAAAAGGTCTGGAGGGCGGCGCAGATGATTTACATCACCAAGCTTCGGGATGATGGAATTTGTAGCCAGGGTCAAAGCGGTCCTTCGGCGCTGCGCAAGGCAGAGCGAAGAGAGAGAGCTGTACTGTAAGGATCTTCGTGTCAATGTGTCCCGTCACGAAGTCAGCTATCAGGGTGAGGTGAAGGAGCTGACCAGAAAGGAATTCGAGCTTCTGGAATATCTTATGGAGAACAAAGGACTGGTCATGTCCAGAAACCAGATCCTGTGCCATGTGTGGGGCTATGATTTTGACGGAGAAACAAGGACTGTAGATGTTCATGTACGGACTCTCCGACAAAAGCTGGGGGAAGCTGGAAATCTGATCGAGACAGTGCGTGGCGTGGGATACCGGATCGGAGATCATGTATGAAAAAGAAAATTCTGCATCATACAAGCATTATGATCATTTTTGCTGTTCTTGTCACGTTTCTGGCAGCAAGTGTGGTCACCTACAATAAATTAAACACATACATGCAGCGGGGAGTCCGTGAGGAAGCGCAGTATATCTGCCTTGCCATGGATGAGTATGGAGATTCCTTTCTCACAAAAAAGCTTCAGACAGTATCATCAATCGTGTGACTCTCATCCGTAAAGACGGAACCGTTCTCTACGATTCTGAGGCCTCTCCGAAAAAACTGGCAAATCACAGTGATCGTCCGGAATTTATACAGGCAGAAAAAAATGGAAAAAGCGAAAGTATCCGTTATTCAGAAACCTTTGCAAAAAAGACCTTTTATTATGCGGTGAAGCTGGATGACGGAAACGTGCTCCGTGTAGGAAAAACCGTAGACTCTATATATTCCACATGGATCTCAAGTCTTGCTGTGCTGGGACTTCTGATGCTCCTGGTACTGATCCTGGAGTTTGTTTTTGCACAGAGACAGACCAGAGAGCTGATCCGTCCGGTCAACGATCTGGATCTGGAGCATCCGCTGAACAATGTGTGCTATGAGGAGCTGCGTCCCCTTCTTGTGCGGGTGGATGAACAGAACCGGCAGATCCGGCAGCAGGTAAAAGAACTGAAGGAGGCAGAGGAAATCCGGAAGGAATTTTCTGCAAATGTTTCCCATGAGCTGAAGACCCCGCTGATGTCCATTTCCGGTTATGCGGAGCTTATGATGAACGGCATGGTTCCGGCAGATCATATGCAGGAATTTTCCGGAAGGATCTACCATGAATCAATAAGACTTTCCAATCTGGTAGCGGATATCATCCAGCTTTCCAGACTGGATGAAAGCAACAGTGAGGTTCCCTTTGAAGAGGTGGATCTTTATGAGCTTGCGGAAGACGTAAGAAATAATCTCAGACATCCTGCCGGAAAGAAAAATATTTTCCTTGAGCTTGCCGGAAGTGCAGAGAAGATCAAGGGTGTCCGCCATGTACTCTATGAGATGCTTTTTAATATTGCAGACAATGCAGTCCGCTATACAGAACAGAATGGTCATGTGCGGATCATGGTAGGCAACCGGAAAGGGCATCCGTTCTACTGTGTGGCAGATGACGGGATCGGAATCCCGAAAAGTGAACAGGGAAGGATCTTTGAGCGCTTTTACCGGGTAGACAAAAGCCATTCCAGACAGACCGGCGGAACAGGTCTGGGTCTTTCCATTGTGAAGCATGGAGCAACGCTTCATCATGCACAGATCAACGTGGAAAGTGAACAAGGAGTTGGAACCAGGATGGAGATCGTTTTCCCGGAGAATACTTCTGACCGAAAATAAACTGAAAATAATCAGTAGGATTTCACGGTGAAGTGTAGTATAATAAAAAAAGGTTCAAAGGCCGGTCGGATGAGAATCTGACCGGCTTAAACTATGTATGGGAAAAAATCCCTGTATTTCTAAAAATCAGGAGGAACAAGATTATGAAAGAGCCGGTTCTGGTAGTAATGGCAGCGGGAATGGGAAGCCGCTACGGCGGACTGAAACAGATCGATCCTGTAGATCAGGAAGGTCATATCATCATGGATTTTCCATTTATGATGCCGTACGTGCAGGCTTTAAGAAAGTGATATTCATCATAAAAAAAGAGAATGAACAGGATTTCCGCGATGCCATCGGCGACCGCTTAAGTGACAAGGTGGAGATCGTTTATGTGTATCAGGATCTCAACAACATCCCGGAAGGCTTCCAGGTTCCGGAAGGCCGTGTGAAGCCATGGGGAACCGGACATGCGGTATTAAGCTGTGCCGGAGAGATCGACGGACCGTTTGTGGTGATCAATGCAGATGATTATTATGGAACCCATGCCTTTAAGATGGCGTATGATTTCCTGATCCAGGCCCAGGAGGACACCGTACCTGCCCAGTATATGATGGTAGGCTACCGTCTTGAGAATACCCTGACAGACAATGGCTACGTTTCCAGAGGTGTCTGTGAGACAGATGAAAATGGATATCTTGCAGATATCAATGAGCGAACACACATTGAGAAACGTGACGGCGGAGCAGCCTACACAGAGGACGATGGAAAAACCTGGACAAGTCTCCCGGGAGAGACTCCGGTATCCATGAACATGTGGGGATTCACCGGCGGATTTATGAAAGAGCTGGTAAAACGCTTCCCGGTATTCCTTGAAAAGAGCATTCCGGAAAATCCTCTGAAATGCGAATATTTCCTTCCGTTTGTAGTTGACGAGCTCCTCCAGGAAAAAAAGGCAGCAGTCAGGGTCCTTACCACACAGGATAAGTGGTACGGAGTGACCTATAAAGAGGATAAACCGGTAGTGGTAGCCGCGATCCAGAATCTGAAGGATCAGGGACTTTATCCGCAGGGACTCTGGGATTAAGTAGTAAACCTGGTTTTCTGCTATTGTGGAAACAAAGGAACAGTGCTAAAATAAACAGGAACAGTTAGATCCAATAGAGGAGGAGAAAAACTATGGCAATTTTAGTAACAGGTGGAGCAGGATACATTGGAAGTCATACCGTTGTAGAGCTGCAGAGCGCAGGATATGATGTTGTAGTAGTTGACAATTTATGCAATTCCAGTGAGAAGGCTCTGGACAGAGTATCCAAGATCACAGGCAAACCGGTGAAATTCTATAAAGCAGATATCCTGGACCGCGAAGCATTAAATGAAGTTTTTGACAAAGAAAGAGATCGACTCCTGTATTCATTTTGCAGGACTGAAAGCAGTTGGTGAATCTGTTGCCAAGCCGTGGGAGTATTATGAGAACAATATCGCAGGAACCCTTACTCTTGTAGACGTGATGAGAAAACATAATGTTAAAAATATTATTTTCTCTTCCTCAGCAACCGTATACGGAGATCCGGCAATGATCCCGATCACCGAGGAGTGCCCGAAGGGACAGTGTACCAACCCATATGGCTGGACCAAATCCATGCTGGAGCAGATCCTTACAGACATCCAGAAGGCAGACCCGGAGTGAATGTAGTTCTTCTTCGTTACTTCAACCCGATCGGTGCTCATAAGAGCGGAACCATCGGTGAGAATCCAAATGGTATCCCGAACAACCTGATGCCATATATCACACAGGTAGCAGTAGGCAAGCTGAAAGAGCTTGGCGTATTCGGAAACGATTACGATACACCGGATGGAACAGGTGTCCGTGACTACATCCACGTAGTAGACCTTGCCAAAGGCCATGTAAAAGCCCTTAAGAAGCTGGAAGACAATTCCGGATTAAGCATCTACAACCTTGGAACCGGAAAAGGCTACAGCGTTCTTGATATCGTTAAGAACTTTGAGGCAGCTACCGGCGTCAAGATCCCATATGTGATCAAACCACGCCGCCCAGGCGACATCGCAACCTGCTACTCCGATGCAACCAAAGCTGAGAAAGAGCTTGGCTGGAAGGCAGAGAACGGAATCCGCGAGATGTGTGCAGACTCCTGGAGATGGCAGAGCCAGAACCCTAATGGATATGAGGCTTAAGGAACAGAAAGCTTAATTACATAAAAATATAAAAGCGATATAAAACACGGCAGACAGCCCCGGAGGGATGTCTGCCGTGTTGCTTTTTTGAGGGTAAAAAGTCGCTTATCATTCCATAAGCGACAGGTGATTTTCTCTCAAATTGCATAGTTTTTGAATCTTAATCAATGATAGCATTGCACCTGTCACTGTCAAGATACGAAAAATGCACACTTTCGACCAAAAATGCAG
>ENA-OQCP01000664-OQCP01000664.1-human-gut-metagenome-genome-assembly--contig:-NODE-664-length-14966-cov-2.887459_pt1 | contig 14966 bp, 19 predicted proteins | sample MGYA00242760_ERZ504583 | MGnify/ENA primary metagenome ERZ504583 (study PRJEB26092, sample SAMD00036308) | human gut metagenome | host: Homo sapiens | study: EMG produced TPA metagenomics assembly of...
GGGAATTTATATATTTACGATTGACGATTACGATTACGATTAAAGTTACTCATGCAATCATAAACCTGCCTGTTGATGAGCGGTTGTTTGACAATACATACTTCAATCGTAAATCGTAAATCGTCAAATCGTAAATCCCCTAAATTATCATTTATCCTATCGAAATATAAATCAGAACAGTTTCTAAATATAGTGTATAGTCCCCTTCGTTGCATTATGTTCAATGGAGATTTTACTGTTCGTCAAGTATTGTGATAGAATAGTCAGGAGAAACGAGGGAGTATAGCTTTACATCATTGGGCAATTTGTTATCCTTGGCGAATTCCTTGTTCATTTCATATACTTTACCACTGAATTTGACCTTTAAACCCTCGATTGCTATCTTGAGTAGGGCTTCTTCTGCATCCTTGGAGGTTGTACGTATATAGAAACGGCTCTTCTCTTCGTCTTCTATGTAGGTCAGTCCGAGGCTTCTATCTTTATGTACCACTCCCACAATGGAGTTTGCCTCCATCAGATAGTTACCGACTATAGTTATCGTTCTGGGGGGAGGAACGCGATCGCCAACAACAAGATTATCATCCTTATTGTTACAAGCAGAATTGAATATGACCGTTCCCATCATCATCAGAAGGAATACGCAAACAGACGGCAAATTGTTTCTTTTCATACGATTCAGTTATTGATTGTTGTGAAAATAATTAGGGTGTCCAGCTCTATGTTCTCAATTTTGAGATTGATTTAACAATTCAGCCTATTGATTATGAACTAGAACGGTGCCGTTTTTTGATACGGTTCTAACTCTTAAAAAAGCATCGTAACTTTCTTTGTTAATATGCTCCATATACTATATGGTTGTCAGTGCTTTGGAAAATGCACGATTGCTTTTTGAAGCAAAAACCGGAACATCAAACTGGACACCCTAGAAAATGGTATTAGTAAATCTTTCTTTAAAGAGAAATTATCGGGAATGAAATCAATGACTAACTGTGAAATATACGATATTGTCGTAGAAATCTACATTTTCACCACTTGGTAAATAAATTGATGATTCGTCTTTACTAAGTGTACTATACGCATTGAATATATAACTTTCAAAATACCCATTCTGCGCTCCATTCCATCCCCAATTAATATGGTTATGACAAGTTCTATTCGTGCCGAGTTCTTGATAAACCACCCAATTTTCTCCATCGTACGTGCACATTATGCGGTGCAACGCTTTCACATAATAGCAACCATCAATAACCCAAGCGTGCCCTTCATTTTCATTATTATAACCTACCATGAATATCAGTTCATTCTTGGCCAATTTACTTGCTAAAGTATAACCTGCATCAGAATCGTATGCATTAGCATTTATCCGATAGTCATAATTAATAATATTGCTTACATTGTATCCGAGAGTTTGAAAGTATTTCTACTCTTATTCACGGCTGTTTCTGTACTGTTTTTTGTGGCATCAGGATATGAATGGTAAGAACTATTTGATATTTTTCCTAACTGACGGGCAAGCCTTCCTATTTGAGTGTCAGCTTCATCTCTATTATAGCTTGCATTCGAATATTGGTGAGTGCACATGGCAGTCCAGTTTAAGGCCGTAGAATTTACATCCCTCTCTTCAAAAGTCAAATTAATCGAACTCGGATATTGGAAATAACTCATAATTTGGGCGGCGGCTGTGTTGCTGCATCCGCATACTCCATTGGGGCAGTATTGCCCCATACGTTGTTTCTGTCCCCATCGCACAGAGATTCTTGGATTTATTTTTTTAAAAAAGACGGTGTCATAAACAGGTTTACACATCTGAATTCCTTGCGAAGACTTTGTAGTGGTAACTTTCGCCTCTTTTTCTATTACTTCTGTATTTGCTACGTATACCTTAGCCATTTGCATATACGTATCAATCCAGGATTTCCCGTTGGTATGGCGGGATCGTAACTTCCCATTTCAACTGCGGCTATCAATCCTTCTGTTTGACGATTGGCAGATACAACAGCAAATCCTTGTTCGTCATTGAAATTGAATACGTACAATAATGTGTCGTTGTCGGAATCATTTCCTATAGAACGAGTTTGGGGCTGGCAGATAGCTTTTATTCCACTTGTGAGGTTCAGTGTGCGAACAGGTTTGTTTCCACGTGTTGTTGCACTTTCCTCTTGTAGCATTTTGATGGAATTTTGAGCAATCTCTACAGCCTCGGCATAACTACGACGATTCAAATTGTACACTGATTTCGTCGGAGTAGTGCTTTGAATATTTTCGATGGGTTCGGTACAAGCAACCAGCCCCGTCGCAATTGTTAATAATACAATTAGTCCTTTTTTCATCGTAACTTATTTATTAGGGTTAAACAAATCTATAATGTATTGGAGATGCAACCTTGGTTTGATGAGTTAACGCTTCATGTAACTTCTGTCTTACATCGAAAACAAAATTACGAATTAAATGTCAATGGTTGTGATATTTGCGTTGTTTTTTGTTTGCTTGATGTAACATCTATAGATATGAATGTTGCAGAAACTGTCTTGTATGTTACATGGCATCAGTAATATAAAGCTGAACATAAGACGCCGGAGACAGAGAAAATGGAGATGCCTCTATTGAAGAGAGTAGACGACATCCGTTCCCTTCTCTTTCCGGGCTGTCCGGCTGATGTCGTATGCGGAGGTGTTGACCTTTCCGGAGATGAACTCGGGGATATTATAGGATTTCATCAGGAAGGTGTAATGGTCTTTCTCCTTTTGCGGCAGCAAGAAGGGCTTGTGTGCTTTCCCTTTCTCGTCTATATAGGCAATGAAGGGGCGGGTATACAGTCCGTCTGTCCGTCGGCTGCTGAACACCACCCAGCGGCTGTTGCTGCTCCATGAATGGTAACTCTCCACGTCGTTGCTGTTCAGTGCCGACAAGGGGCGGATTTGGTTGGTGTGCAGGTGGGCGAGGTATAGGTCCGCATCCTTGTGCCAGATGGAAAAGTTGCCGTATGCGGAGAGGGTGAACATGAGGAATTTGCCGTCGGGCGATACGCGGGGGAAAGAGACGCTTTTTCCTGCCCGGCGTGCATTGTAAAGCGTGTCTGCTTTGCTGCCGAACGAACGGGTGTCTGCATCAAAGCCGATGGAACACAGGCTGTACTTCACCTGGTCGTATTTTCCGGGTATGCTCACGCTGTCCGCGGAACAGAAATAGAGCGTTCTTCCATCGGGCGAGAAAGTGGGGAATGTCTCAAAGGCAGTGGCCGAGGACAGAAGTGGGGAGCTGACAATCTGCTTCCGCTTCACGTCGTAAATCACGACATCGGAGGCATAATCCATGACTTCCACGCGGTTCGGGTCGGTGGTATGGAACATCTGCTTGGTATCGTTCACCGAGAATGCCACAAAATTGCCGGAGGGATGCCACGACGGGTAGACCAATGCCGAAATGGTCTGCGGTGTTTTGGTATTCAGTTTCTTTATCTGTCCTTCCTCTATGATGTAGGTCCCTCCGTAGTCGGAACGGAGGTGGAACAGCATTTTCTCCGGGTTCTGCCCGCAGAAGGAATGGCAATTCATGCAGCCGTAGCCGGTCATCTTGTTGGTGAGGATGGCTGTTTCCTCATAGTTTTCCAGACAACGTTGGTAGATGCCCATCTCGTTCCAGGTCTCGTAGCCCGGTTCTATCAGCCGGTAGGCGATGTAGGGGTCTATCTTCTCTTTGGCGATGTAGAGGTGGAAAGGGGCGTATTCTTCCCATTTGTCTCCTCTTTGGGCCTGCAGGCGGACGGTGATGGTAGATGCGGCGTCTACGAGCCTTTTCCATTTGGAGGGACTGATGGCTATCTGCGTTGCGGGTTGTGACGGTAGTTTCTTCATCGCCTGCCCGGTATATGGCCCGGAGACGGGAGGCATGGCAGCTGTCCGGCAGGGAGAAGCATGGGGGAGCCATGTTCGGGGGAAGCGTGACTTCGGTATAATCGGGCGATATGGGAGGCCGGTAACCGGTATGGCGGTCGATATGTACGTTTTGTGAGCAGGCTGCCAGCAGCAGGCAGCTGATTAGGTTGGCAGATATGTCAGGATTCTCGTTTTCATTTCTGTTTTCATTTTCTATATTTCAGGAAATACCATAAGTTGTGGGAGTCTTTGGAGGGTTGTCGGCTGAATTCCTCGAAGCGCTCCACGGTAGCTGCCTGTATGTTGTATCGTTCCAATGTTTCCCGGTCTCCGGCGGCAAAGACAACCACTCCCTCCTGAAAGCAGACGGGCAGCACGGACGGCAGCGCCGGTGTGCCATAGAATGTTTCGAGGGTGGCCTTGAACCGTGGAATATCCTTGGACAGCAGATATAGTGAGCCTAAGTACTGGATGGTGGTCTTGTGCATGGGGTTCTTGAGGACGATTTGCTTTAAATCGTCGTCCAGCCTTTGATGCCCGAGAAACGGTTGTCGGGGAAGAGGCATTTTCGCTTGCTGCCTAAGATGGAATCGGTCTCTACAGCCGGGTCGTTCCATAGAAAACGTCTGTGGCTGTGGCCCAGTCTTTATAGAAGAGTGTACTTCAAGTATATCAAGATACTTCTTTGCAGTGCCATAATGCCCGTAGATAAGGCTGGTCTGGACCAGCCGTTGCAGCATGCGTGGAGAGAAATTGCCCATGCCTTCGTTGGCCTCGAAGGCATATCGTTGTGAAAAGGCGATGTGCCCCATTGAGAAATAGATGTCGCTGAGCAGTGCGGACAGGTAGGGCGTTTTGTTTCCGGGCACGTAAATGGTCTGTATGTCTATGCAGGGTTGCATGAACAGTTGGTCGGCCAACAGGCCTTGTTCTGCCAGTGCGACGTTGTGATAATTCTGGAAAAGCAGGTTGTTCATGGGCATGTTTTCGCATTTGTCTGTTATCTTGTCCCATTGGCAGTGGCGTGCGTAGTGGTTCAGTTCTTTAAAGACTTCATTGTTCCTGTCGATGTATTGGGGGATGCCGACAAAAGTGAAAGCGACTGCACATGCGAGTTGGGCAGCGATAAGGGTTCCTTGCATCCATCTACTTTTGAATCTGAATGATTTGCATAGACGCTTGTGATGAAAACGGCCAGTGTCAGCCCCCAAGGCAGATAGATGATGGAGCCTGCTTGGAGTCTTAGCGTGAAGTAACCGTCGGGCAGCAGGACGTGTTCCAATTCGCCGGAAAGTCCCATCCGTAAGCAAGTTTCAGCGGTCAGGTACACCATTAGCGGAAGGGATATGAACCAGAGTGCCCTCTTCTTGTGACAGAACAATTCTATGATCAGTATGAGGCTGCTGTACAGAAAGGCGACCGATCCTGCCGTTGCGAAGAGCAGGAAGGTGCTTGCAAGAGAATAGGCGAACCGTCCGGTGAACTTGTGGAAGAAGAACCGCAGGCGGAGGAAAAGCAGCATCCACAGGAAGGCTATGGTTCCGGCATATTGGTAGTTTACGTTGTAGTGCAGGAAGAATAATGCTGCAACGGGGAAAAGGGCGAGTGGTAATGTGAGTTTGCTTTTTGTCCAGCGGTGTAGGATGTCGGCTGTCAGCAGTGCAATCCACGTCAGTAGCAGTGCTGTTATCAATATTCCGGTCAGGGGTCGGCAGAAGAATTGGGTCAGGAAGCTTGAAAGGAGTTGTACGAATCCGCCGGGCAGAGCCAAAGAACCGCTAAGGTAGGCGGAATTATAGATGAAGGTGTCCCATTGTTCCAGATAACAGAAGCTGTAGTAGCCCGTCTGGCTCAATAGAAAAGCAAGTAATGCAAATAGGGCAGTCCCTGCAACGATGTATGGGATTCTTCTGCTGTGAGGTGCCGGTCTGTTCATGGTATATAGGGTTTTGATGACAAAAGTAGATAGAATAAACGATAATGTGGGAAAATCTCAGGCCGATTATTGGGGGCATACGGGCCGATGTAACATGGATAAAAGTATTTGTAACACTGGGCGTGCTTGATGACGGCGGGATGGGACAAAAAGGAGGCCAAGCCTGAAAATGTAATGACGACGATAAAACGTGATACATATGCATAATAATTATAAGAAGTGTATTTGCTACATTTGTAGCAGAGATATTCTACCATGAAAATCTGATGAGATAATAGATTACTAACTGACAATTTGCTTATGAAAAACAAACTCTTGTTATCCGTTGCAACCTTTCTTTGCCTCATGGCAGGCAGGGCGCAAGCACAGAATCCCATAATCCGCGATCAGTTTTCGGCCGATCCCACAGCGAGGGTCTTTGATGGAAAGATATATTTGTACCCTTCTCACGACATTCCCAGCCCTATAGAACGGCTGAAAGAATGGTTCTGCATGGCCGATTACCATGTGTTCTCTTCCGATGACTTGGCGCATTGGGAAGACCATGGGGTCATTGTCAGCCAGGAACGCATTCCTTGGGCCAGACCGGACGCCTATTCCATGTGGGCACCGGACTGTGTCTGCAAGGATGGCAAGTATTATTTCTATTTTCCTGCTACCCTCGGGGCGTGGAAAAGGGATTTGCTGTAGGAGTGGCCATATCGGACAAGCCAAGCGGCCCCTTTATGCCGCAGATGCGTCCCATAGAAGGAGTGGACGGCATTGACCCTTGTGTGCTGACGGACAAGGACGGACAAAGTTATATCTACTGGGCAGGCCGCGGCATGATGATGGCAAAGCTGAAAGATAATATGGTGGAACTTGCTTCGGAACCGGTGCCGGTGCCGGGATTGCCCGACGGATTCAAGGAAGGGCCTTTTGTCTTTGAACGGGAAGGGAAATACTATTTTACCTTTCCATGGGTGAGGGACAAGACGGAAACGCTGGCCTATGGCATGGGAGACAGCCCGATGGGGCCTTTTGAATTCAAGGGAATCATCATGGATGAATCGCCGGTGGATTGCTGGACGAATCATCATCCATCGTGGAATATCGGGGGCAATGGTATCTCTTTTACCATCATAACGATTATTCGCCGCATTTTGACAAGAATCGTTCCGTCCGCGTGGATTCGCTCTTTTTTAATGCCGACGGTACCATCCGCAAGGTGATTCCCACTCTGCGGGGAGTAGGAATTACGGATGCACGCACACGCATCCGGATAGACCGCTATAGCAGCATCAGCCTGCGGGAATTTCCATCGCTTTTCTGGATGAGGCGGAGCCGTTCAAGGGCTGGAAGACAATCTTCGGTAAGAAGAATGCCTGGCTGCAATATAATAAGGTGGACTTTGGGAATGAAAAAGTGCAGGAACTGGTGGTGCGTACCCGCTCTTTGTCCGGTGGCGTATTGCAAGTACGCACCGGGAAGAATGGCAAGCCGGTGGCGACTGTTTCCATTCCTCGCAGTAAGGAGTGGGTAGAGAGCCGTGTGCCGGTTGTATCGGCTCCTACGGGCGTGAACGATTTGCACGTATCGCTTCTGAAAGGCTCGCAGGTGGAAGTGGACTGGATGGGCTTTGATGCCCTGCCGTGGGAGGAAGGTGCTTTCAAAACCCGTGAATACCGTAATCTGTTTGCAGAAGCGGGCTATAAGCAGGATGACATTGATGCCAAACTGAAAGAAGTGTTCGACGGCGTATTTTATGGACCTGATAAGGTATATTTTGAGGTCGGTGATTCCATGGCCTACATCAGTGACATCAAAATCATGATGTGCGTACTGAAGGCATGTCCTACGGATGATGATTGCCGTGCAGTTTGATAGGAAAGACATCTTCGACCGCTTGTGGCGTTGGGGGAAAAAGTACATGCAGCATCAGGACGGTCCTCTGAAAGGTTACTTTGCCTGGAGTTGCCGGACGGACGGCATACGTAATGCGCAGGGACCGGCTTCGGATGGGGAACTTTATTACGTCACTTCCCTTATCTTCGCTTCCAATCGCTGGGGCAACGATACGGGGATCGATTACTTGGCTGAGGCCAAGAATATTCTGGATTGTTCCATGCAGAAAGCCGGGATGGACCGTGTGGCTCCTTTCATCAACCTGGAGCAGAAACTGATCACATTTACTCCTGACCCTTGGGGAGAACGGTTTACCGATCCTTCTTACCATCTGCCTGCATTCTATGAAGTATGGGCAAGATGGGCGGACGATGGCAGAGCGGGTTTCTGGAGAGAGTGTGCACGCCGGAGCAGGGAGTATCTGCATCGAAGCATCCACCCCGAGACCGGCTTAATCCGGATTACAATAATTATGACGGGACTTTGCTTGGCAGCGACCGGATTATCGGTGATGCTTTCCGCTTTGATTCCTGGCGTGTCCCCATGAACATCGCTCTGGATTATTCCTGGGCGTGCGAAGATGCCGAGTGGCAGCGGAGTATGGAAACAGGATACAGAATTTTCTTTATGGTCAGGGCATAGATACATTCGTTGACCAGTATAATGTGGACGGCACGCCGGTGAAGGAAATTTTGGGAGCCGGAGCGCATAAGCAGTTGCGCCATTCGCTGGGGCTGGTGGCTACGGCGGCGGCTGTATCGCTGACTTGTACGCACAACAAGAGCCGCGAGTTCATTCATCGGCTTTGGAATGCGGAACATGTTCCTTACGAAGACGGCTATTTCGATGCCTATTACGACGGATTGCTCAGGCTGTTCGCCTTTATGCATCTGAGTGGCAATTACAGAATTATTTTTCCTGAATGAAGATGAATATTTATTTGTGTAACCTTAAATAGAAATAGAACATGAAGCACATTTTATCGATTGGCATTTTATGCTTGCTGGCGGCTTGTAGCCCGAAAGAGAATCAGAAAACATTTGTTTATGAGGGAAATCCTCTGGTAAGAAACAACTTTACGGCCGACCCTGCCGCATTGGTACATGGCGATAGGTTGTATCTGTATGTCGGACACGATGAGTATTATGCCGGACAAGATACGGCTTCGGGAGGCAGGGAGTTCAATATTACCGAATGGCTGTGTTACTCGACGACTGATATGAAGAACTGGACAGAGCATGGCGCTGTATTGAGCCCTGCCGACTTTAAATGGGCGGTGGGAGAAGCGTGGGCTTCTCAGGTGATAGAAAGAGATGGAAGTTCTATTATTATACCACGGTGCAGGCAGGCGAACCTTGTGTGGGCAAAGCCATTGGAGTGGCGGTAAGCGACAGTCCCACAGGGCCGTTCACAGATGCTATCGGCCGACCGCTGGTGACGGACGACATGACTTCCAACGGTGCCCGGGGTGGTGGAATGATATAGACCCCACCGTGTTGGTTGAGGAGGATGGCCAGGCATGGCTGTGCTGGGGAAACGGCACTTGCTTTCTGGCAAGGCTGAAACCGAATATGACGGAGCTGGATGGCGACATCGCAGTGGTGGATTTGCCCGAATACGTGGAAGGTCCGTGGCTGCATGTACGGAATGGCATCTATTATCTCACTTATGCTCGATGGGAGAGGGACGGGAAAATATCGCTTATGCCACGGCTTCCGGTATGGAAGGGCCTTGGACGTACCGGGGCGAACTGACCGGCATGGCGGAGAACAGTTTCACCATCCATCCGGCCATCGTGGAATTCAAAGGGAAGTGGTACCTCTTCTACCACAATGCCGCACTCACATTGGACGGCCGTGCAGGTGCGATAGGCCGTCGTTCAGTCTGTGTGGACGAGTTGCATTACAATGAAGACGGGACTATGCAGTATGTAGAACAAACCAAAGGTAATTAATGACATAAATAATAGAACTGTTATGAAAAATTCTCTTTCTTTAGGATTGATATTGTCTGGTTTGCTGCTGCTGAATGTGGTAGCTTTTGCCCAAGACCCAGACTTGACCGCAGAAGAGGTGCTGAAAAATACGGTCGCTGCCTCTTCCAATATGCACGGTTGTGATTTCCCACGCTTAGACAAGGAGAACCGGCTTATTTCCGTCTCTATTCGCCGGACGTAAAACGCTTGCAGATAGATATATGCGGTAAAAAATATGAAATGAACAAGGATGAAAACGGCTGGTGGACAGTAAAGACCGATCCGTTAGTGGTAGGTTTCCACTATTACTTCTTGCTTGTGGACGGTTTTTCGGTCATAGACCCGATGAGTTGCACTTTCTTCGGATGCAGCCGTATGGCAAGCGGCATTGAAGTGCCCGAAGGAAAAGAGGGTGATTATTATCGTGTGCAGAATGTGCCTCATGGGCAAGTGCGTACCTGCACTTATTATGCCGAAAGCCAGCAGCGTTTCCGTCGTTGCGTAGTCTACACCCCGGCCGAATATGAAAAGAACACCAAGAAACGCTATCCGGTACTTTATCTGCAGCATGGTATGGGAGAGGACGAGACGGGCTGGAGCACTCAAGGCTTTATGTATAACATACTTGATAATCAGATAGCGGAAGGAAAGTGTGTGCCTATGATTGTGGTGATGGAAAGCGGGGATATTGAAGTAGGTTTCCGTCCTCGTCCTGGAAAGGATGTGGATGCGGAACGTAATCTGTATGGCTCTGCGTTTGCTACGCTGATGATAAATGACCTTATTCCCATGATAGACGAAACTTTCCGTACTTATACAGACCGGGAACACCGTGCTATGGCCGGACTGTCATGGGGAGGAAAGCAGACTTTTGACATCACGCTGACCAACCTTGACAAGTTTTCATACATAGGCGGCTTCAGTGGAGCCATCTTCGGACTGGATGTAAAGGATGCTTTCAATGGTGTGTTTGCCGATGCAGACAGTTTCAACAAAAAGGTGCATTATCTCTTCTTGGGTTGCGGCACGGAAGAGAACATGGGCACCAAACAACTGGTCGAGAACCTCCGTGACATGAATATCCGTGTGGACTTCTACGAATCGCAAGGAACGGCACATGAATGGCTGACTTGGCGCCGGTGCCTGAATGAATTCATCCCGCATCTGTTTAGAGGGAAGCAGAAGTAATTTTGTGTTATACAATGAATCTCCCGAAACAGTCCGGGACTGGCATGATGCAGAGTGTCGTATCAATATATCCGGTCGCTGTGCTGATTTGGGGCAAATATTCAAACAGAGAAATGAACATACGGAGATTTTTTTTACTTTTATGCAACTTGGTCGGCTATGCCTTAGGATTGCCGGCACAACAGACTGCTGTCAATCCGCTGATTTATGCCGATGTACCGGATATGTCGATGGTGCGTGTAGATGATACTTATTATATGAGCAGTACCACGATGCACATGGTGCCGGGGGTACCTATAATGAAATCGAAGGACTTGGTGAACTGGGAACTGGTGAGCTATGCGTATGATACGTTGGCCGATGATGTTCCTGCCATGAACCTGGATGACGGGCAGAATACCTACGGACGTGGCTCGTGGGCAAGCTGCATCCGCTATCACAAAGGGATGTATTATGTTTCCACTTTTGCACAAACCACCGGTAAGACTTATTTTTTCATGACACGCGATATTGAGAAAGGACCGTGGAAGCGTGTGGAGTTCGCACCGTCTTGTCATGACCATACTTTCTTCTTTGATGAAGATGGCCGGAATTATCTGATTTATGGCAATGGCAAGTTGTTTATTGCGGAACTGGAGGCAGATTTGTCCGGCTTGAAAACCGGTACGGAACGGGTGCTGTTGGAGAATGCCAGTGCTCCGGCAGGCGGTGATATTATGTTGGGGGCAGAAGGCTCGCAACTGTTCAAGGTAGATGGCAGGTATTATCTGTTCAACATCACTGGCCAAGGAACGGTATGCGTACAGTGGTGGTGCACCGTGCCGATAAGATAACGGGACCTTACGAGGGACGCGTTGTCTTTCAGGACCGTGGTATTGCCCAAGGCGGACTGGTGGATACGCCGGACGGACGGTGGCTTGCCTATCTGTTTCAGGATTGCGGTGCAGTGGGGCGCATTCCCTATCTGGTGCCGGTGCAGTGGGAAGACGGCTGGCCGGTATTGGGGGTGAATGGCGTGGCTCCCGACAAGTTGGAGCTTCCGGCAGGCAAGGGACTGATTCCGGGAATTGTCTGCTCCGACGAGTTCGTGCGCAAGGCAGGCGAGGCCGACCTGCCGCTTGTGTGGCAGTGGAACCATAATCCGGACAATGCCCTCTGGTCTGTATCGGCACGTAAGGGTTATTTGCGATTGACCACCGGTCGTTTGGAATCTTCTTTTATGCAGGCAAAAGGGACATTGACGCAGCGTACCATCGGACCGGTTTGTTCCGGTTCTGTCTGCATGGACGCATCGGGCATGAAGGATGGAGACTTCGCCGGGCTTTCGCTCTTCCAGCACAAGTACGGGCAGGTGGGTGTGAAGATAGTGAACGGAGAGAAGTGCATTGTGATGGTGAATGGAGAACTGGAAGAACCGGTGGAGGTAGAGAAAATCCCGTTAAGCAGGAATAGGGTTTATTTCAAGGCTGAATGTGACTTTAGAGACCGGAAGGATATCGGCTATTTCTACTATAGCCTGAACGGAAAGGAGTGGAAGCCGTTAGGTAGCCCGTTGAAGATGGAATATACCTTGCCGCATTTCATGGGTTATCGTTTCGCCTTGTTCAACTATGCTGCGAAAGAAATAGGTGGTTATGCAGATTTTGACTATTTCAGGATAGAAGACAGCATGCAGCCTGCGGATACCTGTCGGGATGTGGTATACAGTGGCATCAGTGCCTATTTTTCGCCGATTCGGGCGGGAGGGGCGCAGCCTGATGCCGAAGGATTTATAAGACGCTGGCTGCTGTTGGAGCCGATTGCCAAGCCGAATCGTAGTAATGCGGTTTTTACAGACAGCTATATAAGGAAAGCATTTACAACGGAATACTTTCCGAATCAGTTTACGGTTCTTCCCGAAGTGGGAGCGAAGGTCAGGGTGGGCAATCAGAAACTGACATGGCATGCTTTGGACAGCAAGAACTTCAATGTTAAACTATTCCGCTTTGCCCATGGACTGGATAAGAATGTATATGGCGTTCTGTTTTGGGCTGTGACAGTGGTCAATTGTGCGGAAGACATTAATAATGTAAGGATGGCGGTAGGCTCCAATTCTGCATCCATGTGGTGGCTGAATGGAGAGGAAGCCATAGTACTTTCCGGAGACAGGCGCATGGTGAAGGATGATTGTGTATCACCCGGTTGACATTGAAAAAGGGAAAGAATATCGTCCGGGGAGCGGTAATCAACGGTCCTGGGATGAGTGATTTTTGCGTTCGTTTTTTGGATGAAAAAGGACAACCCGTAAGAAATATTTCTGTCAGTTGTAAATAAGGGGCAGTTCATGGCTCTGTCCGGAATATGCAGTGGCACTACAGAGTATGCACTTCCAGGTGCTGTCTATTCAATTCCGAAACGAGTATTTAAATATTGAAATCATTATGATAGTAAGAAACAAATGGATAGGGCTGTAGCCTTTATGTCGCATTTTTTGTGGATACAGTTGTTGCACAAGTTGGAAAGCCGTTTATTCATGATCCTTCGACCATTGTGGAGTGTGAAGGAAAGTATTATACATTCGGTACGGGAGGAGGCGGGCTGATTTCCGAAGACGGATGGACTTGGAACAGTGGCGCGGTGAGACCCGGGGGAGGAGCTGCTCCCGATGTGGTAAGGATTGGTGACCGTTATCTGGTGGCTTATGGTGCCACCGGTGGCGGATTGGGTGGCGGACACAATGGCGTGATTTATACGATGTGGAACAAAACCCTTGATCCGCAGTCTCCTGATTTCGGATATTCGGAGCCGGTGGCAGTTGCTTCGTCGGATGGCATCGAAGATAATGATGCCATAGACCCCGGGCTTCTGCTGGATCCTACCGATGGACGGCTGTGGATGTCTTATGGCACTTATTTTGGCTTTATCCGTCTTGTGGAACTTGACCCGAAGACGGGAAAACGTATGGAAGGAAATCAGCCGGTGGATATTGCCATTGACTGCGAAGCTACGGATTTGATTTATCGTGATGGGTGGTATTACCTTTTGGGTACGCACGGGACTTGTTGTGACGGACCGAATTCCACTTACAACATTGTGGTGGGCCGTTCGCGCAAGGTGACCGGTCCTTACATGGACAATGTAGGGAGAAGTATGCTTGAAGGAGGCGGCCGCATGGTGGTCGCTGCCGGAGGAAGAGTGGTGGGACCGGGACATTTCGGGCTTTTTGACCTTGGTGACGGAATACAGAAAATGTCATGCCATTATGAAGCGGACTTGGACCGAAGTGGAATAAGCGTACTGGGTATTCGTCCGTTGTTATGGAAGAATGGTTGGCCCGTTGCCGGTGACAATTTCAAAGAAGGTACTTATGAAATAGAATCAGAAAGAAGAGGATATGCCTTGGAACTGGCTGTGGATTTTGTAAGAATGCCGGGAGGCATGCGCTGGTTTGAACATACCGGACCTATAGAACCGATGGCTTCGCAAACTTTGGCGGATGTTATAGACACCTGGCCGACAGGAAATATCGGAGTGAGGGCAGGTGACTATATGTTCCGTCCGCATCAGCGGTGGACAATTACGGCTGTTCGCGATGCAGGAGGTTATTTGGGAGCGCCTTATTATAAAATTGTGATAGAAGGGACGGAGCGTGCGTTGGCGGCAACCGCTGAAGCGGAAGTTGTAACGGTTCCTGCATTTACCGGTGTACCCGAGCAGTTGTGGCGGATTGATCAATTGACGGATGGTACGTACCGGATTATGCCGAAGGAGATTCCCGGTTCGACGGAGAAGCTGGCACTGATATCTATTGGTGACAGTACGCCTACTCTTGCCAAGTTTGATAAAGATAGCGATAATTCCAAATGGAATTTTAAAGCTCATTGATTACCTGCTTCTCTCTCTGTAGATTGAATATAGTTTTTCTCAGGTGCGAATTACACGGAACTTGGATTTATAGTAAAAACAAATTCGGGAGATTCCGTGCTATTCGCGCCTGCAGAATATCTTTTCCGGAAAATAGGCTTTCATCTGTTTTTATTCAACAATTCCTTTGTAGGACATTCATAGTTGCTGATAATCAGTTTGACTCTTTTCAAATCCTCCAATTCGTGTATGGGACGTTCCATCG
>ENA-OQCP01000665-OQCP01000665.1-human-gut-metagenome-genome-assembly--contig:-NODE-665-length-14957-cov-3.642886_pt1 | contig 14957 bp, 18 predicted proteins | sample MGYA00242760_ERZ504583 | MGnify/ENA primary metagenome ERZ504583 (study PRJEB26092, sample SAMD00036308) | human gut metagenome | host: Homo sapiens | study: EMG produced TPA metagenomics assembly of...
CTGCTGCTCCACCTGCGTTCTGTACAAGCATTGGAGTCTCAACTTCCATGAATCCTTCTCCGCTTAAGTACTTGCGGATCGCACTGAGAATCTTGGAACGCTTGATAAAGGTATCTTTAGACTCTGTGTTCATGATCAGTCTACATATCTCTGACGGTAACGGGTATCTACATCTGTCAGACCGTGGAACTTCTCCGGGAGGATCTGTAAGCTCTTGGAGAGGAGTGTCACCTTCTCTGCATGGATAGAAATCTCACCTGTTCTTGTTCTGAAAGCAAATCCTTCCACTCCGAAGATATCACCGATATCAGATTTTTTAAAATCAGCGTAAGACTCTGTTCCGATCGCATCTCTTGCAACGTATACCTGGATGTTTCCCTGTAAATCCTGGATATTGCAGAAAGATGCCTTGCCCATGACTCTCTTAAACATCATACGTCCTGCAATTGCCACATGGATCGGGCTTGCGTCCATGATATTTCTTCTCTCTTCGTAATCCTTTTTAAGAGCTTCTTTCGCCTGCTCCTCATCCATTCCCTCTACGTTCGGCTCCTGGCGGTCTTTTAACAGCTCAGTCTCATGTGCCTCGTAAAGACCTTTCACCTCAAGCGAATGATGTGTCTGATCGAACTTTGTAATCTGGAACGGGTCTCTTCCGTTCTGCTGCAGCTCTGCGAGTTTCTCGCGGCGAACCTTCAGTAAGTGGTTAATATCCTGTTCCTGTGTCTGCTGTGCCAATCTCTTCACTCCCTTTTCTTGTATTTTATTAGATATTTCTCTGGATAGAAAGTACTTTGTACTGCATAATTCCGGCCGGTGTTTCTACATCGACAATATCATCCTTGTGCGCGCCGATCAGAGCTTTTCCTACCGGAGACTCATTGGAAATTTTTCCTTCCAGGCTGTTTGCTCGGTGGAACCAACGATCTGGAACTCGATTTCTTCGTCATACTCCAGATCCAGTACGTCTACTTTACATCCGATATTGATCTTATCGAATCTACTTCGTCCTCAACAACAACCTCTGCGTTTTTCAGGATTTTTTCGATCTCTTCAATTCTTGCCTCGATGTCACGCTGCTCATCTTTTGCTGCATCGTACTCGGCGTTCTCGGAAAGGTCTCCCTGCTCTCTTGCTTCTTTGATTTTACCGGCAATTTCTCTACGTTTGTTTACTTTGAGGTCATGAAGCTCGTCCTCCAGTTTTTTCAGGCCGGCATAGGTAAGAATCGTTTTTTTCTGTTCCATTTTATACACCCTTTCTATCGTTTCTGTATCCAGTCATATCTGATTTTATTCTGTAAACTCTCCGGAAATGCGCTGTATTTTCAGTATTCCCGGTTGAAATAAGGATAGACTCCGCCTATCCTAACAATTAAAGTAGTATAAAGGATTGCCCACGGAATGTCAAGAAAAAAAGAAACGCAGGAAAGATTTTCTTTTTCACAAATCCTTCCTGCATCTTTCTCTTATTTTTCCTTTATTTTTCGGATGAGCTTCCTGTCAGTGCTTTCTTTTTCCAATTTCCTTTTTTATAGAAAATCAGCGTCAGAAGCGCACCCATGCACCAGCTTACCAGCATGGAAATCCAGAGTACCTGATATCGTCCGTTTGGCAGCTCCGGCGTTCTGGTCAGAAAGGCCAGACCGTATGCCAGCGGCACACGGATTACAACGGTAACAACCATCGAAATCCACATCGGGGTCATCGTATCGCCTGCTCCACGCATGACGCCGGAAAGCGACTGTGTTATTGCCATGGCAATATAGCCGACCGCAAGGATCTTCATCATATTGGCACTTAATGTTACGAGCTCTGTGGTATTCGTAAAGATTCCCATCAGATGATGGCCGAAAATAACAATTAAAAGGGTAATGGTCGTTGAGGTTCCGACAGCAATCAGTGTTCCCTGTTTTGCGCCCTGCTCTACGCGGTCCATACGGCGTGCGCCGACATTCTGACCGGCATACGTTGTCATCGCGGTACCAAACGAAAAGTTCGGCATCATTGCAAAGCCATCGACACGCATGATGATAACATTCGCGGCGATAACCATTTCACCGAAGCTGTTGGTCAGCGACTGTACGATAACCATCGCCATGGAGAAGATCGCCTGGGTAATACCGGACGGCAGACCAAGGCGGATAATTTCCATCGAATACTGTTTTTTCATTTTCAGGTATTTGGGCCTGAAATCAAAAATGTCGGTCATACGCATCAGACGCCACATGCAGAGTACTGCAGAAATTGCCTGCGCAATCACGGTCGCGTATGCAACTCCGGCAACGCCCATGTGGAACTGGGAAACGAATACAATATCTAATACAATGTTGATGACCGTTGCCACCAGCAGATAAATCAGCGCCGAAATCGAATCGCCGAGTCCGCGAAGGATACCACATAGAATGTTATAGTACGCACTGCCGGCACAGCCCACCATCAGGATCACCAGATACGAGGTACACCAGTCGATGATAGAATCCGGTGTTTTCAGCATTTCCAGCAGCGGTCTTGAGAGGACGGCTCCCAGAATCATAATAATGATGGAAGAAATTGCTGTCAGCGTGACGCAGTTTCCGATCGTCATTGAAAGCTCTTTTCTTTGTTTTGCCCCAAAATACTGCGACACCATGACGCCGGCGCCGACGGAAATTCCAACGAACAGAACCAGAAGCAGGTTTAAGATCGGCTGGCGCTTCCAACTGCCGCAAGCGCATTGTCCCCGACATATTTTCCGATTACAATACTGTCAACCGTGTTGTAGAGCTGCTGGGCAATGTTGCCGATCAGCATAGGGATTGTAAAAGCTACAATCTTTTCCCACGGCTTTCCCACCGTCATGTCGGACGGTGCGAAAAGTTCCTTCATAGTCATACACTACACTCCCTCTTTTGTATTTTTTGTCCCAATACCTCTGTTTATCAGTATAGCATAAAAAAAGCACCCATGATATATCAATATTGGCATATCATAGGTACCTTTTTTGACTTGTTTTTATCCTCGTTCCCACTCATTCAGCATCTGTTCCAGCGCCTGCAGGCTCTCCACCTGATTGATCGCCGCGCGCAGCTTTGCCGAATGCGGAAAGCCTGCCGTATACCATGCAACATGCTTGCGCATCTCGCGGATGCCGATCGCGCCGCCTTTGTATTCCACCTGCATCCGTGCATGGCGGAGCATCATTTCTTTTACCTCATGCTGGGTCGGCCTTGCAAGCGTTTCGCCTGTTTCCATATAATGAAGAATCTGTTTAAAAATCCACGGATTTCCTTCCGCGCCGCGTCCGATCATGATTCCGTCACAGCCGGTCTGCTCCACCAGTGCCTCGGCACTTGCCGCATCTGTCACATCGCCGTTTCCGATAACCGGAATCGATACTGCCTCTTTTACCCGGCGGATAATATCCCAGTCTGCTTTTCCGGAATAAAACTGCGCTCTCGTTCTTCCATGAACCGCAATTGCGGCCACTCCGCAGTCCTCGAGGATCTTCGCAATTTCCACAGCATTCGCCGATTCTTCGTTAAAGCCCTTTCGGATCTTTACGGTTACAGGCTTTTTCACTGCCTTTACCATGCTTGTCACGATTTCCCTCACCAGATGCGGATCCTTCATAAGGGCCGAGCCTTCGCCGTTATTGACAACCTTTGGCACCGGGCAGCCCATGTTAAAATCCAGAATATCAAACGGCCTTTCTTCGATCTGCGCGGCAATCTGCCCCAAAATCTCCGGATCACTGCCGAAAAGCTGCAGGGACACCGGATGCTCAACCGGATCGATCGTCATCAGATCCTCGGTATTTTTATTCTTATATAAAATTGCCTTCGCGCTCACCATTTCCATACAGATCAGGCCCGCGCCCTGCTCCTTGCACAGAACACGAAACGGCAGATCCGTCACCCCCGCCATCGGTGCAAGCACGAGTGGGTTTGGCATCTCCACGTTTCCGATTCTCAGTGGCGGCATCTTTTGCAGTGTACGTTTCTTATTTTCCATTCGGCTTCTCTCCGTCCTCTTCCATCAGCGCCTCCTCCGGCACCTCCTCACCGAGGAAGAAGACACGGTAATACAGCTCCAGGGATTCCAGCAGCTCCTTTTTTTCTTCCTGATACTGCTTAATCCGAAGCGCGCCGCCGATCTCGTCATACATCGCATCTGCGTCTACAGCCTCTGTCTCAAACTGCAGACTTCCGTCGCTGTCAAACCACATGGTAAAAATACCGCCGATTTCCACCGTAAACATAACACACATAACATGAAGCTCATCCTGCACAGACTGTGGCAGGGATGCAAAATCCTGGTTAAAATAATATTTCTGTTCGTATGCACTTGCTCCGCAGAGCACTACTTTTTCATTATCTGAATACATGATTTTTCCTTTCTCTTCCTTTTTCCGATCTCTCTATACGTAACTGTATAAGCCGCGCACCGAAACCTCGCCGGAATGCACCTCAACGATCGTTCCGTCCTCTTTTTGCACGCGCAGCTCACCGGTCGGCGTGATGCCAAGTGCAACGCCCTCGAACGGTTCCTTCGGATCGAGTACACGCACCGGCTGATCTTTGTTTGCAAGCACAGCCTCATATGCTTCCTTCAGCTCAGAGAGATCCCCTGCTTCCAGGAATTTTTCATAGTCCTCCTCAAATGCCTCCAGCACTGCTGCGACCACTTTCGCCCGGTTGACGGGATGACCCATTTCTATCGCCAGTGAGGTCGCAATCTCCGCGATTTCTTCCGGAAATTCCATCTGATTGACATTGATTCCGGTTCCGATGACAACATAATTGATATAATCAATCTGTGCGCTCATCTCTGTCAGGATACCACAGAGCTTTTTCCCATTCAGCACTGCGTCGTTCGGCCATTTGATTTTCGTATCGACACCGAGCGCTCTTTGCACACCCTGCACTACGGCAAGTCCCATTACAATCGTCAGCATCGGTGCTTTGGCCGGCTCAAGATCCGGGTACAGCAGAATCGACATCGAAACAGAGGTTCCCTCCGGCGATTTCCAGACTCTGCCGCGGCGGCCTTTTCCGGCAGTCTGCGTCTCGGCTGTTGTCAGGGTGCCGTTCGGCGCACCCTCTTCCGCCAGCCGCTTCGCCCACGTGTTTGTCGAATCCACCTCGCGGCTGTAATAAACCGTCTGTCCGACATATTTCGTATGCGTGCGGCTTTCCAGCTCATCCTTCGTTACGAGATCCGGCTCATTTAACAGACGGTATCCCTTATTCTGAACAGCCTCAATTTCGTATCCTTCTTCTTTCAACTGATTCATCATCTTCCATACTGCGGTGCGGGAAATCCCAAAATGTTCACACAGCTCCTGTCCGGAAACATTTTTCCCGGATTCCCGCAGAAGGCGCAGCGTCTCAGCTCTCTTATTTTCCAGCATATCGTATCTTCACACTCCCTGTGTCGCTTTCTAACTATAAGAAGCACGCTTTATGCATTTCGAAAAATCAACAGCAGCGCTGCGGAAGAGTTTTCCGCAGCGCTGCTGTGCGTGTTTCTTCGTTATTCTATTATACACAGTCTATTCCGGTTTTTCCACCCAAAACTTTATGCTCCGAGGGTCGCTGCCATAACTGCTTTGATCGTATGCATACGGTTCTCTGCTTCTTCGAATACTCTCGACTGCGCAGATTCAAACACCTCATCGGTTACTTCCATCTCGTTCAGGCCGTAGCGGTCGTGGATCTCTTTTCCAATCTTTGTTTTCAGATCGTGGAAGGACGGCAGACAGTGCAGGAATACGGCGGTATCTTTTGCATTTGCCATTGCTTCTTTTGTGACACGGTACGGAGTCAGATCGTGGATTCTCTCTTCCCATACGCTGTCCGGCTCACCCATAGATACCCAGACATCGGTGTAGATAACATCGGCATCTTTTGTTCCCTCTTTTACATCCTCGGTGAGGGTGATGGTTGCACCGCTCTCCTTTGCATACTCCTCACACTGAGCCACAAGCTCTGCGTTCGGGAAGTATTTCTTCGGTGCACAGGCCACAAAATCCATTCCCATCTTGGCAGATGCAATCATCAGGGAATTTCCCATATTGTAGCTGGCGTCGCCCATGTAAACGAGTTTGATGCCTTTTAAGTGGCCGAACTCTTCCTGGATTGTCAGCATATCGGCGAGCATCTGGGTCGGGTGGTACTCGTTCGTCAGTCCGTTCCATACCGGGACTTTGGAATATTTTGCCAGCTCTTCTACGATCTCCTGGCCGAATCCACGGTACTCGATTCCCTCATACATACCGGCAAGAACGCGGGCTGTATCTTTAATGCTCTCTTTTTTGCCGATCTGGGAACCGGTCGGATCCAGATACGTTGTTCCCATACCGAGATCGTGTGCAGCTACCTCGAAGGAACAGCGGGTTCTGGTGCTGGTTTTCTCAAAAATCAGCGCAACGTTTTTACCACGCAGGGTATCCACCGGAATGCCTTTCTTTTTCTTCTCCTTCAGCTCTGCGGACAGATCCAGCAGATAGGCAATCTCTTCCGGTGTAAAATCTTTCAATGTCAGAAAATCGCGTCCTTTTAAATCCATGGCTTGTTCCTCCTTATATCTGCATATGGTGTATTTTATTATTTCCTATACTGTGATGTTGGGTCAAAAAGTTTTTTGCCCCTTGGTTTCCTTGAATAGTCTCTATTATGAAACAGACCTGTTCATCTGTCAAGAGTAAAATGTATATTTTTACGTATTTTCTTTATATTATTCATATAATATGCATTTTTATGCACTTTAAAAACACTCTCTTTCCATTTTTCCCGTTATCACGGCTGTCACCGGGGGCTCTTGTAACTGCGGACTTTTGTTCGCTGTCCATGAAAAATCTCCCACATCCGGCATCACGCTTTCTGTGGGAGAATTCTCTTTTTCTTATCGATTTATCTCTATTTTACTTCTGCACTTCTTTTCCTGCCGGCACTTTCTGTTCCTCCACAATACCTTTGAATGTGGTGGCCAGACTTGCCAGTCCCTGCAGATCGGACGGAACAACAATCTTTGTTGCCTTTCCGTTTGCCAGAACACCAAGTGCCTCAAGGCTCTTTAAGGTAAGAACGGCATCGTCCGCACCTGCTTCTTTGATCGCACGGATACCATCGGCATTTGCTGCTGTACTTTGAGGATTGCCTCTGCCTGGCCTTCTGCCTCACGGATCCGTTTCTCTTTTTCTGCCTCTGCACGAAGAATCGCCGCCTGTTTTTCAGCCTCTGCATCGAGGATGGCCGACTGTTTTTTACCTTCGGCAACAAGGATGGTCGATTTTTTCTCTCCTTCTGCAATCAGGATTGCTTCACGGCGTTCACGCTCTGCCTTCATCTGTTTCTCCATTGCTTCCTGGATGGCTGCCGGAGGCATAATGTTTTTCAGCTCGACACGGTTTACTTTAATTCCCCACGGATCGGTCGCGATATCAAGCGCAGCCTGCATCTTCGTGTTGATGATCTCACGGGATGTCAGCGTTTCATCGAGCTCCAGATCTCCAATGATATTTCGAAGCGTTGTTGCCGTCAGGTTTTCAATTGCCATCAGCGGATTGACAACACCGTATGCAAACAGCTTCGGATCGGTAATCTGGAAGAATACAACGGTATCAATCTGCATCGTAACATTATCTTTTGTGATAACCGGCTGCGGCGGGAAATCCACCACCTGCTCTTTCAGGTTTACGCGAATCGCTACACGCTCGATAAACGGAACCTTAAAATGAAGACCGGTTGCCAGGTGTCCTTGTATTTTCCAAGGCTCTCTACCACGTAAGCACTAGCCTGCGGTACAATTTTCACACACGATGCTGCGATAAACAATGCAACCACAAGAAGCAAAATCAATAAAATTCCTGCAACTCCTCCACCACTCATGTTTCATTTCCTCCTTCTTTTTCTTTGACCTTTACAATCAGCTTGACGCCTTCCACACGGAGCACCGTAACGACTGCATCCACGGGAATCGTACCTCCTTCGTTCTCTGTACGCGCAGTCCACATGTTTCCTTCAAGCGAAACCCTTCCGGTTCCCGCAAGATTGGAGATTTCCTCCGTCACAACTCCTTCCATGCCAACCACACGGTCCACGTTCGTCTTCAGTGTATCCTTATTCAGAAAGCGAACGGCGAGCGGACGTGTAAAAAACAGAAGTACCAGCGATACAACAAGAAACAGTACAATCTGAATCACAATCCCGGCTCCGCACATGGCGGCGATCAAAGCAACAAGCGCCCCACCTGCAAACCAGATCGTCGCAAGGCCAAGTGTTGCTGCTTCAATCACTAAAAAAATGACGAGTGCGATCAGCCAGTAAACCGGCAGGTAAGCTGTAATACCCATGCGTTTTTCCCCCTTTCTGAAAAAATTGGCTGTTGTATTCATCATACTATAATGATGAAAAAATAACAAGCAAAGTTAAAAACATTCAGAAAAAAGAAAGATTTGTCAGGAATCGTCTACAGACTGTCAATTCCAAGCCCGGACATGAAAACGAGGATTGCTGACAGAAAACCATATGCGTGAAGACGTAAAAATAATACGAGGGTGAAGCTTAATAGTTTCCAGAATACCGATTTGATTTGAACTACGTAATGCAGGCAATTCCATATCGTCAGAGTTTTTCGAACAAACGGATCTGACCCATATTGTTTCAGCAGCTTTCTGACCGCAGAAACATTTTTCCTTCATATGTCATCTCTTCCTTCGCCAGATACATTGCACCAATCACCAGGTGAAACAGCATCAGGTCGCCATAAATGTGTGTTGCTCTGGCCGGTATTTTGGGGAATCACTTTTTTCTGTTTTCTCTCCAATACCTACCGCGTCCGCCATACAACACTGCGTCAGACATTAGCAGACTTCCGCGCCGATAACCAGAAAACCAAGCTGTTGAAAATTTTTGAAAATAACGATGTCCCGTAACTGGAAATCCAACAACATTTCCTGTAAAACTCCATAAGGATGGTCTGCACTTTTTGACTATCCGGTAGTATTTGTTTCAGAGTAAAAAAAGAGTAAGTGAACGTCTCCCCTTGTTCACTTACTCTTTTTTCTATACCGTCGATTCCATCTCATTTTTCATGACTTTGAACCGATCACAATCTATGGAAATGCATGCTCCCTCCGCTATCCCCTTGCAAAGGTTCCACGCCTGTTTTTAATAAAAATGCTGATATCCGATCTGAATTCCGCTGCCGTAGCCGCTGTTGAAATACAGGCATCCGCCAACCGGGCTCTCGCCGGAAAGTGCTGCCTGTGCAGCTGCATAACAGTCACTTCTTGCTCCGCGGGAAAGCACGCTCTGGAAGGTTCCGGTCGCAACCGGTGTAAACTGTCCACTCTGATAAATAACGCCGGAAACACTGTTCGGAAAAGAACCGCTGTTGACACGGTTTACTACAACCGCTCCGACTGCCACCATTCCTGTGTAGCTCTCGCCGCCTGCCTCGCACTCGATCAGTGCTGCAAGCATTGCCACATCATTGCTGTCTGCGGAAATTACCGATGCACTGCCTGCTGTGGAGGCTGCTGCTGCGCTGCTTGCCGCACAGGCCTGTGATGCCTGGTATTCCTCCATGGAAACGGCACCTTTTAACTCCTCTGAAAGTGTCACATAGTCTCCATGAACGTATGCGCTGCTTCCGCTGTACTGGATCTGATACCAGTCAGCCTCTTCGCCGAATACGCTGACTTCACCATTCTGTGTCAGTGTTCCAACCTGCGCGGAATCTGTGGATGCTGCCTCACGGACACGAAGGCTGTCCGCCTGAACAACTCCGGTGATACCGCACATATTGCGGTAATGTGCTTTTGCCTCTTCCCCAAATACCAGATATTCATTCTTTATGTAGCCTTCTACACCATTGGAAGAGATCTTGCTCCACTCGTCTCCTTTTTCTGTTACAGTAACCGCATAGCCCGGCATCAGAACTCCGACGATCTCGGAATCTGCGTTTGCCTCGCTGCGGATGTTGACATATCCTTCTACGTTTGCTGCAGCCATTGTGCTCCAGTCTGTTTTATTTAAAATGGTTTCTTCCTTTGTCTCTGCTTTTACGGGTGCAGCCATGATGACAGTCAGTGTGAGCACGCTCCCCAGGATGCCCGGCACATAACTTTTTTTGAATGTCATACTTACCTCCTGAACAATTATTACGTTTTTGTTACATCTTGTTACAAACCGATTCTACCAGTGTTACATCTTTTTGTCAACTAGAATATTTCGACAACATTCCTGTCTTTTCCCATCGTTTTTTTCATAGAACCCACAATTTTTCACCACTTTTCCGCTTTTTTGACGAATTGGATCGGTTTTATTCCCACTTTTTCTTCTGCATGCGGCCTGCCTGGAATACTTTTCCGTGTCTTGTTTCCTTCTTTTTATTTTGCTTTTGTTTCACATTCTGCCCTTTCTGCCCTCTTTTTCCGCAAATATTTTTTTAAGAAATTGTGACAGTTCTTTTTTCTATTTTTCGACATGCATTACAAACCTTTTCCACTTTTTGACGCATTTTCAAATTTTCTTTTAACTTTTTATTTTTACATGATATTTCTTTCTACATATGGTATAATCTTTAAAAAGAAAGAAAATTTATATTTTATCAATTATTTTTCTTTCAATTTATACGTGAAACTTACCGCAGGAAAATAAAACAGACCGACATCAGAAACCAATCAGGTGAAAGGAGGATGTCATATGTTACACAGCACACAGACAATGAAAAAACACACAGGAAATTTGATTCTGAGATTCGGAATGGCAGGCCTCCTGGCGGCCGGATTATTTTTTTCCGCTCCGTATTCGGCAGCCGCCGAGACAGTTCCAAGTGCAGAAAATACAGACGCCGGTGAAATTACCATTCACTTCACCCATTACGATGCACAGGACCTGGAATTCTATCTGAACACCGATCAGGCGGCTCTTGCTTTTACCGATGCTGCCCTGACATTTCAGGATTCCACAATGGATGCGCCGGTCACCATGTCATATCTTTCCGATGATGGTTCCTATGTCCTGTATCAGAACAGCGAACCGGTCGAGGAAGTAAACGGAACGTTCTCCGTATCGATGGTTACGGAACCTGGCTACACACTGGATATGGATCAGATTTCCTTCTATGTTAATGGACAGGCCGTTTCCAATGGTGGTTCCGTTGTGATTACGGATTCTTCGGCGGCGATGACTTCTCTTGTTTACTGTACCGCAATCCCGGAAACACCGGCAACTGACCCGGAGCCATCTCTTCCAGAAGAGCCATCTGCACCGGAAGTTCCGGAAGAACCGGCCGCTCCAGAACCATCCGTTCCGGAACAGCCATCCGCACCGGCAGAAACCCCGACCGTGTACAGCATCTGCTTCGGAACAGCCGGCACAGGAAAATATTCTTCCGGAAACCGCAGCTCCTGCATCCAAAACCGCACCGGAACAGGTTCCTGCATCCGAACCGATCGCAGCAGAACCGATTGCCAGCGCAGTTGTTACAGAAGACGAAGAAGTTGATCTTTCCACCATCCACCCGGAAGTTACCGCATCCGCTGTTACTTCTTCCAGCCAGCTTCCAGCTGCAACGCAGATTCTACCATCTGGCAGAACAACAGACCCGGATGCACAGATTCTTACTTCGGAAACTGCAGCTCTTGAAAATGCCGCACAGGCCGAGAATACACAGACTGCACACACAGGAATCGGCTCCTGGTTCCATCAGCGAACAAATCAGATCCTCGCAGTCATGATTGCTGTGATCCTGCTTCTGATCCTGATCGAATCACTTCTGGCACTAAAGGATTCCATGAATCAGGAAAGATCGCATCGCTTCTATTAAAAATAAGGTCCATAACAAAAAATAAGCATACAAAAAGAAGGAACGTATCTCATGAAACATGGGATACGTTCCTTCTCTTATATTATTTTTTATCCTCTTTTTTCGCAGCCGCTTTCTGAATCTCACAGAAATCGTGCAACGCCTGACGGCCGATTTTTACAATTTTACGGATGTTGATGGAATTTGTTCCTCCCTGACGCGGCTTGAAGCTGATCGGATGAAACGGATTTTCCGGTGAAAATACGCTCCGAAGGCAGTCAGCAGTGCGTTCGGCAGATTGTAGTTTTCCGGCATCAGCGGCAGATACTCGGCCACGTAGTCTGTTTTCATCAGACGGAACGGGGCATTTGCATCCGGCACGGATACGTGGAAATAGGTCCAGAGCACCGCGCACAGCACTTTTTCCACGACAGCGCGGGAAAAGCCGTCGCCGCGGCTTGTGCGGTTTCCGAAAATGGCGTCGTAGCCTCGCGGATCTGCCAGAACTTTTCGAACTCCGCCGGATCGGTCTGACCGTCGGAATCGGTCTGGAAGATATAGTCCGCACCGTTTTCAAGTGCATAGCGGTAGCCGTACAGAACGGTGGAACCGTGGCCGCCGTTTGGCTTCGTCAGCACGGTGAGCAACGGGTGGGTTTCGCACTCTGCTGAAGCAATTTCATACGTATCGTCGCGGCTTCCGTCGTTGATGATCACAAGACGGGACGCACCGCCGCCGTTATGCTTCTCCACGACGGGACACCATTCCTCGATCGTTCTTTTGATATTTTCCGACTCATTATAGGCTGGTATTACAATATATAAAGTATCCATTGGTATTCTCCTTGCATTTCCTTCCATCCATTATACAGGATTTCTTTTCATTGCGAAAGATGCGCTCATGGAGAAAATTTCCCAGTACTGTTCGTTTGTTATTCTTCCCACAGTTTCTGCGGATAACGGCCCTCGTCTTTTAATTTCTGCAGTGCTGCCATGACATTTTCTTTGTCTTCTTTGTACGTTACGCCGTACCAGTTATCATAGGAGCGGAGTACGGTGACTTCCGCTTTTTTCTCCTGCAGCAGTTCATCGACAACGAACGGCAGGAAGTATTCGCCTTTTAACGGGTTGGTTTTGTATACATTCTCGAGGAACGGCAGGAAGCGGCGTTTCAGCTCGATCAGAATGCTCGGTGTGAAGCCCCAGAGGTTCATGGAAACGACGGTTCCCTGCGGCAGTCCAGTCCAGGTTGCGCCGTCATCCTCGGTGTATTCGGCCTGTCCGCCGTGGTTTTCGATTCTTGTGCGCTCATGAATGCCGACAAGGTGATTCTGATCGTCTGCGGTGCAGATGCCGCGGGCTACGTGGCCATTGTCGGTCAGGGTTTTGTACAGGTCGTAGGCAACCATCGCGTACTGATAGGTCGCGCCGTCCTGCTCGGTTGTCAGCTGGCGGTAGATCTCCTCGAATGCCGTTCTTCCATAATAATCATCGGAATTGATGACGGCGAACGGTGCGCCGTCGATGGCTTCTGCCGCACAGAGAATCGCATGACCGGTTCCCCACGGTTTGACGCGGCCTTCCGGCACTTCGTAGCCTTTCGGGAGAACGTCGAGTTCCTGGTAAACATACTCTACATCCATGTATTTCTCAATTCGCTTGCCGATGCCCTCGCGGAATGCCTCGTCGATGGCTTTTTTGATGATAAAGATGACTTTCTCAAAACCTGCCTGTTTTGCATCATAAATGGAAAAGTCGATAATCATATTTCCGTACGGGTCAACTGGATCAATCTGTTTTAATCCGCCGTAACGGCTTCCCATTCCTGCTGCCATGATGACTAATACTGGTTTTTTGCTCATGATGTTCTCTCCTTTTTATTCTCCAAAATAAGCTTTTAATCTCTCCGCAAAGTCTGCCGGGATTTCTCTTTCAAATGGAAATGGTTCTGCATCCGCCAGATACTCGGCGATTTCGCCCAGGACACCGGCGCTCCGGTTCAGTGACCAGGCGGAGATCCAGTCGATCGTATCGTGGCAGGTGTGCATGCCGAAACCATCGCGGTTCAGCGTCATCGCCGGGATGCCCTTCCATGCGAAGGTGTTGGAATCGCTGCTCCAGATGTTGTTGATGAGCGATACGCCTTTGTCCGCCTGTTTTAAGTGCTCCATGATCGCGTCGCATGCCTCTTTCGTTGCTGCCACGCCAAGCACGGTTCCGCCGATGGCCTGTCCGGCGAGGTCGACGTTCATGTTGAAGCGGTGCTGCGCCAGCTCGGCTTCGTGCGCTTTCACATATGCCCGGCTTCCGCAGAGACCCAGCTCCTCCGCGCCGAACCAGATGCATTCCAGTGTCCGTTTCGGGCGGTTTTCGGCGAAGTAGTGTGCCAGCTCCATGATGATCGCTGCGCCCGCCATGTTGTCGTATGCACCAGGTCCCTGCGGAACGGAATCGTAATGAGCCGTCAGCGTCAGGATTTCCTCTGGCTGCTCGGTTCCCGGGATGCGCAGGATGATATTTTTCGACGTTCTCCTGATTTTTTTCTGCTGTAAAACGAGGCGTGCACGGCTCGCTCCCCGTTCTACCAGTTCCATCGCATCAAGATAATGAATGACGGCGCACGGCAGTTTCGGATTTTTTACGCCGCGCAGGGTGCGGTAGTCCGGCAGACGGTCCTCGTCTTTGTCCAGCGGCGTTCCGGTCAGGATCAGAAATCCGACGGCTCCTGCTTTTTCCAGTTTTTCATAGTTTTCTGCATTGGCACCGCCGTTGATCAGGACGATTTTCCCTTCTGCATGGGAAAGGCTGACCGGGTCGCCGTTTTCTACGTAGAGGAATGGTGCCTCCACGCCTTCCGGAGCGGTATTGGCTGCCGCGAAGCAGCCGCGGACGGTGTATGTTTTCTCATATGGCTCTGTGACCGTAAAGACAGCTTCGTCAACCTGCCATGTCTCAATCTCGAACGGCTCGCGGCGGATCTGCAATTCGCCCTGCCCCCATTTTTCTGCGATTTCAGAAAGTTCCTTTTCGATCCGGCAGGCTGCTTTTTCTTCGCCTTCCGTTCCGGCTTCGCGGATGTAGTTAAACTGGCTGACGAACGCATACTGCCGCTGGCCGCTGATGGTATTTGCTTTCATAATAATGTTATGTCCTTTTCTTTTCT
>ENA-OQCP01000666-OQCP01000666.1-human-gut-metagenome-genome-assembly--contig:-NODE-666-length-14941-cov-3.416093_pt1 | contig 14941 bp, 18 predicted proteins | sample MGYA00242760_ERZ504583 | MGnify/ENA primary metagenome ERZ504583 (study PRJEB26092, sample SAMD00036308) | human gut metagenome | host: Homo sapiens | study: EMG produced TPA metagenomics assembly of...
AATATACTTTCTCTGCCGCCTGTCGGACTTTTTAGGCGAAAAGACAGATATAAGACAGAGATATATCTTCGCCTGCTCGGTGCCGTTGGCAGTATTCCTGCCGTGCCTCAACCCGTCGGTGTTTTGGTTTGCGGGTTCGTTCACATTCCTCGTTCCGTTCGCCGCCTTGCTTATCACGGTGACTCCGCTCACATTCGAGGTGTTCGGCGGGCGCGTGAATCCCATGGCATATGTCGCCGCCGCGATTGCTTCTGTCGTCGTGGCATCTCAGGAGCAGTCCTGCGCCGCGGCGCTCGCGCTGCAAGTGATTCTGCTGATTTTTTCGGCATATCAATGCAAACTTGGATTCCGTCAATTCATCCCGCTCCTGCCGAGCGCAGTTTCCGCCGCTGTTCTGGTTCTCTCGCCCGGACTTCGCGGGCGCGGAGCAATGGAAGCGGCGTCGGGTTTTGAAAGATTCTCTAAAATGAATATATTTGAAAAACTGCTCTGCGGATTTTCGAATTATTTTGCATTTTCATTTTTCTTCTCGCTGATAACAGCAGCTGTTTTTCTCGTTCTTCTCGGCGCATCAGTATATGAAGCGTTCGGCGGCTCGCGGAAAATAAAGAAAATTATATCAGTCTTTGCAATATTCGCCTCGGTGCTGTGCGTCGGAGTCAACGCCGCATATATTATTATCCGCCGCACCACCCCGGACAAGGGCTTTGAAAGATGTTCAAGAGCGGCAATTATCTTCCGCTCGAACTCGCGGTTATCGCGCTCTGTTTTGTCTTTCTCTTTAGTATTTTCATTCTTATAGCGGCGCTCATCAAAAAGAACAAAAAGCTCGGGTTCACCGTCGGCGTGCTGTTCAGCGCCGCTGTCTGCTGCGCCGCAGTGCTCGGATTCTCTTCATCCGTCTACGCCTCCGGTCAGCGCGTGTTTTACTACACCGAGATGTTCACGCTCATCGCCTGTGCAGCGATGTATTCTTCACTCTCCGATAGCAAAGCGAAAAAATTCGCGGGATATGCAGTCCCGACAGCCGCATTTATTTTCTATATTATCAATTGCTTTACCTACACATTCCTTGAGATACCCATAATGGGCTAAAATAAATTGTAAAGCGATTTGCTTTACAATTTACACACCTATTTTTTAGCGCAAAAATCAAAGCTCCCGTGCGACTTTCCCGATATATCAACACATTCGGGGACGCATGGGAGCTTTTGTTTTTTTATTTATAAATCATGTAAAGCTTAACAGCTTGTCATCAATGACCGTGCGGAACGGCATCGAGTTTATCATGTTCCTCGCCAAGATCGGCGCGCAGGAGCGCAAAGAACACTATCGCGAGCAATATTTCGGCGCACCAGATAGTCTTGCCGCCGAGATAGCTGCAGAGAAAAGTTGAAGCGACCGCGCCCGCGACAAACGAGCCTATCATCAGCAGATGCGCGAACATCTTGCCGCGCGCCTCTTTATTACCGCTGCGAAGCCACTTGACGAGGTTCGAGCCGACCTGGCGGACATGGTTGGTGCAGAAGGTAGTCGCCATCGGAATCTTTTTCGCCTGGCGGAATGTGTTGAACTGCATCGAAGCGATAAAATTCACAGCCACCTGGCAGATCTGCGGCGGCGCATCGTCCGGGACGAAGCCGAGCGCAAATATCCACGCCATTTCAAACGCCACGAACGCCGTGTCCCAGCGGACTATCTTGCGGCGGTTTATATGCTTGGGCAAAAATTCCGAAATGACCGTGCCGAGCAGATAAGCCGAAGCGGGCAGGAGATAATACAGCGCCTTGCGCCAATTTCCGCGCCCGAGCTGAACCGCCATGAGCACGAAGTTTGCCGTCTGCGCGTTACAGAACACGCCGCCCTTTTGAACATAAGTATATGCGCCGAAAAATCCGCCGACCGCTATCATGACGGCAAAAATCCAGAGCTTTTCGCATTCGAGAAGCTCTTCCTCTTTTTTGAGAGCCTTTTCTTTCATCGTTCACCACACCGTTTCTTTTCTACAACGCATAAGTTTATCACTGCTCCCCGTCTCTGTCAAGGAACGGGAAATAGCCGCAGCATCTTGAAAAAAAGCCGTTTTCATGGTATTATTTAGGGTATTATATACCATTATAGAATGCAGTATAAAACAAGAGGAGAATAGCATGTCAAAGCTTTTGAAGTATTTGAAAAAATACAAAATTGAAAGTATTCTCGCGCCGTTTTTCAAGCTCATTGAAGTGGCGTTCGAGCTGATTGTTCCGCTGATAGTCTCAACTATAATCGACATCGGCATAGAGAACGGCGACAAGATTTATATTATCAAGCGCTGCCTGCTGCTCGGTCTGTTTGGCATACTGGGTCTTTGCAGTACGCTTGTGGCGCAGTATTTCTCGGCGAAAGCGTCAGTCGGCTTCGCTACCGATATCCGCCACGCGCTCTTCCAGCATATCGGCAAGCTCTCTTATTCCCAGCTCGATTCGCTCGGCGCGCGACGCTTATAACCCGCCTGACGGGCGACATAAATCAGGTTCAGACCGGAACAAACCTGACCCTGCGTCTCGTCCTGCGCTCGCCGTTCGTCGTATTCGGCGCGGTGATAATGGCGTTCACGGTCGATGTAAAATCGTCGCTCGTGTTTGTCGTTGCGGTGCCCGCTCTCGCTGCGGTCGTGTTCGCGATAATGCTCGTGTGCATACCGATGTACCGCAAGGTTCAGCAGAAACTGGACGGACTGCTGAGCAAGACCCGCGAAAACCTGCTCGGTACCCGCGTTGTCAGGGCGTTCTGCAAAGAGGAAGAGGAAATTGCGGACTTTGACGCCAAGAACAACGCCCTGACCGAGATGCAGACAGCTGTCGGCAGGATATCCGCTTTCATGAACCCCGCAACTTTCGTGCTCATAAACCTCGCGATAATCGCGCTGATATATGTCGGCGCAATACGCGTTGATTCCGGCGCCATCTCGCGCGGCGCGGTCGTTGCGCTCTATAACTATATGTCACAGATCCTCGTTGAGCTGATAAAGCTCGCGAATCTTATAATCAGCGTCACAAAGGCGATTGCCTGCGGCAACCGTATACAGTCGGTGCTCGATATAGAGCCCGCCACCGTCCCCGGCTCGGTTACAGATGGCAACAAAAAATGCGAATACTCCGTTGAGTTTGACGGGGCGTGTCTCTCCTACAACGGGAGTGAGGAATCCCTGCACAATATTGACCTCAAAATCCCGCGCGGCAGCTCGATAGGCGTTATCGGCTCGACCGGCTCGGGCAAAACCTCGCTCGTCAATCTTATTCCACGATTCTACGATGTCACTGGCGGGTGCGTGCTCGTTGACGGCGTTGACGTGCGCGACTACGACACAAAGGCTCTGCGCTCGAAAATAGGCGTCGTCTCTCAGAAAAAAGCCTGTTCGCCGGCACTGTCAGGGACAATATCCGCTTCGGCAAGCAGGACGCCACAGACGAAGAAATCTGGCAGGCGCTCGAAACGGCGCAGGCAAAGCAGATGATAGAGGACAAGAGCGGGCAGCTCGACTTTGTCCTCGAACAGGAGGGCAAAAATCTCTCGGGCGGTCAGCGCCAAAGAATGACTATAGCCCGCGCCCTTGTCAGAAAGCCCGAGGTGCTCATCCTCGACGACGCAGCGAGCGCACTCGACTACGCCACCGGCGCGGCGCTGAACAAAGCGCTGAGAAACACCGACTTTGCCCCGACTGTCATAACTGTGTCACAGCGCGTTGCGGCGATAAGAAACGCCGATACCATAGTAGTCCTCGACGAGGGCGAGATAGTCGGCATGGGCACGAACGACGAGCTTCTGCGCTCGTGCGAAGTCTACAAAGAAATTTTCGATTCCCAGCTTGAAAAGGAGGATGCGTAACCGTGAAGAACAAAACCGTTTTCAAGCGCGTTATCGCGGTCATCGGCCGCTCAAAGCTTCTGCTGTTCCTTTCGCTCATCCTCTCCGTTGCAAGCGTCATTCTCTCGCTGTATATCCCCGTCCTCGCCGGACGCGCGATAGACGGAATAAAGCTGCACGGCAACGTTGATTTTGAAGTCATAAAGAAGTGTCTTTTCGGCATTCTGATCTGCGCCATAGTCGGCGGAGTGCTCCAGTGGGTGATGAACATCATCAACAACCGCATAGCCTATAACACCGTGCGCGATATACGTTCAAAGGCGTTTTCGCATATGCAGACCCTGCCCGTGGCATTCGCCGACTCCCACCCCTACGGCGACATCGTCAGCCGCATAACGGCGGACGCGGAGCAGTTTGCCGACGGACTGATTCTCGGCTTTTCTCAGCTGTTCACGGGCGTTGTCACGATAGCCGTGACGCTCGTTTTCATGCTCACTATATCGCCGCTCATCACTCTCGCGGTCGTGGTGCTGACCCCGATATCGCTGTTCACGGCGCGTTTTATAGCCCGCCGCACTTATTCGATGTTCAAAAAGCAGTCCGAGACCCGCGGCGAGCAGACCGCGCTCATCAACGAAATGATACAGAACCAAAAGACCGTTCAGGCGTTTTCATATGAAGACAGAGCGGTTGAAAGATTCGACGAGAGCAATGAAAAGCTGCGCAAATATTCGCTCAAATCCATATTCTTCTCGTCGCTTACAAACCCGACCACCAGATTTATCAACAATCTTATCTACGCCGTAGTCGGGCTCATGGGCGGAATATTCGCCATCGGCGGCATGGTGACCGTCGGCGGCTTTGTCAGCTTCCTCGCCTACTCGAACCAGTACACAAAGCCGTTCAACGAGATTTCCGGCGTCGTGACGGAGCTTCAGAATGCCCTCGCCTGCGCGGCAAGAATATTCGAGCTCATAGACGAAAAGCCCGAGGAGTCGGACGAAAATTGCTCGGCGCTCAGCGACCCCGAGGGAAGCGTGGAGTTCGACAATGTCCGCTTCTCATATGACAAGAGCAAGAAGCTCATCGACGGCTTCGATTTCTTTGCCCCGTCCGGCAAGACAATAGCCGTTGTCGGTCCGACAGGATGCGGCAAGACTACGCTTATCAGTCTCCTGCTCCGCTTCTACGACGTTGACGGCGGCAGCATAAAGGTTGACGGCGAGAATATAAACGACATCACACGCCACAGCCTCAGGCACCATTTCGGCATGGTGCTCCAGGATACCTGGATAAAGAACGGCACAGTCCGCGAGAATATAGCGTTCGGCAAGCCCGACGCCACGGATGAAGAGATAATCGCCGCCGCCAAGGCAGCACGCGCTCACAGCTTTATAAAGCGACTCAAAAACGGCTACGACACCGTCATCGGCGACGACGACGGACTCTCCGAGGGTGAAAGACAGCTGCTCTGCATCGCGCGCGTCATGCTCATGAAGCCGCCGATGCTCATCCTCGACGAGGCGACTTCATCGATAGACACCAGAACGGAATTGAAAGTTCAGGATGCGTTCAACACGCTCATGCAGGGGCGCACCTCGTTCGTCGTGGCGCACAGACTCTCGACCATCCGCCACGCCGACTGCATTCTCGTCATGAAGGACGGCAAGGTCGCCGAGCAGGCACGCATGAGGAGCTGCTCGCGAAGAACGGATTCTATACGAAGCTCTACAACAGCCAGTTTGCGCAGTGAAATATATGCCATGGAACAACAGAGAAGAAAGCCTAACAGGCTGAAAGATTACGACTATTCGCAAAACGGAGCATATTTTATCACAATTTGCATAGATGACAGAAAGCCAATATTGTCACGCATTGCCGTATAACACAACAGTTCAAAGGTTACGTAACTAAGCAAGTCAAAAAATCAATTTGGCAAAAAGGTTTTTATGACCATATAATCCGTGACGAATACGATTATCAAGTCAAATGGCAATATATTGACGACAACCCGATCAAATGGGTTGAGGACGAATTACATCAGGACTGAAAAACATCCGAATACCCGCCGCAGTATCTTTCATTTGAAAGTTCGCGGCGGTTATTTTTTATTCGGCGTAAAAAGGCGGTTCAGAGCGAAAATATAAAGCTCAATTCGACAAATATCATTTTTTAGTCTGCCTTGTTGACATCGGCAAAAAGTGTGATATAATTATAACAGCTGTTATAAAACAAGCGTTTTACAATTATTATTGGAGGACGCCATGGACTACATTCGCCTGTCACCCCAAAATCTCGAGAGCGAGCACATATGCTGTGCTATATCAAACGCCAAGGACCCGCAGGTCATTGCAAAAAAGCAGTGGCTTGCCGAAAGGCTCGGCGAGGGTCTGGTATTTTTAAAAGCCGACGCGCGCGGGAAGTGCTTTATTGAGTATATCCCCGCCGAAAACGCATGGGCGCCGATAGACGCGCCCGGCTATATGTTCATCGACTGTCTCTGGGTCTCCGGCTCTTTCAAAGGACACGGATATTCAAACGACCTGCTCAACGAATGTATCCGCGACAGCCGCGAAAATGGCAAATCGGGGCTTTGCATACTCTCTCGGCGAAGAAGCGCGGTTTTCTTGCCGACCCGAAGTATCTGAAATATAAGGCTTCATAAAAGCCGATTCGGCAGAGCCGTATTTCGAGCTGATGTATCTGCCGTTTGATCCGTCCGCGCCCGCTCTGCGCTTTCGTGAGCAGCAAAGAGCGCTCAGACTGACGGCAGCGGGTTCGAGATATTTTATACAAGCCAGTGCACATTCACGGCGAAATATGTTCCGCTAATTGAAAACATGGCAAACGATATGAATCTTCCGCTGAAAGCCGTGCATATCTCCTCGCGCGAGCAGGCTCAAAACGCGCCCTGCGCCTACACCGCATTTTCGCTGTTCTATAACGGAAAGTTCATAACGCACGAGATACCGAGCGAAAAGAAATTCGCGGCGATTTATGAAGAGTTCGTAAAATAAAACACCGCCGGATTGACCGGCAGCGTAAAATATACTAATATAGAAAAGGGAAAAGATATCTGTCTGCCCCGGCGGACGAAAAGGAGACATTATGCTTAACATCAAAAACCTGACCAAAACCTACGGCGAGAAAAAGGCTGTTGACGACCTGACGCTGCATATCGCGCCCGGCGAGATATACGGCTTCATCGGCCACAACGGCGCGGGCAAGACCACAACGCTAAAATCCGTTGTCGGCATTTTGCAGTTCGACGAGGGCGAGATAACGATAAACGGCATCTCGATAAAAGATGACCCGCTCGCCTGCAAAAAATCATAGCCTATATCCCCGACAATCCCGACCTCTACGAATACATGACGGGAATAAAATATCTGAACTTCATCGCTGATATTTTCGGCGTCAGCGCCGACGACCGCCGCGAGCGCATACATAAATATGCCGATATGTTCGGGCTGACCGCCGACCTCGCGCAGCCCATCTCGGCATATTCCCACGGCATGAAGCAGAAGCTCGCGATAATCTCCGCGTGGATCCACGAGCCCAAGTTAATTATCATGGACGAGCCTTTCGTCGGCCTCGATCCCGCCGCATCGCATCTGTTAAAAGGCATGATGCGCGAGGTCTGCAACTCCGGCGGCGCAATATTCTTCTCGACCCATGTGCTCGAAGTTGCCGAAAAGCTCTGCGACAAGGTCGCGATAATAAAAAGCGGAAAGCTCATCCGCTCCGGCACAATGGAAGAGGTCAAGGGCGACTCCAGCTTGAGAACGTGTTCCTCGAACTGGAGGGAGAAGAATGCTGAAAACACTGATAAAAAAACAGCTTCTCGAACTCAATAAAAGTTTCTTCGTTGACCGCAAGACGGGCAAGGGCAAGTCTGCACGCTCGGCGACGTTCTCGATAGTGCTGTTCATATTGCTCATGATTTTTGCCATCGGCGGAATGTTCTGCTATATGTCATATTCGATGCGCCCGCTGATAACCTATGGCATGAGTTGGCTCTATTTTGCATTATGGGCGCTACCGCCGCGCTTTTCGGCGTTTTCGGCAGCGTGTTCAACACATATTCGAGCCTCTATGACGCAAAGGACAACGACCTTCTGCTCTCGATGCCCATTCCAGTACGCGATATCATGGCGGCGCGCCTCATCGGAGTCTATCTCATGGGGCTGATGTATTCGGGCGTTGTGGTAATACCCGCCGTCGGCGTGTATTTCATAACCGCGCATCCCGGAATATCCGGCATAACAGCCGTTATAATGGCCGTTATGGTGACTGTTCTCGTGCTTATACTGTCGTGCATACTCGGCTGGGTCGTTGCAAAAATCGCAGTTAAATTAAAAAACAAGAGCATTATAACAGTTATAGTTTCAATAGCGTTTCTCGGCGGTTACTACTATGTCTACTTCAGAGCGAACGAGATAATCACCGGCATCGTCGCAAATAGCGCGGCTGTTGCCGCAAAGGTGCGCACGTCCGCCTATCTGCTCTATATTTTCGGCAAGGCGTTCGCGGGCGATGTTCTGCCGACGATTATAATTTCACTCATCATTCTCGCCCTGCTCGCCGCGACGTGGCTCATAATGTCGCGCACATTCTTAAAGCTCGTCACGAGCAGCGGAAAGACCGCAAAGGCAGTCTACAAAGAGAAGACGGTCAAACAGCAGGGCACCGACCGCGCGCTTCTGCGCCGCGAGATAAACCACTTCCTCTCGAGCCCGTCTTATATGCTCAACTGCTCGCTCGGGGCGCTGTTTATGATAGCCGTCGCTGTTTTCTCGCTGATAAAAAGCGACTGGTTTATCGGCGTTGTCACCCGAATGGATGAGGATTTGCTGGAATACGCCCCGACCTTCGCGTGCTTACTTTTATGCCTGCTCTCTTCTATGAATATACTCACCGCGCCCGCGATATCCCTCGAGGCAAGAGCCTTTGGATAGCCCGTTCGCTCCCCGTCACCTCGTGGCAGATTCTCAGAGCGAAGCTGAAGCTCCATATGCTCTTCACCGCCGTCCCCGCGCTGATATGCAGCATATGCTTCTGTATTGCCCTCAAGCCGGAGTTTCTCACCGCGGCGGTCATGATTATACTGCCGCAGATATTCACGCTTCTGTGCGCCGTTTCAGGGCTCAGAGTGAACATCAGGATGCCTAATCTCACCTGGAGCAGCGAGAGCGGAGCGGTCAAGCAGAGTCTCGGCATCATGCTCGCGATGTGCCTCGGCTGGGCGTATATCATCGTGCTCATCGCGGTCTATCTGTTCGCGGTGCAGGTGCTGCCGAATGTATTCGCGCTGATGATCGCGACGGCGGTCATAGCAATAATAACCGTGATATCCTTTTCAAGGCTCAAGCGCAAGGGCGTAAAGAGATTTGAGACACTGTAAGCAAAATTAAATATCAGCAGCCGTGGTTCGTTGAGAATCACGCTGTTGTTTTTGTCGATAAATTAAAATATTGAAGTAAATAAATATAACAAACTACGCCGACAGCGCACAAAAAATTATCTGACATTCAGCGACTTGAGTTATCGCGGCTTCGTATCGGCTGCGCCGATATCGGACAGCCGCAAGGGCTGTCCCTACAATTTGCGCTGCAATTCGCGAGCAAAAGCGCTGTCCGAAATAAAAAGCGGCAGACAAGCACACCTATCTGCCGCAATTTTATTTAATTATTTCTCAAGATTAGCCTTGAGGGTGTTGAGCTCGTCACTCAGAGCCTTGGGAAGTCTGTCGCCGAACTTAGCGTAGAACTCCTCGATGCCCTTTGCCTCGTCCTCCCAAAGGGAGTTGTCAACGCTCAGGATCTCCTTGAGCTGATCCTCGCTGACCTCGTCCTCGATGCCCTCAAGGTTGATGTCCTCAGCCTTGGGCACGAAGCCGATAGCGGTCTCCTCTGCGTCGACCTTGCCCTCGCAGCGTTTGATGATCCACTCAAGCACGCGCATGTTATCGCCGAAGCCGGGCCACAGGAAGTTGCCGTCATCGTCCTTACGGAACCAGTTGACGTTGAATATCTTCGGAGCCTTATCCTCGTCGAGGCCTGCGCCGATGTCAATCCAGTGCTGCCAGTAATCAGCCATGTTGTAGCCGCAGAACGGAAGCATAGCCATGGGATCGCGGCGGACAACGCCGACTGCGCCGGCTGCTGCTGCGGTGGTCTCGGAAGCCATTATCGAGCCGACGAACACGCCGTGATTCCAGCTTCTTGACTGATAGACCAGCGGAGCGAGCTTAGCTCTTCTGCCGCCGAAGACGATAGCGGAGATCGGAACGCCTGCCGGATTCTCAAACTCGGAGCTGATGCACGGGCAGTTGACAGCGGGAGCGGTGAAGCGGCTGTTCGGATGAGCACCCTTTTCCTCGCTCGTCTTACCGTTCCACGGTCTGCCCTGCCAGTCGATGGCGTTCTCAGGCGGATTCTTGTCGAGACCTTCCCACCAGACGGTGTTGTTGTCAAGGTTAAGCGCAACGTTTGTGAAAATGGTATTCTTTCTTGTCGCGGCAAGCGCGTTGGGATTGGACTTCTCGTTCGTGCCGGGGGCAACGCCGAAGAAACCGTTCTCGGGGTTGATAGCATAAAGTCTGCCGTCGGGACCCTTTCTGATCCAGGAGATATCGTCGCCGACGCACCAGATCTTGTAGCCCTTGTTTCTGTATCCCTCGGGCGGGATAAGCATGGCAAGGTTGGTCTTGCCGCAGGCGGACGGGAATGCCGCGCAGATATATTTGACTTCGCCCTTCGGATTCTCGAGGCCGAGGATAAGCATATGCTCAGCCTGCCAGCTCTCTTTCCAGCCTGATAAGAGGCTATACGAAGAGCAAAGCACTTCTTGCCGAGGAGGACGTTTCCGCCGTAAGCGGAGTTGACGGAGATGATGGTGTTATCCTGCGGGAACTGGCAGATATAACGCTTCTCGGGGTCGATGTCGCAGCTGCAGTGCAGTCCGCGAACCCAGTCGTTGCTGTCGCCCAGAGTATCCATAACCTTCTTGCCGATTCTCGTCATGATAGCCATGTTGAGAACGACATAGATGGAGTCGGTCAGCTCAACGCCGATCTTCGAGAACGGAGAGCCGACAGGACCATCGAATAAGGGATAATATACATTGTTCTGCCTTATAGCTGTCTCTGGCTATATCGTAGAGCATCTTATAAGCCTCAGCGGGATCCATCCAGTTGTTAGTCGGACCTGCCTGATCCGCGCTCTCGGCGCAGATGAATGTGCGGTTTTCAACACGCGCAACATCGTTGGGCTTGGTTCTGTGAAGCAGGCATCCGGGGAGGAGATCCTCGTTGAGCTTGGTCATCTCGCCGGTCTCGCATGCCTTGCGCGCAGAGCGTCAAGCTGCTCCTCGCTGCCGTCGATCCACATGACTTCGTCGGGAGATACAAGAGCTATCTTCTCTTCGATCCAGTCGATCACTGTCTTGTTCTGTGTCAAATGTTTCATGATATTTGACTCCTTTCGTCTAATCTATTAAGAAAGGTACCATCTTTACCCAGTATGTATTATACCCCAATAAACTCGGTTTTTCAATGACGAAACTGTTAACTTTCAGACCTTTTTTGATAAAAATTTATCAATTTCATCAATAGGCATCGAAGCTCGTGCATTGAGGGTCAGCGGGGCGATGTTTCCAGCCTTGAATTCATAGTAGCCCTGGGCGCGACCATTGCCGCATTGTCGCCACAAAGCGACAGTTCGGGCATGAACAGCGACCATGAATGAGCCTTGCAGATATCGGTCATTTCCGCTCTCAGGCGCGAGTTTGCGGACACGCCGCCCGCCAGGACTATCTTGTCGAAGCCGAAGTTCAGTGCCGCTTTTTCGGTGTTTTCGCGCAGGCATCTTACTACCGCCTCGATATACGACGCGCCGAGATCTGGCACGCTTATCTCCTCGCCCTTTTGCTTTGCGTTGTGGATAATATTGACGGCAGCAGTCTTGAGTCCGGAGAAACTGAAATCGTATTCGCTCCCGTCAACATGCGGACGCGGGAGCTTGTAGCTCTTCGGGTCGCCGTTTTTCGACACTCTGTCGAGGTTCACGCCGCCGGGATAATCGAGCCCCATGGCGCGCGCCGCCTTGTCCATCGCCTCGCCTGCCGCGTCGTCGCGCGTTCTGCCGATAATATGAAAATCCGTGTAGTCGCGCACCTCGATTATGTGGCTGTGACCGCCGGACACGACAAGTGCGAGAAACGGCGGTTCAAGGTCGGGGTGAGTTATATAGTTCGCCGCGATATGCGAGCGCAAATGATGCACGGGCACGAGCGGTTTGTTCGCGGAAAACGCGAGTCCCTTTGCAAAATTCACGCCGACTAACAGTGCGCCGATAAGCCCGGGCGCATATGTGACGGCTATCGCGTCAACATCGCCGACATTCATCTCCGCCCTGTCGAGCGCTTCGCCGACAACGCCGGATATCGCCTCCGCATGGCGCCTTGACGCTATCTCCGGCACGACTCCGCCGTAGAGTATATGTTCCTTTACCTGCGACGCTATGACGCTTGAAATAACGCGTCTGCCGTCCTCGACGACCGCCGCAGCGGTCTCGTCGCAGGAGGATTCGATTGCAAGTATCTTCATTTCGCTCACCCTCATCTGTCAAAAAACTTTGTCATTATCTCCGCATCCTCGCGCGGATCGGAATAAAAATTCTTTCTTGTTCCGACTTCTTTGAAGCCGCGTTTTTTATAGAGCGCCTTCGCCGGGGCGTTTGAAGCCCTGACCTCGAGCGTTATCAGCACGCATCCGCGTTCCATTGCGCCGCGCTCCGCCTCTTCGAGCAGCTTTTCCGCTATCCCGCGGCGGCGGAATTTTTCGGACACGGCGACATTGGTTATATACGCCTCGCCCACTATCTCCTGCACGCCGATATATCCGGCAATAAAACCGTCAGCGACTGCGCAGAGAAAATGAGCCTGATCGTTATCAAGCTCTTCCCGAAGCGACTTCTCGCTCCACGGATGCGAAAAACATTCGCGCTCGAGCGACACGACGCCGCCTATATATTCTTCCGTCATCGGGACCGTTTCAACTTCAAAAATACCGATCAGCTCCCGCTCTTTATCTTTTCGTAAAGCTCCGGCAGCGCGCCGTTTATCTTCTTTGCGCACTCGCGGTAGACTTCGATATCGCATCCGTAGGGGTCGTCAACTCCGCCGGCGAGCACATAGAGTCTCTCGTCGGGAATCATGCGGTTGAGCATCTCATACTGCTCATCGGTCATGCAGACTATCAGGTCTGCCTTGCGCGCGATGCTGCGGGTCAGCATACGAGATCTGTGTTCCGAGATATCGACTCCGTATTCGAGGGCTACCGCCTGCGCGTTGTCACTCGCGGGGCGTCCGTCAAAGGTCGCAAGTCCCGCGCTCGAGCAGTCTATACCGCTCTCCCCTTTTTCTTCGAGCAGTTTTTTGAACATCCCCTCCGCCATCGGACTGCGGCAGATGTTGCCCGTGCAAACAAAAACCAGATTCATATTTGCCTCCGTTTATCAGCCTTTCGCGTCATACCAGGTGCGCCCGGAATGGACATCCGCAGTGAGAGCCACAGAGAGCTTAACAGCGTTTTCCATTTCCTCTTTGAGCAGGGCGCTCACGCGCTCTTTTTCGTTCTCCGGCGCTTCGACTATCAGCTCATCGTGCACCTGCATTATCAGCTTCGCCGCCAGATTCTCGCGCTCAAGGCGTTCGTAAACTCTTATCATCGCTATCTTGATTATATCCGCCGCCGTGCCCTGAATGGGCATATTGCGCGCCACGCGCTCGCCGAACGCGCGGGTGTTGGCGTTCGATGCGGTGAGCTCCGGCAGATATCTGCGCCGCGCAAACATCGTCTCGGCGTAGCCGTCTTTCTTCGCCTTTTCGACCACGTCGTGCATATATTTGTCAACGCCTGAATAGTGCCTGAGATAGCCTTTTATATACTCATCCGCCTCGCTGCGGCTGACTCCGATATCTTTGGCGAGCGAGAACGCGCCGATGCCGTATACTATGCCGAAATTGACCGCTTTCGCGCGGCTTCTCATTATCGGAGTGACAAGCTGCGGCGGCATATCAAAGACCTCGGACGCGGTCACAGTGTGGATATCAGTGTTATCGTTGAACGCCTTTATCATGTTTCGGTCGCCCGAAATATGGGCGAGAACGCGCAGCTCAATCTGCGAATAGTCCGCGTCAACGAGCACATATCCGTCCCGCGCGACGAAGAATTTCCGCATCTCGCGCCCGAGCGGAGAGCGCACGGGGATATTCTGAAGATTCGGCTCGGTCGATGAGATTCTGCCGGTTCTCGTCTCGGTCTGATTCAGAGTCGAGCGGATGCGCCCGTCCTCGCCGATAACCTTGAGCAGACCGTCGCAGTAGGTCGACCTGAGCTTTGAAAGCGTTCTGTATTCGAGTATATCGCGCACCGCGGGGTGCTTGTTTTCGAGCGATTCGAGCACCTGCGCGTCGGTCGAATATCCGCTTTTTGTCTTTTTTCTCGCGGGCAGCTTGAGCTTTTCAAACAGCGCTTCGCCGAGCTGCTTGGGCGAGTTCAGATTGAACTCGTAGCCAACTAGAGCGTATATCTCCTGCTCGATTTCGGCTATCCTCCCGCCGAGCTGTTTGCCGAATTCCGCGATTCCGTCGCGGTCAACGGCGAAGCCCGTCTGCTCCATTGAAGAGAGCACATGCGCGAGCGGAAGCTCGATGCCATGAAGCAGCTGCTGCTGTCCGTTTTCCTCAATTTTTTTGTCCATCGCCGCAAATAATCTTCTCAGCGACGCGGCGGCGCAGTCGTTTTCATCGCCGTTTTCAACCGGCACTGCCGCTGAATATTCGCCTGCAAGGCGCAGCGCGTCATAGGACGAGGCGGATGGGTTGAGGACATAGCCCTCAAGCTCCAGGTCGCCGCACATATTCCTGCACTGAGCCGAACAGCCCTGCGCGAATGAATAGAGCGACTTTATGTCCGCCGTGTATTTTTTTTATATTTTTATCTTCGAGCAGCTTTTATAAAAAACGGATAAAATTCTCGTTTTCGCAGTCGCACACGAGCACTTGTCCCCGAGATCGAAACGGCACT
>ENA-OQCP01000667-OQCP01000667.1-human-gut-metagenome-genome-assembly--contig:-NODE-667-length-14847-cov-1.929144_pt1 | contig 14847 bp, 19 predicted proteins | sample MGYA00242760_ERZ504583 | MGnify/ENA primary metagenome ERZ504583 (study PRJEB26092, sample SAMD00036308) | human gut metagenome | host: Homo sapiens | study: EMG produced TPA metagenomics assembly of...
TCCCACATCCGGCTTCCTTCAGATTCCACCTCACGATGGACACCCTTGCCTTCGGCTATATCCTTCCCACTACCAGGCGGATTCGGGACTTGCACCCGTTAGAAACGTGCGCCGCCGGGCGCACACACAAAAAAATCGCCGAACCCCAGTAAAATCAAAAGGTACAGCGATTTGTTTAGCAACTGTCAAAGACAGGAGTATAAAACGGTTTCTGACCAATGTCAAGCCAGAAAGATTTAAGCCCTCTTACACTGTCTGATTTGCCAGACAGAATTCTTATAATTCCGGAATCACTGTCGTCCATAGATGATTTCCTATTTTCTGGAAATCCCCCTCCAGAGACATTACAGTTACTACTGCATCCTTGTCAGGAAACGCCAGACAGAACTGACCATAATTTCCATCGGATCGATAGGAACCGGCTTCCGGATTCATGACAAACTGATATCCATATCCAAAACCGGAATAAAGATTTCCCGGACTTCCTGCCACTGAATTATCCACCAGATTGGACGTTGCCATCTTCATGTACGACTCTGGCACCAGCTGTTTTCCATTATAATTTCCCTTGTGAAGAATCATCTGTCCATACCGGGTAAACTCATCAATATTCACATAAAGTCCATTAGCCGCATGCACATGCCCTTTCGGACACAAAGTCCAGTCTGGATTTCCAATTCCCAGCGGCTCAAAAAAGCGATTTCTCAAATATTCCAGAAGATTAACTCCCGCACGTTTTTCAATCGCGCAGCTGATCATATAAGTATTAAAATTGCTGTACAGCCATTCTGTTCCCGGTTTTTTTATCACTTTCGCATTCTCGAAGAAATATCGGATCCAGTCCGGAGTTGTGTAACGCTCCGGCCAGTCACAGAAAAACAGAGAGCTTTCCAAACCTGTAGTCATTGTCAGCATATTTTCCAGCGTTACATCCCCCAGATATCCTTCCGGATTCTCCGGTGCATACTCTGGAAAAATATCCACAATCTTCTCATCAAGTCGAATCAGCCTTCATCAAGTGCGATTCCTGCCGCACAGGACACAACACCCTTGCAGGCAGACCAGGTGTTAAGGCGTGTCTTGACCGGCATTCTTTTATATTCTGCCGTTAACTGTCCTTCACGCCATATCTGCGCATACATAACATTGAGATTTTCTTTTAAAGTTTTGATAGCAAATTCATTGATCAGGTTCTGGTCTTTATTCATAAACATTAATCCTCCCACACACTTGTTTCCATCTTTACATCAGGACTTACACTTCTAAACCATCCGTAAGCCATGCATACTACAATGGCTATCAGACTGATGATTACTACCGGAAGTTTCAGGCTTCTGCAAGATTGATAAAAATGCAGATATATGCAAACAGGCTCAAACAGCAGAGGAAATAATATTTTCCGTTAGAAATATGCATTGGTGATTTTTCCCATGCTTCTGCATGTTTTTTCGGAAGCTGGAAATACGCATAAATCTGCAGAAATGCCAATGCTGATGCCAGAAGCATAATATTATTTACAACATCACTGATAGAAAAGTCCAGTAACACAGGTAATATTCCCATAAGATAAGTAAATGTCATCAGTTTCCAGTAAGCCCCTCTTCTGTTCTGAGCTGCCCATGATTTCGGAAGCCATCCATCTTTACAGGACTGTGCAACCGGAATACAGTTATTGGAAATTGTTGAATTAATGGATGAAGACAGTGCAAGTACCGGACCACCAATCATAAATACTGTGAAAAGTGCCGGATTTAAAATATTTTTTGCAACCAGGGTAAGCGGCTGTCCGGCTACCTGATCCAGAGGAAGCACACCACTTGCTACAATTGCAACACCGCCATATACAACCATCAGTGTCGGAATACAGTACAGAAGTGCCTTTGGAATATCTTTATGCGCTTCTTTTGCCTGTTTACCATAATTCATAATGCAGGAATATCCGTTTGTTGAATATACATACAGCATAATTGCGGAAAAGAATCCGGATGGACCATTGGAGAAAAAGTCTGGTGCTGTAAACTCAAACACCGGATTTTTCAGCTGGAGGCATCCCAGAACAATAAACAGACCAAGTGCAACAAACAGCAGGATAACCAGAATTTTCTGTACCTTCGCCATTACATCCACACCACACAGATTGATGGCAAAGAACACACTCAGGGCTGCAATTCCAAACCATTTCGCATTGATCTGCGGCCACAGGGAATTTGCATACATACCAATTGCCACACCATAAGTCGCCAGATTGATCGTCTGTGGCAAAAATCCTACTGCATACATACCGGCAACTCGTTTGCGGCCATATCTCCTACCAGAGAATAAAATCCTCCTCCAAGTTTCAGTGTAGATGTGATCCATGGAATTGGTGCAATCATCATAAATCCCCAGATACATGCAGCTACATATGCCAACCATGCCGACTGACCAGTCAAAAGAATTGCCGGTCCGATCAGTGTCAGAACACCCGATCCAATCGCCTGTCCTACACCGATTGTATAAAGATCACTTCGTTTCAGGTAACCTGTTTTTTCTTTTATTTCCTTTACTGTTGACGACATAAAAGCCCCCCTTTTTTATTGACTTTAATATTAATAGTGTAATTAATTCTTTTTCTGACGTCATGTGAATTATTTAATGCTATATTAGCATCTAGGTTTCAAGATTTCTATTGACAATATTATTAAAAATACACACTTTAATTTGTGCATTATTTACATCTTTTTTATATTAAGAAGAATTTTTTACTCCATTATATTGTGATCAAACTTACACCTGTTATAATTTATTATACTAATCGTACAATACAGGAGGTTCATGAAATAAGAACAGTTGATCCGTGAAAAAGTATCTTTCCTTTCTGCCGGTCAGAAGAAGTCGCCGAATATATATTACAACACCTTGATTCATTCAGTTATTCCACCCTTGCGAAACTCAGCAAGGAAATTTCCGTAAGCGAAACCACTATCATACGCCTTGCCTATTCCCTGGGATTTGAAAGTTTTTCTGAAATGCAGCGTACTGTACAGAATGATATTCTTTCCGTTCCTACGGTTATAACAGACGATTCACGTCTGGATAGCGGAAATTTTTATCAAAACATCATTGCCAATGAACTCCATTCCATGGAAAGCTGGGCATCTCATCTGAATCAGGAAGATATGGATCAGATTGTTACCCATCTGAGCAATGCCAAAAAACGCCTCATTGTTGGTGCACGCTCTTCCTACAGTGCCGCTCTCTGGATGGGAACTCTGTTGAATCAGCTTCTTGGAAATACCAAGGTGGTTCACGAATTTTACGATTCCAATTTCGAATATCTCACAGAAGCATCCGAGGATACAGTTGTTCTTCTGATCTCTTTTGCCCGCTATACCAAATGGTCTCTGAAATATGCACAGATTGCCAAAAATCATGGTGCAAAGATACTCGCCATCACAGACAGCATTTCATCACCGGCATGGGCGCTGGCAGACCACGCTATCATTACAGAGATCAATCTCAATGAAATGGGATTTAACTCCTTCTCATGCCTCTATTGTCTGTTTGACAGTATTGTTGCAAAAATCCGCAAAACCAGGTGCAAATCCATCAGTACACGACTTCATGACCTAGAAGAACTTTATTCAGACTTTGATCTTTTTTACGAATAATAATTTCAGGGGGGATTATCATGCAGGAAATTTTAGATATTTTTCTTGAGAAATCAAAGCAACATCATTCCAATATCATCTACGCACAGATATATAAAAATGATCTTCTAAAAGAAGAATTCAGACTTTTTCCGGTCAAAACCCGTTTAAATATATGGTCTATCAGCAAGCCTTTTGTTGCAATGGCCGCAGGTATCGCAGAACGTGAAGGACTGATCACTCTTGATGAATACATTTATCCCTGGTTTGAAAAATATTTCCCTTCCGACCCTTCTGAAAATCTGTACAAGATAAAGATCCGTGATCTTCTTACCATGTCATCCGGTCAGAAAGATCCGCTCTTTTTCTGCGATGGACCAGAGCGATACAGAGAAAAGGACTGGGTGAGATATTTCTTTCAGAATGATTCTTTTCCATATACACCCGGTACTCATTTTGTGTACAGCAATTTTTGTTCCTATATTTTATCTGTTCTTCTGGAAGAGAAATCCGGAACGGGTCTGCTGAATTATCTGCGATATCGTTTCTTTGAACCGGTTGGCATTCCGAATCCGGACTGGACCCTCTGCCCTCAGGGACATTGTATGGCAGCTAACGGACTGTATCTGACGATTGATGAATTGGCTCGTTTTGGACATCTGCTTCTGCATGAGGGTTCCCTGAACGGAAAACAGATCGTCCCAAAAAATTCGTGATTGATGCCTGTCAGAAACATATCGATTCTTACAATCCACTGACGGAGCATCCGGATTACCAGAGCTATGGTTATGGATATTTCATATATATGGGACCTATGGAAGATACACTGATCCTGTCCGGCAATTACGGCCAATACTGCGTCGTTGATAAAAAAACGTCAGATGGTATCCTGTGTCATGTCCCTGGATGGCAATGACCACAAAAAAATCCGTGATGATCTGGTGGATTCTCTTGCAGAATATTATGGTGTAAAAATTTCACACATCTAAAAAATGCCGCTCCCGCGGCCTCATCATATGATATTCGCAATCCGCTAACGCTACTTGCTCATAAAAATGCCGCTCCCGCGGCCATATCATATGATATTCGCAATCCGCTAACGCTACTTGCTCATAAAATGCCGCTCCCGCGGCATTTTTTTATATCACTAACCAATCCTCAACCATAGCTGTATTATGCAGCAGCACTGCATCATTTCCCTTTGTTACAAAAATCCTCTGCACAAACACATCCACAACTTCGCCTTCCCGGACGGGTTCTTCGTCAAGGCTTCTTCTGGCGCTGAGTGTGGTGTTTCCTACACGGACTTCAGTTCCAAGCTGCTGCCGCGGAATGCGACTCGTTCTACGACGCCCTCTGTTGCGGAGCTTTTATATTTCTGTTCCTCGTTCTTCTTAGTCACTTTTACAAACTCCGGACGGACAATGGCTTTTTCGCCTCCCGGAACTTCCTCGAAGTGATTGAACACCTGATAATCATCGATCACAGAAGTCTGCCCGAAAAATCCCGCCGTAAACGCAGTATCCGGATTCTGATAAACCTCCAGTGGAGTTCCCTTCTGCTCGATCCGTCCACGGTTGGTAATAATAATTTCATCCGCCACCTCGATAGCCTCATCCTGGTCATGGGTAACAAAAATACTGGTGATCCCCAGCTTCTCGATCATATCCTTCAGCCAGCTTCGAAGCTCCGTACGGATCTTTGCATCGATCGCCGCAAAAGGCTCATCCAGAAGGAGAAGCTGCGGATTCGGAGCCAGAGCCCGGGCAAAAGCAACTCGCTGTCTCTGACCACCGGACAGCTGACTCGGATATCTTTTCTCCAGGCCCTTCAGCCCGATCAGCTCTACCAGTTCCATAACCCTCTGCTTAATATACTTCTTGTCCGCCTTCTGCACCTTCAGGCCAAATGCAATATTATCATACACCGTCATATACCGGAAAAGAGCATAATTCTGGAACACAAATCCAATGCCTCGCTCGCTGGCAGGCACATCATTGACCACTCTTCCGTCGATGATGATCTCCCCGCTGTCTGGCTGCTCCAGACCGGCGATCATACGGAGAATCGTAGTTTTTCCGCTTCCGCTGGGCCCCAGAAGACCGATCAGCTTCCCCTTTTCGATACCAAAGCTTACGTTATCAGATGCCTTGTAATCCCCATATGTTTTATTGATATTTTTTAACTCAACGTACATCGCCTTTTTCCCCCTTTCCTTTATGCTCCAGAACATTTCTTGCGATCAGAAGGATCACCGCCAGGATCACAAGGATCGAAGAAACCGCAAATGCCGGAACATACTGGAATTCGTTATAAAGAATTTCCACATGAAGCGGAAGTGTATTTGTTTTTCCACGGAGATGTCCGGACAGTACGGACACAGCTCCAAACTCTCCCATGCTCTGGCTGTACACAGCACAACACCATAGAGAAATGCCCACTTGATATGCGGAAATGTCACCTTGGTAAAAATCGTCCAGCCTTTTGCTCCCATCAGCTGCCGCCTCTTCCTCATCGGACCCTATGGATTCCAGAACCGGTATGATCTCTCTGGACACAAATGGAAATGTGACAAAGATCGTTGCCAGGACAATTCCAGGAACTGCAAACACGATCTGTATCCCTGCACTTTCAAGAACAGAATAAAGAGGACTCTGCTTTCCAAAAACCAGGATATAGATAAGACCTGCGATAACCGGTGATACTGTAACCGGAACATCGATCAAAGTGGTAAGGAGCTTTTTTCCCCGAAAATGAAATCTGGTCATTGCCCATGCCGCACACAGACCAAAGATCGTGTTGCATACAACAGCCGCAGCCGTCGCCCCAATGGTCAGCTTCAGCGCTTTCAGCGTGTACTCATCTGTCACCGCCTGCACATAGCACTGCCAGCCCTTGCTCAGTGCCTGGGTTACAACAACCACCAGAGGCAGTACCAGCATCACAAAAAGAAAGATCACGGAAATCCCGATAAGGATCCATTTCACCGGCCCGGAAGCCTGCTTCTTTTTTCCATCCATTATGCATCCCTCCCTCTGATACGTTTCGTATTTCTTGCCTGCACCACATTCACACCAAACAGGATCAGGAATGATACTGCCAGTGTAACCAGTGCGATAGCTGTTGCGCTTTCATAGTCAAACTCCTGAAGCTTTGACATGATGATCAGCGGCGTGATCTCTGTATAATAAGGCTTGTTTCCTGCGATAAAAACAACGCTTCCGTATTCTCCCAGGCAGCGTCCGAAGGCAAGTCCCGCCCCGGAAAGCATTGCCGGCAGAAGCTCCGGAAGAATAACTCTGCGAAAAACGGTGAATGGCTTTGCACCCATGACACGAGCCGCCTCCTCATAAGAACCGTCCAGCTTCTCCAGCACCGGCTGAATGGCCCTGACTACAAAAGGGATTCCCACAAAGATCAATGCCACCGTGATACCGATCCTGGTATATGCGATCTTAATACCGAAATTTGCAAAAAAGCTTCCCACCAGACCTTTATCGGATGTCAGGGATGTCAGTGAGATACCGGCAACTGCAGTCGGCAGTGCGAAAGGCAGCTCGATCATTCCATCCATGATCCTTTTTCCCGGAAAATCATATCTTACCAGCACCCACGCAAGGACCAGTCCCATAATGGCATTGATCACTGTGGCCGCAAATGCGGTAATAAAGCTTACATAGAATCCGGACAAAACCCTCGGCCGCGTGATCACCTCAATAAATTCCCGAAGCCCCAGCCGCGCCGAGTATACTGCCAGAGACGCAAGAGGGATCAGAACTACGATACTCAGCATCGCCAAAGTCACTCCCATTGTCAGTCCAAAGCCTGGTATCACACGTTTACTCTGTTGTTTCTTCATTTCTGTCTCCCCTCTTTTCTATTCTAAGTTTCTGAGCTGTTACAAAATCTCAGGCTCTTCTACTCTTCATAGATCTCATCAAACACTCCGCCGTCTGCGAAATGCTTTTTCTGAACTGCATCCCAGCCGCCGAAATCTTTGATCGTTGTCAGCTTCACCTTCAGATCAAAAGTATCTGCATGCTTTTTCAGGATCGTCTGATCAACCGGCCTATAGTAATTCTCCGCGATCAGCTCCTGAGCTTCATCGGAATACAGATATTTCAGATATGCTTTCGCAGCTTCTGCATTATCATGCTTTTTCACATTTTCATCTACAACAGCAACGGATGGCTGTGCCAGGATACTGATGCCCGGCGTACGATCTCGTAATCATCCGGATTATCCCTTACAGAAAGAAACGCTTCATTTTCCCAGGCGATCAGCACATCACCCTGCCCGTTTTCCACGAAAGAGGTTGTGGCACCTCTTGCACCGGAATCCAGAACCAGGACATTTTTGTAAAGCTTCTTGATAAAGGCTTTCATCTCTGTCTCGTTGCCGTTATATTTCTCATTTGCATAAGCCCAGGCTGCCATGTAATTCCAGCGGGCACCACCGGAGGTTTTCGGATTGGGAGTGATCACCCCCACACCATCCTTTGTCAGATCATCCCAGTCATGGATATTTTTCGGATTTCCCTTCCGAACAAGAAATACAATGGTGGAAGTATAAGGAGCACTGTCATCCGGATATTCATCGATCCAGCCCTTGTCGATCAGACCGGCATTCCGGATCGCATCGATATCATATTCCAGTGCAAGTGTCGCCACATCTGCCGGAAGTCCGTTGGAAATCTCAAGGGCTTGCTTTCCGGAACCGCCATGAGACTGGATCACATCCACACTCTGACCTGTTTCCTCTTTCCAATATTTTGAAAAAATCTTATTATATGCTTCATAAAATTCTCTGGTCGGATCATAGGACACATTGATGATCTCCACATGATTTTTATCCTTTGTATTGTTTCCCGATACTGCAAAAGTTCCTGCCAGTACCACTGCTGCCAGTGTGATACAGACACCTGCAATGCGTTTTCTTTTCATGATCTGTGTACTCCTTTACAACCACATTTTTATTTAGAAATCTTTTTCCCACCAATGTAACTGCTTCATTTCGCTGTCAAATCATACCTGTTCTTTCCGTTTACTGTGGTTCTGTAATTTTTTTATTTGAATTGAATACATTAAACCATATTATTCCCATTAATTAAATAGGAATATCTGAAAACGTTTTTCACGAAATACTCTGGTCATAGCGCATCCGCATCCTGTCTGTCACTATATCTGCGCATCCGCAATCCTCAGATACAATAATCGCTCCACATACTGTCCTCCACACTGCTGCAGCTGTTCCGTATCATCAGTCTGCCTTCCAGCTCCATTCGCACAATACCGGAATGTCCGCCCTTCAGCCGGTCCAGCAGCAGGTATAATGCAAATTTTCCCATATCCTCCTTGGGCAGGCTCACCGTTGTCAGCATCGGTCTGGTAAACTGTGCCTCCTGTATATCATCGCTGGATATGATCGAAGGCATATAATACCGGTTCCGAAATTTATTCAGGCACTTCAGCATTCCGATCGCCGAAATATCATTGGCACAGTAAATTCCGGTCGGCATGTCGTCCGACTGAAAGAACTTTTCCATAGCTTCATAACCTCGGCCTCAGTCTGCTTTGTTTCGATAACATATTCAGGTATCACATCCAGATCATGCTTTTTCAGTGTTTCCAGATATCCGTTATACCGGTCTTCACTGTGGCACTGGCCAATATATCCGATATTTTTGTGACCCAGGGAGATCAGATATTCCACTGCCGCTGCTGCGATCTTTTTCCCATCACAAAGGACCTCATCCACTTCATAATTGGTAGAATTCCGGTTCACCGATACCACACTCTTATACTTCTTATTCAGCTTCTTCAAAGCCTCTTTATTACATCTGCCGATGATGATCAGTCCGTCCCTTTTCCCTTCCACCTCATCATACATTCCGTCGATCAACCGGTCCAGATTCTCCCTTCGGCACTTCCGGTCATCGGAAAACACAGACATATACCATACTTTGGAAAGAATGCAGTTTTTATCATGGATCTCACTTTCGATCACCCGAAGGAGCTCCGCAAAAAACGGATCCGTTGTGGAAGAATCGGTTCTTGTCATCAGGATATTGATGTACCAGGTTTTCTCCTGCTTTGCGGAAACGCCTTTTTTCAGATTCCGGGCCGCCTCGTTGGGCACATAATTCATCTCGATAGCTGTCTTCCATATCTTGTCCCTGAGTCCGGAAACAGAACATTTATAATTGGGATTATTCAAAACTCTGGAAACCGTCGCCGGTGAAACCCCTGCCTTTTCTGCGATCTTCTTGATGGACATGTACCGTCCCTCCTCTGAAAAGTCTACCCGTACCAGTCCTGTAAGCTACTCAACGTCATCTATGTAACTCAGCATCATCAGTGTAACAGAACTTTTTTATCATTCCTTATTTCATAGTAATTAAATATGTTTTATATGATAATAGGAGTTTTGAAAAAAGTCAATCTTATTTTGTGAAAACGTGTTCTTTTTTTGCCTGCAATATATAAAAACAGACTGAGAACCTGATATATATTCTTATCAAGCTCCAGTCTGTTTTGCGTACTCAAACATATAAGATATAACTATGAGTAAATAACAAATGCTGATTACTAATATCCTTTGAATTATTTAACTGTTACCTTACAGGTCAGTTTTTTGGAACCACTCTGAACGGTAATGGTTGCAGTTCCTTTTTTGATGCCTTTTACAACACCTTTGGATGTGACCGTTCCCTCATTTTCCAATTCACATTTATACTAAAATTATAAATTTCCCATCACATTTAATCAAGCTTTGTTTAGAATATTTTTGTCATATTTTGTCTGTTTACAGACATTTTTTAACATTTTTTCTACTATAAAAAACCGGCAGCTCCACATGTGAAAACTTTTGTACCTGCTTTATTACCAAAATACCAAAAATACGACGTGCAGTTATTCAAAATAAATATCTGTACTTTCTTCTCCTGTTCATAATAATCTCAAATACTCTTTCTTTATATTCCTGCGAATAATAACTTTCCATATCCAATATTTCTTTTACATCTTTTTCATTAAATTTCAGCCTTATCTGCTGACCATACAATTCTTCTGCAATCTCGATCTGCTCATCAAAATCTTCACACAGAGTTTTTGATCGTGCCTCCTCCATCAGATTATTTATGTTTTCTTCCATCGGATAATCCATCTGTATATCTGATAGCAGTCCTGCACCATTATCAAATATTGGACATAAATGATATTTTTCTTCTGCATCCATTAAGACTCCAATATTATGCATATGCCGATCTTCATTCATAAAAAATGTATCAATTGCCAGGATCTTACTCATATACTTTCCAAAATCGCTAATTCCCGTAATGCGTTCCGTCTGATCTACTATAAATTCCAGTCTTTCCGAATGTTCTGGAATCGTGAATAATTTTTTATAAAGACTTTCATTATAAAATCCATAAAAAAGTCTTTCTAATGTAATAAGCTGCCATCCCTCAGGCAAAAAATTTTCACTTTTACATCCCAGATATTTTCTTCTCTTATAACTAATCTCTTCTGTTTTATATAAAACATACTCTTCCTGTTTCAGTGAAGATTTTTCCAACAAACGTGAAACAACATATTCCACCAATCCCTCATATCCCATATAATCAGCTTTATACCATACATTGTTCCTGCACCATTTCAATTGGTTTCCTTTTGACGATTGTCTGTCATTTGTTTTGATATCCTGTTCAAAAAGCTGTACCATTTTTACCTCTCAATCCTGATCCAGAAATCATCCTCTGCCATTCTTCCTTCGGTCTTTTCTATGATCATAAACGGATCATAAAATGGCAGATTCAAATCTTCTAATACCAATTTTATTTTGTCTCGTTGTCTCGGGAAACAACGAGATTCCAGAAATTCCTCGTATTCTTCAAAGGTTGGTTTTTCATTTCGGCCAAATGCTTTTTAATAAAATTGTTTGTATAATTATATATTTTTACTTTTCTGCCTCTCTCATCCACATCAATAATCGTACATATTTCACTCTTAAACATGTACCATAAGCGTATCGGATATTCTTTTTCCGGCACGCGGAGGTTTTCCTCTATCTGAGGATACTCGTTTAAAATATGAACTAATGTCGTAACCGGTCCTGTAATATCCCGATTTTCACTTTCCCATCTTTCTATTGTTTTCTGAGATACATTTACTAACTTTGCAAAATCTTTTTGTGTAAGCTTCAATTTCTTCCTTAAAATTCGTATATCTTCTGCCCGTTATCGAATGTTTCACAGCATATCCTGTCATTTTAGATTCCCCCTTTTTTATTAATATACCCTTATTTTAAGGTATAACAAGCTATTTTATTCCTTATTTTAAGGGTTTTCTATATTTATAAAAAACCCGGCAGCTGCACATGTGAAAACTCTCCATGTTTCATCTGCCGGGCTTCTGTTTTTATTTTCTTTTGTATTCTTTCACTGTTATGGCTATTTTACGTACGCCTGCTTCATCGTTACTTCACCGTTATCTTACAGTTTAGTTTTTTCGCTCCGCTCTGCACGGTGATCACAGCCGTCCCTTTTCGGATTCCCTTTACAACACCTTTGGAATTTACCGTAGCGATCCTGCGATCCGAGGAACGGAAAAGAATCTTTTCGTCGCTGTAATACGGCACGGTCACTGCTGGATCGTGTATGTTTTTCCACGAAGTATGGTTTTTGTTTTGGGCACGCCGGTCATCTTTGCAGTCCTTACTGCGGCAATATTGTTCAAAAAACGGAACCCATTTTTCTTTGCGTAAGTCTGAGCAGTAGAACCCTTTTTTCCGGCAATGACAAAAGTTTTATTTTTTCCACTATTGAAATTATAGCCGATCGCTTCTTTTTCTATCACTGTTTTACTGTTGAGGATCGTAATCTTTTTCATTGCCAGGCAATCATAAAAAGCATGGCTTCTGATCTTTTTCACACTGGCAGGTACTGTAATATTCCCCAGTTTTCGACAATTACTGAATACACCGTTCCCGATCTCTGTAAGCTTCTTCGGCAACGACACCTTTCTGAGATCTGGACAAAAAGAAAACGCACCTTCCCCAATAACCGTAACACTGTCCGGAAAGCTTACTCCTGTCAAACCGCAATGCCGAAAGGCCGCTCTTTCTATCCTGGAAACGCCTGTCCAAGCGTAACCTTTTCAGCTTCATATCCGCCTCAAATAACGATTCCGGTAATATTTTCACACTTCCCGGAATGATGACAGATTCCAGACTGTTACAGTAACTGAAAGCATATTCATCAATTTTTGTTACAGTTTTCGGTACATCTAGCTCATAAGCTTACTCTGGTAAAAAGCATATGCACCAATGCTTTTCAGTCCATCAGGAAGCTTGATCCTGGTGATCGCAGTATCTCCAAATGCTCTTACTCCAATACTCCGCAGAGTTCCCGGCAACGAAATCCTCTTCATATTTCTGCAGTCTGAAAAGGTTCTGTCACCGATTCCCGTGATCCCAGATGCAACGGTTACTGTTTTATCATTGCTGATCTGTATGAAAAATCATCGGTAACCTTAACCTCCCCTTTTCCCTGTATCTGCAGGTTTCCATTGGAGTACAATCGGTAAACAGCTTTGCTTCCACAGGAGCCCTTCGCAACAAGCTTTGCAGTGCTCTGCACACCTGCTGCCGATGCTTCCTGCGCATATTCAGCCGCATAACCAGTCTGTGCATGTACAGCCACAGAAGATACACAGGACCCTGTCAGGATCATTGACGTTGATAACAGTATTGCGATTTTTTTCCCAAACATAAAAGCTCCCTCCCTGAGAATCGATCGGATATCCACGATCTTCTCCCATGCAGCAACAAAAGGACCGACATACATCCGGTCCTCCTGTTCATCATTTAGAATCTGTTGGTTAATCCAACCACATACATATCTTCTTTATATTCCGGGATCTTCACAAGAAGTCCTTCTGCAGTATCTTCAGTTTCTACCTTCACTGCCGGATCAAATGGTCTCAGCTGTCCGTGATAGCCCTTGATCAGGAATTCATTGGCACCTTCCTTCAGATGATCTGCAAACACATTCAGATTTCCGTCTTTCTGTGTATAATGGAGCTCGATTCCACTCTCAAGCAGCTCAGATTCACGGTCACTGCAGCGTGTTCCGTAAATACCGTCATGGTTTACCTTCAGCCATGCACCCAGGATCTTCAGTCTTCTTACCTGCTCCTCCGGGATAGTTCCGTCTGCCTTCGGGCCGATGTTCAGGAGAAGATTTCCGTTATTTGCCACTGTTCCGACAAGAAGTGAGATCAGATCCGGAACAGAGATCAGCTTGTCATCGCCTTCGTTGGCATTATAACCGAAGGATAAGCCATTCCACGGCACATCTCCCATTTCTCATTTCTGTTTACAGAACCGGCTTTATATTCCTTAGTAAGGAAATCATGATAACGTCCGTTGAAACGGTCATTTACCACACCCTCCGGAACCTTATTGTAATAATGTGCAAAGAAATACGGCATCATCTCTTCACTCTGTGTCGGCCATCCGATATCATTCCAGAACACACTCGGTGCATAATCATCTACAAGCTCTTTCATCTGATTATAGGAATAATCTGCATATGCAAATGTCGGACTGGCTGTTCCAAACAGATCATCATCCTCAAAAATAGGATCGTTTGCATACTGCCAGTCGATCAGTCCGGAATAATACAGGCCCATGCGGATTCCTGCGTCACGGACAGCTTCTGTCAGCTCACCGGTGATATTTCTCTTCGGTCCCATTTCTACGGAATTGAAATGTGTATATTTACTTGGGAACAGGCAGAATCCGTCATGATGCTTGGTTGTCAGAACAACATACTCCGCACCTGCTTCTTTGAAGATCTCTGCCCACTGCTTCGGATCCCAGTTTTCAGCTTTCCACATAGGAATAAAATCTTCGTATTTGAAATCTTTTCCGTATTTTTCTATATGATGCTTATATGTAGGACCTTTTCCAATGTTCAGAGAATTGTAATACCATTCTGCATACGGATTATCCGCAAACCATTCCTTGGAATCAACCTCTCCCAGCTCCCATGTATGCGGTGCAAATGCCGGCACGGAATAAATTCCCCAATGGATAAAAATTCCAAATTTACAATCCTCATACCATTTTGGAACTGTGTGTGCATTTACAGAGTTCCAGTTTCCTGTGAATCTTACATCTCCCATAATTAAAATACCTTATCCTTCATGTCCTTTCA